>OGWH01000001.1_pt1 | contig 48124 bp, 37 predicted proteins | sample 1575971 | NCBI WGS metagenome assembly OGWH01 (sample SAMN07581554, study PRJEB24739) | freshwater metagenome
TTTTTTTTTCAAGCAGAAGACGGCATACGAGATGCGCGAGAGTGACTGGAGTTCAGACGTGTGCTCTTCCGATCTGTTTCCCAGTCACGATAACCCGGGATGCAGCTGGCTATACTAAACATCCGAGCGGGAGTATGTTTATTGAAGGGTTGTTGCCTCAACGACAACATCAAGTACCGAAGGGTGGATAGGGTATTGCCTTGTCGCCGTTCCCAATCGGCCATTTTGAACAGCACATCGGCCAGCAAAAAGCGCTTAACCCTGCTGGAAATCAAACCCGATTCCGGCGTTTTAAAGAAAGCCCGCAGACCTTGGTGGCGCTTAAATACGGCACGGCTGGAACTGTGCACGGAATTACCCTCATGCACCCGATACTTCATTAGGGGCTGGGGTAAGTACCCCAACCGGAAACGGCTTAGCAGTTGCACCCACAACACCGTGTCTTCAACAATCACGATATCTTCCCTGAAACAAAATTCAAAAAAGGCCGAGGCTTCCACGCACACTCGAGATGGCGTTGCCGGATATTGGCAGAGCCAATCTGCTAGGGGTTCTTTCGGAATCAGCATCTCGGCCTGCTGGCAATGCTGCCCGTCCCAGATATAAAATCCGGTAAGCCAAAGCGAGGGAGGTGTGGGCTGGGCTTGAATCTGTTCGGCCAAAACCTCCAAAAAATCCGGCAAGTAGCAATCGTCGCTGTCCAAAAAGCAGAGCCAGTTCCCCTTGGCTTGCCGTGCTCCGTGGTTGCGGGCGGCCGACCTCTCCTTGTTTTCTTGTTGAACACCCCGAATGCGGGCATCGCGTTTAACCCATTCCTGAATGACGGCCCAGCTGCCGTCCTGCGAACCATCGTCCACCAATATGCATTCCCAATGTGGATACGATTGGTCTAAGACCGACTGAACCGTTTCGTCCATCAAATGCTCCCGGTTGTAAATCGGGATTACAATAGAGAAAAAAGGGCGATTCCTTTCCAAATTGGGGTTCAACGAGAAATTAAGCTAATAGGGGGAGTACTGCCTCCTTATACAATCCAGCGGATGACCTCAAACGCTTCTGCGTATTCGGACTCAAACTGAGTGCCACGTGTTTTCGCCAGACCTCGAATAAAATCGGCGCTTAAGTAGGAACGGTGCTGTTGAGAGGCATATTGCTGCAGGGCTAGTATTTTTTTCTCCACATGCCTTTCCTGCAATTGAACGAAGCATCGCGTTTCAAAAACTATGTTGTTCCATGGCATTTCATACCCTAAAATAGAGGATTTTTTAAAGGCCCTTAGTCCTTCATTCGCTATCACCTGATGGTCTTGATGAATATCATTTAAACTAGGCAAAAAAATAACCTCTGGGCGAAATTGATTCCGCATATCAATCAAGGTTTGAAGAATTTGCTGTCGGAACTCCGGAAAATGACGCACCTTAAACCGATGATAATGAATATTGTCGGGTGTCAACCCCAATGCCAGCATGGCTTTTTGAAATTCAAACGCCAAGGCGTCCTTTTCAAATCCGGCAGGGAGGGAATCTTCTGCAATGGAAAAAGCAACGCACTTTACCTCATGCCCCTCCTCCAGAACCACCTGTACCGGCAGTTGTAGAATATCCACCTCCGCCACCTCCGCCGGCTCTTGTTACAGAAGTACCGGTTATAGATGAGGCAAGCCCAGGTCCTCCGTTGCCACCCCTACCACATGGGTTAGTTTCTCCTACACCACCCGCGCCACCACCTCCCGCACCTGCTGCATTACCTGAGCCATCTCCGCCACAACCACAACTTCCACCATTATATCCTTGTCCTGCAGGAGTTGCGACACCTGCACTGCCGCCTCTACCGCCCACTGTTCTACCTTGTCCACCGCCACTGCCGCCGTTTGCGGGAGCCGCACTTCCTTCACCGCCTTGCCCATTACCCCCGCCGTATCCTACAATACTATTAAATGATGAATCACTTCCTTTAGTTGTTGAGTATCCGCCACCTGTACCACCTGTACCACCTGATCCCACTACCACTGGGTATGCAGCACCCCCGATAATTCCTGTACTCGTTCCTGTTACATATCCGCCGGCTCCACCTCCACCACCGATATAGCCACCTCCACCACCTCCACCTGCTATAATTAAATACTCAACTGAAGTAGGAGCATTTGATGATATTGCCAACCAACTAGAACCACTCCAAACTTCTGCTTGCAACAATGTTGTATTCCAGCGAACCATACCTGCGGTTGGGCTAGCAGGTCTTTGTGCTGTGGTACCTGTTGGTAGTTGTATAAAACCAGTATCGTTGACTGTAGTATTTTTTAAAGTAGCCATTAAAAACTCACAATTACCATGTTATTGACCCTGAAGCAGTAAATGTATATATGCGATATCCGCCCTGTGTCACTATAGTCGGTGATCCTGTTACACCGCTTGCCAGTCCATAGGTATTGGAATATCTTATTATGACTATACCCGATCCTCCACTTCCTCCGGGCACTTGATTACCAGCGGCGCCGCCGCCTCCACCGGTGTTTGAAGTACCTGCCGTTGGTGCGCCACCACAATCATAGATATTTCTTCCGGTACCACCTCCACCTAATCCGCCGGCATTATTACAACTACCACCTGGATAGGGTGCACCTCCACCTCCACCTGCATAATATGTTGATGTTCCTGTTATACTACTTGCTAATCCATTACCACCGGTCGCTCCCGGACTAGATTGGCCGGCACCGCCACCACCTCCACCGTTACTTGCTCCGCTGTTTCCTTGTCCTGCTATTCCTGGTCCGCCGGCACCGCCATCACGGCCGCCACCGCCTCCAGAACCACCAGTTCTACCATTCGTTGCATAACTTCCGCCACCACCGCCACCGGTTGCAGTCACACTTCCGAATAGTGAATTTGATCCATCGTTACCTGTAGAGGTTACACCGGTGCCTCCAGCACCTACAGTTACAGTATATGTTCCCCCAGTAATACTAAGATTACCTGTCAAATATCCGCCGGCGCCTCCTCCTCCACCGTGATAGTGTCCGGCCGTATTTGTATTAGAGCCGCCGGCACCTCCTCCTGCTACTACAAGATACTCTACTGTTGGAGGAGGAAGAACATTTAAATTTACCCATGCTGAACCATTCCACATTTCAAGACCGGAGGTTGTGGTGTTCCACCGAATCATACCCGCTACCGGACTAGCGGGTCGTTGTGCTGTGGTACCTGTTGGTAGTTGTATGAAACCAGTGTCGTTGACTGTAGTATTTTTTAAAGTAGCCATCAATTTAATCCAAATTTTATCCAAATACTACCATTATATACTTCAGCATATCCTAATGAAGTATTAAATCTAACCATACCTGCTGCAGGACTAGCAGGACGCTCTGCTGTAGTACCGCTAGGTAATTGTAAAAAATTTATATCATTGACTGTGGTATTTTTTAGGGTTGCCATAATACTATTTATTATAGTATTAATTCTGTTAGTTCGTTATCGTCTCCTAACTTTCCAACAGGAAATGTGTTGAAACTTAAACTCATTCTTGTATACTGTGTTTCTAGTCTAGTTTCAACCATGTGTGTCATTCTGCTAGGAAACAATAATAATTGACCAGTTACACTTGGTAACCACCAACTATCGCTATTGTAGTTGTTAAATTCTCTAGCCGGTATCTTAAACTGTTTGTAACTATCTTCAAAGAAATAGATTTTGTCTGTTTCATCATTGGTTTGAAAGTAAAAAACACCACTAATGAAACTGTTTGGATGAGTATGTTTGTGGTGAAATTCCATACCCTCAGTATAATTACACCAACTCTGTGTAATTCTTAACTTTATATTTTCTTTTGGTTGATATATTCTATCAAAGTATTCATCAGTACAAGACTGTAAGAACTCTTTAACTTCTGCTAATATGGGTTCGTTAAGTACATAATAATTTGTACTTTTCTGATTACCAATATTCTTTGCTTTTTCTAAATCACGTACAAAAATTAGTTCTTCTTGTGTGAATTCTCTGGGAAATGTATAGATTCCTACTGGGGTTGGGAAAAGATTGACTATGTTTGATTGTATATTATTCATCAAATTATTTAATCTGTGACTTCAACCCAAGATAATTCCCAACTCAATTCATCTTCATTCCAACGATATTGTTTACCATCATCTGGGTAAGGAACACGGCTTTCCCATAAACAAGTTTGTTCGTTTAATACCCAACTTGGATATGGTTGTTGTGGATAAAAAGCATCACGGACTGGATCGTATACAAAACCTATACCAGCATAGTTTTTACGAAATGGTTGCCCGCCTCCGTTGTGAACGCCACCTATAGTATTATAACTAGTGCGTTTGCATAGTTGTCCACGAATGTCACCGTAGTGTCTTTCCCAATCAAAGTTACTTTCGTCACGACCTACGATTACTTCTGTAACTATATAATTTTCATCTAAAAATGCATAATGTGCCATAAAAAATCTCCTTAACCTACGCTAAATGTAACTGTGCCTGTGCCGGCAGTAATTGAACTGATCTTAAATCCACCCGATGTTTGTGTGCTTACTGTTAATCCTGCACTAAAACTTGCTGAATATGTGGATGGATATTTTAATATCACTATACCGGAACCACCGGATCCGCCGTTTGCTGTATGAGCACCACTACCTCCTCCACCACCCCCTGTATTGGCTGTACCTGCTACCCCAGCTTCACTATTACCTAAACCACCGCGTCCACCACCACCGGACCCTCCAGATCCATAAGTGAAGGGTGCGTGACTGCCACCGCCACCGCCACCTGCATAAGAAATACTAGATCCAGTAATAGCACTAACAACTCCTGCCCCGCCATTTCCGGCTGTAACACTCGGGCTGTTTCCGGTCACGCTTGCGCCTACTGCGCCAGCACCACCACCACCGGACCCTCCACCATATTGTGTTCCTGAATATCCGTTGTACGCTCCACCATTATTTCCTTGGCTAGGACTTGTACTTGGTGTATTCCCTAGGCCTCCAGGTGATACGCCTCCACCTCCAGTTCCATCTAATGCACTACCTCCACCAGATCCGCCCGATAGTCCCGAACGATTTGGATTCGACATCGATGAGCCACCGCCACCACCGTTAACTGTAATCGTGGAACTAAATGTAATTGACGAGTTTGACCCATTGGAGCCGTTGGGATTAGCAAAACTTGTGGTGCCCACTGAACCAGTACCACCGGCTCCAACGCTAAGATTATATGCAACTCCAGTAGATACACTAGTAGCAGTACCTGTTAATAATCCACCGGCACCACCGCCACCTCCGTGTTGCGATCCACCACCGCCACCACCAGCTACAACAAGATACTCTACACTTAATGTAGGCGCTGTACCAAATTGCAACCATTGACCTACTGTAGCATTATAAACTTCTCCGTATCCAGTTGTAGTATTATAACGCATATAACCATTGGCAGGACTGGCTGGGCGCTGTTCTGTAGTGCCAACAGGTAGTTGTAAAAATCCTGTATCGTTGACTGATGTATTCTTAAGCGTTGCCATATTCTTATTTAACTAAATGTAACTGTGCCAGTACCTGCAGTAACACTATAAATTTTAAAACCGGGCACAGAACTTGTGTCTACAGATGATGTGATACCTACTGAAAATGTTGCTGTATATCCACTCGGTATTTTTAATATTACAACACCCGAACCACCATTTCCGCCTGCTTGCGGAGTAGAGCCGCTATCATTTCTTGCGCCTCCTCCCCCACCGCCGCCTCTATTTGTTGCACCAGAATACCCGGCACCGGTATAGGTGCCGTTGAAGCCTGCGCCATTACCACCACCGCCGTTGCCACCGGTGCCGCCTCTACCATCATAACTAGCCCAACCTCCTAATCCTCCTGCAGCGCCTCCGCCTGCATAAAAAGTAGCCGTACCAGTTATACTACTTTCTAGTCCTACGCCGCCGTTGCCACCGTAATATTGCTGGGCACCTATATATCCGTTCTGACCAACTGCGCCTGCTCCTCCACCACCACCTGAACCGTTTTCACAATTTGTACAACCTGATGATCCGCCATTATTACCTTGACCTGCTGTGCCTGCACCTGAACTAGTACTTCTATAACCAGAACCACCACCACTACCGCCTGCTCTACCTATTCTATTGGCATTAAAATCACTTCCCCCGCAACCACCACCGCCACCACCTACGGCTGTTTGTGTACTAAAAACTGAGTTAGATCCATTTGCACCAAAATTATCAGTAGTATTATTTGTGCCAGCGTTTCCGCCGGCACCCACCGTTACGGTATAAGTAGTACCCACTGTTAGACCGGACAATGTACCTGTCAACATGCCGCCGGCGCCTCCTCCTCCACCGCCGGTATATCCACCGAATGAGGATCCACCTCCACCTCCACCTCCGCCGGCTACTACTAGATAATCTAAACTAAAACTCGGAGATTGATATATAGGGCGCCACGCCGCGCCTGCACCATCATACCATTCAATATATCCTAATGTAGTATTATATCGTGTCATACCTTGTACAGGGCTGGCAGGACGCTGTGCCGTTGTTCCAGCAGGCAATGTAAAGAATTGTGTGTCATTAACTGTAGTATTCTTTAGTGTTGCCATAATTAATATCCGTACCTACTTTTAACAGCATTATAATTTTGTAATACCTGGGCTGCGGTTAATTCGGCAGTATATAATAATATCATCCCCATATTACCTGTAATATTATGATTACCGTTTATATTTCCTACATAAAAATTAGCGGTCGCTGTATTACCAACTGAAGCACTAGTCGTATAAACTGAGGTTCCATTTACATATAAAGTAACAGCGCCGCTACTTGACATTGTTTGACAAAGATTATACCAAGTATTAGATACTAAACTAGTTGCTATAGATCCGCCGGTACTAGAACCCATGTAATAATACATGGCGCCACCATTTTGTATACCTATATAGGTATATGCCCCGCTTTCTTGTGTACCGGATAACTGATACCCCGAAGCATGACTCAATGTTGTAAAATATACCCAATATGAATGAGACCTTGCTGATCCTGGAATCTTGTAACTTGTTGTTATACCACTACCACTACCACTTAGTGTTACTATCCCGCTATTATTAGCACTGTAACTGGTACCACTACCCATTGTACCATTATTACCATTTCCTGATAAATCATAAATTGTAGTACCTGAGCCAGGATAACATACTATATTCCCAAAATCATAATATAGAACCCTATTAGTAGAAACAATACTAGCAGTAGATACTGTAATATTGACCCAAGCCCCGTCTTGATATCCTTCATAGTTTTTATTGGTCGTATTATATCTAATCATGCCTTCCACTGGGCTGGCTGGGCGTTGGGCAGTAGTTCCAGTTGGCACTGTAAAAAACCCTGTGTCATTAATTGTGGTGTTCTTTAGTGTAGCCATATTAATAAATTATAACGGCATAACCGTCATATCCTACTGTATTTTGTGAACTAACACCATAACTAATGTTTCCGCCTGGATAATTTGCATCTGATGTTGCTTGTGTTGGTGGTGTAAGTCCGCTACCTGCATAGGTTGAACCGGTCACAGTTGTTATACCAGATGGTACTGATCCGCTTGTTTGACTAGCCACATAGCCAGAGCCGCCGGCGCCACCGCCTCCATCATTACTGCCTGAACCACCACCATACCAACCTCCACCGCCACCTGAACCATCGGCCCCTGTTGCATCTCCGCCTTGCAATTGTATGCCTGCTCCTCCCCCACCACCTGTACCACCGGCGCCACCGGCTGATTGTGTTCCCGGTTGGCCTTGTCTTGCATCGGCAGGACTCGCTGACTGCCCAGAACTTCCACCACCTGCACTACCAGACCAACCAGAATATCCAGATCCTCCGCCGCCACCTGCAATGGCTATAGCAGTAGATGCTGATATTGATGATAAAAATAATGCCGATCTTCCTCCACCTTGGCCGCCGGCAACGTCTCCGTCATAATATCCTCTGCCACCATCTGGATATGCTCTTGCGTATTGATACCCAGTGGGTAACGATTTGCTTCCGCCTCTACCGCCTTGTCCTACTTGCAATTTGTAAGTTTGACCACTTGTTGATCCGGACACATATACATTAGCATCAGTAAAGCCGCCGGCGCCAGTTACGCTACCAGAACTATATTGACCTTGACCTCCGGCACCTCCCCATAATTTAACTCTAAAGTTGTATACATTTGAAGGGAATGTTACGTTGACATCAGATCCGGTATAACTATAAGTTGTTACAACAGGTGCTTTAACTTGAATACTAAAACTTCTATCAGTATAGTTTCCTGAAGTATCAGTTGCTCTCAAAGTAAAAGAGAAGGTAGTATCACTAACTACTGCATTAGTAGTACCTGAAATAACACCAGTACTTGAGTTTAAAGTCATACTAGTAGGTAAACTACCTGATACTAAACTATAACTTACAGAAGTTCCTTCTGGATCAGTTGCAGATACCGTAAAAGATGTATATTGTCTACTTTGATCATATATTAAACCCAAAGAGCCTGATGCTGTATTCCATGATGGTGCGCTGCCGCAATCTATAGCATCATATAATGTGGCTGTACCTGATGCTTGCGTTACTCTTACATCTAATGGTTCGTCTGCTACAGTGTATGTAACCGATGTTGTTGCCGTTAGTTGAGTACTACTAACATAGGTTACCGTAGCCGCAGCAGAAGCATTTCCACTATTATTTATAAAACTTACAGTTGCATCACTGGTAAAATTTGTACCTGTAATAGTAAAAGAAGTGCCAGACACTCCACTAAATGTAGTAGGTGTAACTGTTGATATTGTAGGGGCCGGCTGACCTATTAGTGCCCAACCTAAACTAGTATAGACTTCCGCATATCCTGTAGTTGTATTATATCTCATCATGCCCGCAATAGGGCTAGCCGGTCTTTGCGCCGTAGTACCAGAAGGAAGTGTTAGAAATCCTGTATCGTTAACTGTGGTGTTCTTTAGTGTAGCCACTTTACACCACCTTATTTCTTAGTTTTTCGTTTTTTGCCCTTAAGACTATCAATCTCGTCCTTAAGGACTTTAATTGACTCTAGCAAATAGACAGTCAATCTTGAATACTTAACACTGTCTGGATTACCGTTACTGTCTAATCCAACTAAGTTTGGAAGTATTTGTGCTACTTCTTCAGCAACTAGACCTGCTTCTCCTTTAGTCGTGCCATCTTTTCTGTCATAGATATGACCAACAAGTTGCATGATAACATCTAATGGATTTTCGATTGGTCTAAAGTTTTCTTTGATTGTGATACTTGATGTTTCAGTCAATGTTTGGGCCGTTACAGTACCACTTGAACATGACAAGTTACCTGCTGTAATATTACCTGTAACTGCTAAACTACTTAATGTACCAACTGATGTAATGTTTGGTTGAGCGGCAGTTGTAACTGTAGCTGCTGTTCCACTCACGCTACCTGTAATTGTAGCAGTTACGGTTAGTGCAGATAATGTGCCAACACTTGTGATATTAGGCTGGGCAGCTGTTGTCACAGTACCGGCTGTTGTTGCTGCTCCAGTTAACGCACCAACAAATGATGTTGATGTTACGCTTGAAAGTCCTGCAACCGTTGTTGTTGTAGCACCCAATGTCAATGTTGTATTACCTAATGTCAATGCACTATTTGCCAATCTTGCTTGTGCTACTGTACCTGAACTTATGTTACTACCGTTTAATGTTGTTAACCCTGCACCATTACCAGTGAATGAACCAGTATTCGCTGTGATATTTGCGGCGGTAATTGTACCACTAACACCTAGTGAACTTAGTGTACCAACGCTTGTCACATTGGGTTGTGCTGCCGTTGTTAATGTGCCTGCGACTAAACTACCACCAACTGTACCGCTATTCGCATATAAATTACCGGCAGTTGCGTTGCCCGTGACAGCGAGACTTGCTAGTGTGCCGACTGATGTGATATTGGGCTGTGCTGCTGTAGTTACCGTTCCCGCAGTAGTCGCAGAACCCGCAGTAGTCGCGCTAGTAGCTGCTCCACTCAACGCACCAGTGAAAGTAGTGGCACTGACGTTACCTGCGCTTATATTTCCCGTAACTGATAATGATGTCAGTGTACCTGTACTTGTGATGTTTGGCTGTGCTGCTGTTGTGACGGTACCGGCAGTAGTCGCGCTAGTAGCTGCTCCACTCAATGCACCAGTGAAAGTAGTAGCACTGACGTTACCTGCGCTTATGTTACCAGTAACACTTAAACTTGTCAATGTGCCAGTACTGGTGATATTGGGCTGTGCTGCGGTCGTTACTGTACCCGTCAATAATGTACCAGATACATTACCGGCACTGATATTACCTGTGACACTCAATGATCCCAAAGTACCAACAGTGGTCAAACTTGAAGTTATGATAGTTGAAGAGAGTGTAGTACCTGTCAAGTTTGCCGCGTTCGCTGTAATTGCTGCATTAGCTGCTGCTGTAAGCTGTCCTTGTGCGTTAACAGTAAATGTGGCTACATAATCACCGTTACCATAACTTGCTGCTGTGACAGTTGTATTGCTTATATTAAATGTGCTACCATTTAATGTTAAGCCTGTACCTGCTTGATATGCGCCGGCACCACTGAATTGAGTGAATTCAATATTATCAGTTCCAATTGTTGTTACTGTTGCTGTTTGTACCCAACCTGTGTTATCATATGTTGAACCACCAGTTACAAATACGAAATCACCTGCTTCAACTTCTGGAGTAGAATTAAAATCTGTAGCCCTTGTTATCACTGTGCTACTTGTATATGTATAGATACCGTTATGCACTGCATTTGCTTCATTTTTAACAAGTATTCTAGTGCCAACTGTAGCTATATTCACGCCATCAATTGTTGTATATGAACCTGTAGTTGTTAATGTTGCCCCTACACCACTTGTACCATTGTTATAAGTTATTGTGCCGCCTGTTGCAGTAGCAAGTGTTCCTGTAGTTGCTGCCTGACAACTATCGTGTATGTTTAAGCCCTGTGCAACATCATCAACATATTGTTTTGTTGCGGCATCACTTGATTGTGTAGGAGTTCCAATATTGCTTATTCTTGCTCCCCAAACATCTACTACGCCTGTACCAGTTGGTTTGATATCGACATCCTGATTGCTGCCGCCGGCGCTTAATGTTAATAACCCTGTTCTTGAAATTAAATTATCAGATATTAGGTTACCTTCTGCGGTAATGTTTCCACTGCTTAATGCAGAAGTCAATGTACCTAGACTTGTAATATTTGGTTGAGCACCAGTTGTCAATGTACCCGTCAATAATGTACCAGATACATTGCCGGCACTGACATTACCTGTTACAGATAGTGAGGTCAGTGTACCAACACTTGTTATGTTTGGTTGTGCAGCAGTCGTTAATGTACCTGTTACAGTTGTGAATACACCACCCGTCGCGCCGATATTTCCTGTGTTAGCATTACCTGTGACACTGAGACTGGTCAATGTACCAGTACTTGTTATGTTTGGTTGACTTGCTGTCGCTAGTGTACCGGTCAATAATGTACCTGATACATTACCTGCACTGACATTACCCGTCACACTTAAACTAGTTAATGTACCAGTACTTGTTATGTTTGGTTGACTTGCTGTCGCTAGTGTACCGGTCAATAATGTACCTGATATATTACCTGCACTGACATTACCGGTGACACTGAGACTGGTCAATGTACCAGTACTTGTTATGTTTGGTTGACTTGCTGTCGCTAGTGTACCGGTCAATAATGTACCTGATACATTACCTGCACTGACATTACCCGTCACACTTAAACTAGTTAATGTACCAGTACTTGTTATGTTTGGTTGCGCGGCTGTAGTTAGTGAACCACCCAATGTTGTAGCGATGACTCCTGTAGCACCTAGATTACCAACGTTAGCGTTACCTGTTACATTCGCGTATCCATTTATATTCGCACCTGTGCCAGTGACCACAACGATATTGCTTGATCCAACTGCGCTTATAGTGACATTACCATTGGCATAGGTCTTAACATTCGAATTGCCATTTTGTATCGCGGTTGCATCGATACCTGTCAACTGACTACCGTTACCGATAAAATATGCTGCTTGTACGTTGCCCGATACACCCAGAGCTGCTGCGTTAGCATTACCTGAGACATTAAATGTTCCTGTGACATTTGCTCCAGTATTAGAGAGTAACAGCACGTTTGCGACACTATTAACAGCCATACCGACATAAGTATTAGCCACGATGATGTTACTGTTAGCCTCGACGAGGGTATTACTCGAAACTGTTTGGTTACCGCTAACAATAGATTGACCACCATCTGGGTTAGTCAGTACTAAGTTTCCACCTGATGTGCTGATACTCGCATTACCTAGATAGATGGTACTATTACTCAACCATAAATCTTTGAAACGAGTTGCACTTGAACCTAGATCGTATGTTATATTAGCAGTAGGAATGATATTCGCTGTAACAAACACATTTGATGATGTGAAGTTCATTACATTGGCTGTTCCATTGACGCTGATGCCTATATTGCCGCCACTGCTTTGAACTGTAACGTTACTGTTACCATTACTGATGCTATTAGTGGTTACTGATATTGTAGACCAGCTTAATGTTCCATTACCGTATGTGCTTAGATATTGCCCGTTCGAACCACCTGTGATTATAACTGAAGAGACGGCACCTAGATTACTATTACCTGCTACAGATAGATTACCTGTGCTAGTTAAATTATCAACTAATAGGGTATCGTTACTAGGAAGTTCCTGTATTGTAAGAGTTGATGCATTTGCTACTAACGGATATCTATTTGCCATTTGTTCTGTCCTTCAGTTTATTTATCTCATTGGGTAACTGCCAAATCTAAGAAAGTTCCGTTTCTTAAACGCAATGGGTATACTCTTAATACTGGCACAGGACTTGAAGTATATGTTGTGGTGTTTCTTAATTCTACCGTGATATAATTCGTGGGTACGGTCTTCCAGCCCAATGTCTGGGCGGCGCCGTCTGCTACGATACCTAGAACCTGTTGCACTGTACCTGTCGCATTTGGAACAACGAACGATGCGTTATTCGATATGTTAGGTACAAGAAAATTTACTGCATTACCTGATCCATTTTGGAATGTGAGTTGATTACTATTTCCCAATACAGTTATATTACTGACAGTCAATACATTGCTAACTTTATTCCATAGGAACTTTCCACTACCTGCAAAGTTACCCGAATCGTTGAACTGCACATATGTATTGAATCCGCCAGGACTTCCTGCTACATTGCCCCAGGTCACGTTACCATTACCATCTGTTATGAACGCCTGACCGTTACTACCACCACTGATCGTTAAGTTACCTATGTTTCCCAGATTGATCTTACTTCCGGAAATCACCATGATATTAGCGTTTCCATTAGCACTGAATGTTATATTTCCGCCGGCTGTAGCGATGTCTATATTAGAGTTACCATTACTCACATTCGACACTGATGATATGATAGTACTCCAACTCAGATTACCATTACCATCTGTTATCAGTGCCTGACCGTTACTACCACCAGTTATATGTATATTACCATTCGCGCCTAGATTACTAGAGCCACTGACGATTATCCCAGTACCAGTGACAGTCAATATATTCGCATTACTATTGACGGTCATATATATAGAACCGTTTTGTACTGGGATATTTATATTGCTTGTGCCATTCGCTAATTGACTCTGTGGTTGTATATTTGCCGTAGAGAATATACTTACTTCGATCTGTGATTGATTTGCGGGCGCATTGTCGAATATGATATTAGCACCGCTCAATGAATATGCCTCTCTCAATAGAGTAACACCGTTATAATTAACAAAAGTCTGATCTATACCCGCAGGCGTGACACTCAATAAAAATGTTGTCTCGACTCCGTTACCTGTGAAATTATCTACAGTAATGTTTGCACCGCCCCCGCCACCGTTAGCAGCCGGAGTAGTCCAACTTAGATTGCCTGATCCATCAGTGGTCAACATCTGACCTGTATTACCACCTAAGATTGTGATATTACTGACTGAACCCAAATTACTTGTTTGCAATATTTGTATACTGTTAATTGTTGCGAGCGAATTTGCTACTGTGATTGTATTAGACCAGCTACGATTTCCTGAAGTATCCGATGTGAAGAAACTACCATTACTTGTTGGGACGCCTAGATCAGGTTCGGCGTTCTGTAGATTTAACCAGTTATAACGGTTCGGATCCGCGTTCGCTGACGGGACCTTTTTGACTCTACCGCTGATCAATCCTGTATTTGTTCCCATCATGTAGTCTCAAGTAAACTCACAGTTAATTTGATGATCGAGTTCGCGTTAGCAAGAACGCTCATCGAGTTGCCTGCCTCTAGAACTAATTTACCGGTGAGCATACTGGCAGCATCACCCACTGGTATAGTGAAATTTTTTGTTATCTCCGTGTTACCATTTATACTAGTATAAAAGGTAACATTAGCATCACTGTTACCTACATTGGTTGCTTGTGCCAATAACACGATAGTTGTTGTGGACGCAGGAGTAGTGTAGAAAGTGTTACCACTAGTAGTCGCGTCTACTGCATATGATTTAAATGTATTGATTGCTGATGGCATTTTATGTTACCCTTTAGTTCTCTAACGCTAGTATATATGGGGTCATTATTGTGAACAAACTTTTTTCAAATGTCGTTCCTGTGATAATTCCCGCCTCTTCATTGATAACTAACCCCGCACCAATCCTGAAATCGCCAAATTGATCAGTGCTTGTCCAGTTGACGATGCCGCCATTTGCTTGTGTGACTTCATTTATCTGGATCGGAATACCACCTAATCTTGGTGTAGCGGTCAATATATTTGTTCCTGTACCAACATACTCGAATGTCTGACCCGACGCACTGATTAAACTAGGTTGATAGAAACTCACACCGTCTCCCGCTGTAGGGGTAGCGCCGGGTGGTTGATCGAATATGATCGTACTCTGTCCACTGGCTAATGCTGTTGCTGATTTCACTGTATACCAACTCGTATCTCCGGCGAACTGGAAACTGTCGTTCACGGCAGGCCTCTGTGCTAGATTATTCACCACAACAGTTCCATTAATGAAACTAACAACATTACCAGAATATAGTAATGAACTTTTACCATCTGCCCAAAGAGCATAATCTCCAAAACTATTATTACTATTTGAGATTGAGCATTGACCACCGCTCTCACAGTGTACTCCTATCGTGCAACAGATAGTAAATATGCTCACTAGTTGGGCATAACCTGAATTCAGGATGTGTATTCCTTTGCCGCCCTGATTGAACTGTGTGTAACCATCTAGAACCATAGATTTTAATCCGCTAGCTAAATTACCGTTGATTCGCATACCACAACCTGTGGTAGTTATGGAACTACAATTCTGTACATAAGGGCTTGTTGTTATCGCGCCGGCCCCTGCGGTAGGAAATGCTATAGCCGCTGATGGGTTGAGATGATCCCTGAATGTGATTCCTGTTATATAACATTTATTTCTTACATGAAATATATCTGATGTGGGAGTCGCAGGTCTCACTGTCACTGTCCTCAGATTGTCTCCAACAATTCCTACCCCGGCGGGAACGCTGACTGGATTAGTTTCAGTATAATCACCTGATTTCACAAAAATAGTTGTACCTGTGGTTGCGACCGCACATGCGCCTGCGATTGTTAATTTAGCACTCTCTAGCGAATTTCCACTATTGCTATCGTTTCCGTCTTTGCTAACATATAGTACATTGGTCGCATCACCTACAGTTGCCCAACTTAATATGCCGGCGCCATTGGTCTTGAGAAATTGCCCGCTGCTACCACCTGTGATCACAATGTTTGACACACTGCCTAAATCGGTAGCAGATGTGACTGCTAAGTTATTAGCGGTGAGGGTGGTGGTAGTTTTATTGAATACTAGTCCTGCATTACCCGCAAATGCACTACCATCATTGAATTGTACTTGCGTGTTACTACCGCCGGGTGTTCCATTTCCACCTGAGGCTGCGCCGCTAACATCAATCAATATACCATCTACTTCAAATTCACCATCGATGGTAATTGGTTCAAAGAAAAGACCTTGAAAGTTTTCTTCAACAATATATGATTCCCCATTAGGAATCAGATATGGCATTATGGCTGCACTATTTGATGTAGCAGATATATCTGCAAAAGTTAATACACCATTACCGTCAGTAACAATGGCCTGGCCATTGCTACCACCTGTTATGGTTATGTTAGCGATGGGTCCTAAATTACTAGTACCCGATACAGTTAAATTGGCTGCTGAGAAATTGCCATCTGCATCGATGACAATATTCCCATTATATAAACCAAATCCACCATCGCTGTTTAAAGACTTTAATGCCATGATTAGATCGTTCTAAACTGTGTTGTCCAAACTGTGCTATTACTGCTTGCTGGTGTGACTTGTAATGATATATTGCCCCCCACTACATTGACTGCTAATACGCCTGTCGCACCACCTAAGGTCGCGGTCGCGAATGTCACATAATCGACATTTGTTCCATTCGTGACTGCCGTGACTGTCGCTACAGAATATTTTGCTCCTGTTGTATCTACACCTTTAACGATGAATTCATATCCAGTTATACCAGCTGTTGGCACTGTAGCTATCGTCTGATTACCTGTGATAGCACTAGTTGTTACAGTTCCCCAATATACAGCAGTATTACCTAATATTATCGCATTGCTCACATTAGCGGTGTTGGCAAATAATGTACTTGAAACATTTAAATTACCTACTATGTTTCCGCCTGAGGCGGTAACTACTAATGAAGTGTTACCACCTGCTGTTATATTAACATTACCATTAATAGTCGGTATAGCAACATTGCTTGTACCATTTATTAATGTACCAGTGAAAAAGTTTGCAGTCGCTAAATTACCTAAGTTCGCATTAGCAGCACTGATATTACCAGTGAAATTCGCTGTATTACCTGCGATATTGTTATTGACTGTGAGATTCGGTACTATGACATTGCCGCTGAAGTTCGCAGTATTACCAGTCAATACTGAGTTCACTGTCAAGTTTGGTAATATGACATTGCCGCTGAAGTTCGCAGTGTTACCTACAAATTCTAGATTGACTGTTGCATTATTAGCAACAATATTACCACTGAAGTTCGCACTATTACCTGTGATCGCTGTATTTACTGTTAAAGCATTAGTTATCGTAGTACCAGAGACATTCGCATTCGCAGCGAATACTGTAGAGTTTGCAGTTATATTTGCAGCCAATACATTACCAGTTGCTTGAACATTACCACTTGCATTTAAGTTTGTACCACTCACATTTGCATTAGAACCAATTGCAAGATTAGCTTGAATGCTACCTTGAACCGTGAGATTACCTGTGATATTAGCGATATTACTGATACTTAGATTATTAGCAGTGATATTACCATTGCTTAATGTATTCCAAGTTAGGCTGCTGAATGTTGCATCACCAATGTTTGGTGTTGTTAGATTTGCACTACTTTTTACAACAATATTACCACTAACGATACTAGTGGTCACACCATCGGTATTTGCACTGATCGTAGTTCCTGTGATACTAATACCGTTACCTGCGCTATAACTGCCTGCTGCGCTGAACTGACTGAATGTTATGTTCGTATAACCAAACAATATCTCACCTGTGGGTGAGGTCAATACATACGAACTACCTGCATAACTAGCGCCCTGTTGAACAAAGAAATAGTCTCCATATCCTAATGCAGTTGTAAGCGTTGGACTATATGTATCTTCATCTGTTGCTCTTGTTAGCACCCATGCAGTAGCTCCGCTACCAACAGTTGTAACGGTATAGATGCCGTTCTCAAACTGATTCGTTTGACCTTGTACAAGAACACGATTTGTTGATGCTAGTGCTATGCCGTCAATGGTTATTGCTGCATTCGCACCTGCATTTGTAAGTGTTGCACCAACACCAGTATTAGCAGCAGATGGTTGTGTGAGTCCTGATCCATTAGTCAATGTAGTGACTTCAGCACCAAAATATCCATTCTTCACTGTGATAGTGTCTGCTGCAGGGGTGCTATACACGAAATACGGGTTATTATTTGTTATACCATTGAATGTATTAGTCCAAGAAATCTCATCACCAACACTTAACCCGTGAGCAGCACTAAACTGTATTGTCTTACCTCCAGTAATAGCGATTGTCGTGAGTGTACTTCCACCATTTGCGTATGTAGCATTAAGATTTGTTGCGCTAGTTACATTAACTGCCGCGTGTATCGTCAAACCTTGTGCAGTGTTATCAACATATTCTTTAGTCGCAGCATCCCTAGGATTCACGGGATCGGCGAGTTGTACAATGTTTTTCAGGCTGACGTCGGCTGCACCCGTGCCAGTTGGAATTAATATGATATTCTCATTAGCACCACTAGCACTGACTGTTATGTTTCCAGTAGTCGCTGTGATATTTGCTGTCATCAGACTGCCAACGTTAGCGCGGCCTGTTATCTCTGCATTCGCACCAACGATGTTACCATTTGCTGTAACATTACCATTGGCTGTGACGTTACCTAATGTTGAGTTGATATTTCCAATAACAAATAAACTATTACCAGCAAATGTGGCTATGTTTGCTACACCACCAATAGTGACTTCAACATTACTATTGCTGTAGACTTTAACATTACTATTACCGTTCGCTAATGGACCAATCAGATTTGCTGCGGTCGCATTACCTGTCACATTCAAATCATTAGCAACGTTCACATAGTTAGCAGTCGCTAAGTTACCTAAGTTCGCGTTCAATGACGTTAGATTACCACTGAAGTTTGCTATGTTACCATTTATTTGATTAGCAACGTTCACATAGTTAGCAGTCGCTAAGTTACCTAAGTTCGCGTTCAATGACGTTAGATTACCACTGAAGTTACCAACGTTACCTATCAATGTATTTGTTATATTAGCATTACCTGTTACGGTTAATACCTGGGTGCTATCATCATAGGTGAAATTTGCGCTGGCTGCAAAATTATTACCCATATTATATTGAATCTGGGTATTTGCTCCTGCTGCTTCTTGGAAGTCCCAAGGTGTTCCGTTCGCGTATAGTAAGTGATCTGTTCTTAGATTACCAACGTTCGCGGTGTCAGTAACATTCACGTTACTTGAGACGTTGACAAAGTTAGCGGTCGCCAGATTACCTAAGTTCGCGTTCAATGACGTTAGATTACCACTAAAGTTAGCAACGTTACCTACTAGTGTAGAGTTTACAGTCAAATTAGGTAAAACAACGTTACCAGTGAAGTTTGCTGTGTTACCTGCAAGTTCTAAATTGACTGTTAGATTAGAGGTTATCACATTACTAGCAACGTTTACATAATTTCCTTTGATAAGATTACCTAAATTAGCATTAAGCGAATCGACATTACCACTGAAGTTCGCAGTGTTACCTACAAGTGCTAGATTTACTGTAAGATTAGGTAGTACCACGTTACCAGTGAAGTTCGCACTATTACCTGCTAATTCTAAGTTTACTGTTAAGTTACTTGTAACTGTATTACTTGCAACGTTTATAAAGTTTGCGGTAGCGAGATTTCCTAAACTTGCATTGAGTGCTGTCAAATTCCCACTAAAATTTGCAACATTACCGTTTACTTGATTCGCTACATTGACATAATTCGCGGTGACTAGATTTCCAAGATTAGCATTCGTGCTGTTGATATTGCCAACTACTTCTAGGACATTGGTTGAGGAGTTGAAAGTGAGATTGGGACTCGCGGCAAAATCGTCATTTGAATTAAATTGAATCTCATAGTTTGCTCCGGCGGCTTGTTGCATATCCCAAGCTATGCCATTGCTGTAATATAAGTTATCTGTCAATATACCCCATGTTGCATTAGCATTTGATATTAACAAATTACCTGAAAATACTCCGCCATTACCCGTAAAATAACCATTAGAGTAAATAACGTTTGCGGGTGTCTCTCCTACTGAGAAACCTCCTACTGAATTTAGTGGTTTGAGTGCCATTTAAAAATCCCCTGTCCTATATGTATTTATCAAAAAATTACTCTTCATACACTACCATCTGTATCTTATATGATGCTAGATTAGTGCTTAGTGGTTCCACGTACAGCGTTACTGACGCTGGAGAAATGATATTCCCAGCATCATAACCTACTGTTAAATTACCAACCAATCCATTAACGTGCAACGAACTATATTCATTATAATTACATGTTGCTTGGAACATGACGGCAGATAATTTACTTACCTGCCTATTACCTGATGTATTATCAGTAGCGATCACCGTATAATCTACGCTAGAAACTGTGTTAGCATTTAACGCTACTAATGCTGTATTAGCCATGTGGCCGTATTTGCGAAATATACATTGGATCTAGAGAATTTATAGACACCTGATCCTATCTCTATACTATTCGCAATCAAATTACCTGCAATATTGAATGTAGTGGTCACCTCATTGAAAGTGAGATATGGGCTACCTCCAAAATCACCCGAATCGTTATATTGGATCTGTGTATTGGCGCCACCGGGGGTACCATTTCCTCCGCCACCGCCGCCGGCGCTCCATGTCAGATTACCAGTTCCATCTGTAGTGAGTACATAACCGTTAACACCACCCGATATATGTATGTTCGCTAATGTACCTAGATTGATATTTGGAGACCCAGAGAAATTGACATTTGCCAAACTCCTCAGACTTCCAGGATAATTTATCCTTAGGTTACCATTGACTGTGACATTACTTGCGAATGTGGCATTGCCTGCTGACACGTTCCTTGAGAGATTTATATTACCCGCAGTTATATTACCAGAGAATGCTGCATTACCTGCGCTGGTTATGTCTCCTGTCATATCTAGATATAATAAGTTTCCTAAACTTGTTATATTCGATTGATCTGGTTGTATCACATAATTCGCTAAATCTGATTCGATACCGGTTAGATAATAACCGTTACCTACGAAATAACCATTAGCTTGGATGTTGGCGTTAGTCGTGATGTTACCTACTGCTATTATATGACTAACTGCATTAACTGTAGGTACAGTGAGAGTGTTTGTTGTCTTGTCGAATACGAAATCTACGTCGCCGCCGAATACCCCGTTGTCATTATATTGAACTTGTGTATTACTGCCCCCGGGGGCAGCCGCGCCGCCGTTGCCACCGGCTGCCCAGGTGAGTCCACCTACACCATCAGTCTGTAGGAAATAACCGTTATTGCCACCTAGGATACTAAGACTAGATACATCTCCCAATGTTAATGTGTTACCACTCCAAGTTACATTAGGTATCCCACCAAATGATCCGGCATTATTGAACTGTAATTGTGTATCGTTTCCACCGGGTTGACCTGTGAATGCTTGCCCATTAGCAAATTTATAATATGTTGCATAAAATACGTTAGCAGTGACATTACCGGTAGTATTGACATTAGTTATGACGTTGCCATTGGCGTCGATAACTGCAACCGCTGGTATACCCGATGTATAACCGCCTATACTGTTAAATGGTTCTGCTGACATTATTCTATTCCCTTATTATATATTTATCATAAACATACATATTGGGTATTGAAAAAAGAACCATTGGTATCTTTTTTCTAAATAGAAATATGCTCACACAACAATCACCTAGACCAATATGTATCAATTGCAGGAATGCACTAACAAAACCAAACGGAAGAAGTAAAAACGGTTTCACGAAATGGCACAAGTATTGTGCTGATTGTTCTAAAGGGATCTATAGCCCTAAATACAAACATTTATTAGAAAAGAAAAGCAAATGCGAGAAATGTGGGTTCATTGCAGAAGATAGGTGTCAATTAGATTTGATTCATAAAGATGACGACAAGAAAAATGTTTCTAAGAAAAATCTAATGACATTATGCGCGAACTGTAGTAGATTATATAAGAAAAAATCTAGGGCTAATAAAAAATCAATATTGAATTTAACAGTAGATGCGGATGTCAGGATAAGTTAACTCAATTCGTTGACCTTTTCTATCCATAAATTATAGTATTCAGCAATATATTGTTTATTAAAAAAAGTGCCCCGTCATTCAACGCTAGGCAATTCAGTAATGTTTTGCCACCTGCGTAATTATAATACCATGTGATCACAAAATTATCAGTATCTAAATTGACTTCTTTAGGATCTACTCGTATATATATTTAAATCTTATTAACACTGCCAAAAGAAAAGGCTCCGAAGAGCCTTTTCCACTTCCCATCCCGATTGAAAAGATTTATTGGAACGTTAAGTTCTGAACTGCGATCTCACCAACATAGTCAGCAGCGTTACCGAATGATGACGCTGTGTTTGTTAATTCGATATAGCCATATCGTGTCATGAACGATACGACTGGTTCGAATGTTGATGGGTCTAGAACAACACCACTGCTCATTAATGGAATATATGGGCAGTAGAATGCTGCTGCGTCAGTCTCACTTGAACCCTTATAACCAACCAATACTGGCTGTGTGTCAGGTGCATATGAGTTAACGAACACGCGCATCGCACCATTCAATGTACCAACAAACTTAGTGTTAGTTGGTGCTTCGAATGTACCTTCGGTAGTACGTGCGAATGCTGATGTTGTTGCTGACTGTAGAACAGTCAATGATGCTGGTGAAACGACTGCCCAGTTACCTGCGCCACGACGTGTACGCTGTGCAATCAAGTTAGCAACACGGTTGATCAATACTGCAAGGGCAGCATGCTCGTCACCAACATAAGTCGCAGTACCAGAAACTGTTGCCTGGTTATATGTGAACTCAGTTGATGCTAATGTTGCTAATGACAAGAGAATTTCTTGGTCAATTTCAGCAGTGATTTCTTGAGCAAGAGCAGCCATGATTTCTGCTTCGACGTCGATGCCATGCTGACTCTGTGCGTCCTGAGCGGCTTCGAATGTCCATCTTGCTTGCAACTTACGTGATTTAGCTTCGACAGCCTGACGTAAGATTTGTACGCTGATCTGCTTACCGCCGTTACCTTCAAGGGCAGCAGTATCGTTAGCAGTATAGTAACTTGTACTTGCTGTACTTGATGGTACACGTGAGTATGCCTGAGCAATCTTGAATGGACTCAATGCTTCTTCACCTGCTGTTACAGATGTTGCTGCTGCTGAGTTGTCAGTCAATGACTGTGCATAGCGAACACGTAATGTGTGGATCTGACCAACCGGGCCAGTCATTGGCTGAACACCAACCAACTCGTTAGCGATAACTGTTGGCATCACACGACGGATAACTGGGAGAATAACGCGATTTAATGTTGCGATATTACCTGCAGTTGTTGTACCTGCTGAACTTTCAGCAAGTAACTGTTTCTTAGTGTTCTCAAGGAGAACACCCATTGTTGAGCGGCGAGTGCCTTTTAAGCCTTCTAACAGGGCATCTTTGGTCTCGTCCCAACGGCTTTCTAATAGAACTTTTGACATTTTAATTATCTCCTATGTCTCAAAATTAAAGCCCTGCCAGACGCTTGATTTCGATGACGTTGTCACGCCCTTCGAATTCTTCTTTAACTTCTTTTTTGGCAGATTTATCACCAGTAGCTTCAGTAATAACTGATTCAGTTAAAGTAGGCTTTTCAGACTTCTTAGTTACTGTTCCAGTATTTAAAACCGCTGGTAGATACTTATCAAAAGCGTTCTTCAATTTAGATGTCTGAACGCTTTCTAAAAGACTCTTCATTACTCTAGACTTCTCTTCATTTAATGGTGCTAGAAGTTCATCTAGTACCCTTTCACGCTGAGTTGATTCTTTAATAATGCGAACTTCTTTTTCCTTTGTTTCTACTAATTTCTGTGCTTGCGCGACCTTATTAGTAGCTTCGGCTAATTGTTTTTCTTTTTTGTATAGTGTTGCGACTAACTTGCGAGTCTCAGCTTTCTCATTTAAATGAGTCACGCTGAATTCACTTGCAAATGCTTCGAACAATCTACGACCAAAATTATTTTCTTTAGCCTGTTTGATGTCTTCCTTAAGTTGTGACATCTCACCTTTGAGATGATTAGTAACAATATTGTTGATTCTTGTCGCACTTTCAGCAACAAACTTCTGCTTAAGTGCTTCAAGTTTCTGACGACCTTCAGCAACTAATCTAACTTTTGCTTCGACGACTGCTTTCTTGTCTTGTGAGAATTCTTTGATCTCACGTGCCAATGCATGTACGATGAACTTCTCAAGTTTTTGTTGATTTTCCATCATTGCTTTGCGGTCTGAACGTAGTTCTTTGATCTCTTCTGCTAACTTAGTTACCATGAAATCATTGAATTTGGTCGCATTTTCTTGCAATTTTAATTTTGCTTTGACGCGATCCTCGTTCATTTCTTGTCTTTCGGTATGAAATTCATGAATTTCAGTTGAGAGACTCTCTGTTACCATCTTGTCAAGGGCTTCGACCATCACACTTCTATCATGCTCATAACGTTGTGCGAACTCTTCTCGTAGTTCAGCACGTACCTGTTCACGGGCCTCATTGAGTTTCATCTCCCATGCCTCATTAAGAGACTGAGCGACATCCTCTTTGATTAGTCCGCTTTCAAGTAATGGTTTGATAGCATCTAGCATGCTGTGTTCCCCTTAATTGATTTTGAGATCCTTGATGAGACGCATTACTTCCTCTCTCAAGTATTTCTCTATTTTTTTGTCACCTTTAGCGTCTTTTGCGATATCCAACAAATTGTGTCCATGACGCATATTCATCATGCCTTCATAGATTGCTTTTGGATACGCATTAGGTGCGCTAGGTTGAGCGACAATATCCACTGTGATTATTTCGAAATCACTTACGCGGCCATCCATGTCGTTCACATTACCTGATCCACGACTGGATACACCGAGTTTGACCCCACTAGTGAGCATAGTTTTAACTAACTCTCCCATTGGTGTGGGTAAAATCTTTAATTTACCAAATCCATTTGCACCATCCATCCACATACTTGTGATCATATGACTCACACGGTCTAAATTAATCTTCAGATCATCAGGGTGATCTACTTCCCCTAATACTGAGTAACCGTTCTGTATTTGCTCGTTCAATGTACCTACTGCATTCTCAATCTCAGAAACAGGGTAAACACGCTCATTCGCGTTTTTTACCCCGCCCTGAATAAAAATACCTTTCATATAAAGGGATTTTCCATTAGCATCATCAGTAGATTCGACCACCATTCCTGCACGGTCAAATGTTAGATGTTCTTTGAGATACAAAGCCATTTGTTCTCAGTTCCTTACCTTGCAACAATGCTCTTAGTATTTGACCCGTTGTCTCCCTTTTTAGGAGCAGGAGCCTTATCTAAGTCAGCACCTTTATGTCCTGGAGCATTTTTAAATTTACCTGCTCCTGGAACTTGTGTCTCACCCTTTGAATATGAGTTGCTTGGGCCCTTAGGACTTGTTGGAACAGTCTCTGCCTGACCACTGAATTTCACTGGCTTGCTGTCCATTCCTGCTTGTCCACTGTTATGTAATCCTGGGCTCTTTGTCTGAACTCCATTATCACCGTGAGTTACGCTTACCTTCTGAAGTTGCACTGCTTCCATCATTGCTTCTTCGTCGCCCTCAGCGTCAACATCAACATCAACTTCTTCTTCATCGCCCATATCATCGGCGCCGCCGCCCATGATCTCTTCGAATTCAGCCATCAACTGATCTAATTTATCTTCAATCCGGATGACAGCATCTTCTACGCCTTCACCTTCTTGACCCGAAAATTCTTCATCATCTTCGTCTGAGTCGAGGTCAAATACTTCTTCCTCTTCTTCCTCTTCGGTTACTCCCGATTCTTCGGCATTGATCTCGTCGAGTAAGTCGCCCACTTGACCAACCATCTCGCCTTCTTCCATATCGTCCATTGCACCATGCATGGCGTCAGGATTATCTTCCATCATCTCTTCGTCCATGATAGACTCATAGATTTCGCGTGATTTCTCAACCACTATTTCGTGAAATAGTTCACGTGCCTGTTCTTCATTTTCATTGATAATAAGGTCAATGAGTATTTCAAATTTCTTGTTATCCATTATAAGTTTCTCCTGATTAGAAATGGCTTTGTAGAGTTATTTAGTGAGTAGTCAAAAAAACAGCACATTAAGTGCTAATTTTTTGCGTTTTTCAGGAGAAAGTATGATTTTATACGCTAGGAGCGCCTTCTTCGTCTTGAGCCTTTGCCCCGTACTGTTCTCTGACTTTCTTTAGATACTGTTTTTTCTCATAGTTCCTGACATCCATCATCTTGCGTAACTTGCGTATCTGTTTCAATGTTAGTTTAGTTTTACGGGAAGTTTTCCAAATAGGTTTACTGTTATCTTGATTTACATCTTGATAACCTAATATAGGAGCATCAAACATTTCAAAGAGTTTCATTATTCTATTTATGCTGGGGGCGTAGCAGCCGGTGCAGCACCAGCTGGCGCAGGGGGCGCCGTACCGGTTTCAGGGCCGGCGATTGGACCGGCAACATCTTCGGGATTGGTTGCTTCCTCTTCTCCTGCCTCTAGATCGTCAGCGGTTTGCTCATCAGTTTCTATATCACTGGTAGACACCCCGATACTACGCAGATCACTGCCCTTAGGTTCTTCCATGACATCTTTCTGATTCTCTTCCCGCCACAACTTCTCGTTTTTAGTGATCTCTTCTTCGGACAATCCTAGAAATCTCTCTAATGCAAAGCGTTTACTTATATATGGAAAAGCTTCCATTGTACTAAATGTTGATACTCTAGCATTATCTAATTCGCTCTGGCGGTATGCCGCAAAATTCTGTGGGGGATTGAATTCTAATTGGAACAATCCGCTATCGATATTGAATCCTCTCCAGCGCAGGAACAATTTAAATTCTTCGTCTAATTTCATTCCCACATAACTCTGTAAACGTTCGCAATATTGGTTGAAACGGAATTCTTGGATCATTGCAGTTCCGACCCTACCGTCGCTCAGTGGGGTAGTGTTATCATCTGGTCCTGTAGGTAGATAAGAACTGGGAACCCGTAGACCTCGCGCCAATCTGTTATTGAAATAGCGGAGATCGTCTATCTCACCCAGATTCTGTCCACCGGGTAATACTTCTACACTCGACCCCCTACCATCAGCCGTCACGGGAAAGAAATAATCTTCGTTCATCGACAATGGATTATATGTAGCATCTACTATAGATTGTCCACCGTATACGCTTGGAATTCTGCGTTGATGTATTTCATTCTTGATACGTTCTACGAACGCCATGGCCATATGGCTTGGCATATTACCAACATCTATCTTGAACATCCTGCGTTCAGGAGCACGTTGTACGCGATAGATCAGTACGGCATCTTCTAGTAATTCTTTCTGTTTATAGACTTTAAAAATATTTTCTAATACGCTCTGTCCAAAAGGCCAAAATCTATCTAGCCCTTCTGTCAGACTTAGATGTAATATATGTTTCGCATCAATCGCGCTCTCGCTCTGACCTAGAGTGAATCTTGATCCTGATGTATTATATGGCATCGCAGGAACAGTATATGGTGTATTTGTTCCCCCACCTGTACCACCTAATCCCGTAGCTGGATTAGCAGCGAAATCTGTATTCGTCTTTTGTGCGACACTGAGATTCTGTAAATTGATGTTCAAATCTTTTAGAACATATTGTTCAGGTTTCTTACCTTCGCTTTCGTTGACGATGACTTTGATGACTTTGACCATGTCAACCCAGTATAATTTGAAATTTTCTGGATCGCGGACGAAAACCTGATCTCCGTATTTTATCACGTTTCTAAAGATTTTGAATATGCGGTTATCAAACTCGTTCAGTTTGCACCATTGCTGCAATTGAGTTTTGAGTATCTCTACTTCATGGGGAGTGGGATCTTCTTTGAACTCGAAATTGAACGGTGTTTTATTATGTTCGTTTTTTTGTGTACTAAATTCACTGATGATATCTAAGCAGGCATTGATCTCAGCGTCAACATCCATCATCTCATATTGATTATATCTTTCTACGCGATTTGGATGACCTGTATAGACTTCTGGAAGTCTACTCATATAATTCTTATAACCAAATTCAGTATTGTTCCAACCACCTGTAGGTTGTCCATTCTGTCCAATACTGCCGTTCCATGTTCCGGTATTGCTATTGATACCGCTTATCGGACTTGATACACCACTCTTATTAAGGAACTTTCTTTTATATGTCATCGATTTTGATTCAAATTATATAGTATATTTAGTGTCAGACCAATGAATGCTTCAATAACTTATTGGATGTCTCATTTCCATCACTTAATTGCGCGATAACTTGATCCAATTTATCAGCCATCATAGAGTACATTTCCATATTAGCTGCTAGCAATTCTCCAGTAGAATCACTATTTGATTCCATTTTAGAGCCAGTTGCTTCTGCTAGAACATCTTTGCTTTCTGGACTGCCGGCTTGCGTCTTAGCCAGTTTCATCAATATACTTTCAGTATCCAATGGTGCCGTGATCTCTAGTCCATGATGCTGTACTGGATAACCGGTATCAGGCCCATCAGCAATTAATCCACCTGAAGCCTGCATCACACGTTCTCCGCCTGCCTGTTTTCCAGGCATCTGTGAACTGTACATTGCTACTTTCTGTAATACTTCACCACCCAAATAACCTTGTCCCGGCTTGATGGCTGTTCCTGCAATCTGACTTGTTGCTAATAACTGTGCTTGTTCAGCACTCATCTTACCTTTAGAATCTACGCCAAGTTTGCTAGCCATACTTGACTGACCTTTTTGCATGTACCAAGCAACAACTTCACTTGCTACATTAGGGTCATTAACTAAATCTGGATTCTCTACTAATCTATCATCACCAAAGATTGCTTTACTTGCAGCCGCATAATTATTCTTACCAGTTAGCTGTATATAACCCCTTCCCCTGAACTTCCAGCCATCGCCGGGTTCACTGTTGCCCATACCTTTGCCTAACTTAGTGCCCGATCCATAAGCAGCCTCAGCCATTTTTTCAGGACTAGACTTCATTTCATCAATTTCTTTGTCAGTCTTACCTGCGGTCGCTGATTTGAAAATGCTCCTTATTCGATCATTACTAGTCTTACTGTAGTTAAGATTTTCATTTATAACTTTACCACCAGACTCTTTCATCACATTACCTAAAACAGCATTAATGTAATTTTGATCTGTCATGCCCCTCTTTTTGAGAGCCTCTGCGATACCACCAAGATTTTCTTTAACATCTTGTTTCACTGGTGGAGGTGCTGGAGGCATGCTAGGTGATGTGCCACTCATTATAGGTTTACCGTCACCTGAAGTTACCGGTTTACCATCACTTGAGAATAATCCTCCCTGCGGAACAGCCGGTGGTGCAGTCGCGGCCGCACCCGGCGACGACAAATCTTTCACCTGACCTTTAATCTTACCAATATCTAATAATGCGCTGCCCAATACTCCTTTTATCTGATCTTTTATTTCTTTAGTGGCATCCTCGGGTGTTACTTCATCTAATGTACCTTTGATAACGCTATCGAATTTAGTAAAGTTAATTGTTAGATTGGCTAATGATTTATTAGATATATCCAGCATTTGTTGGAATTGTTTTAGGCTATCATTAACGGTCTTGCCTGTTTCTTCTTGTGTTCTACCTAAATCTCCTACAGATGTGCTTGCTTTGAAGATATTCTTTTGCATATCATCAAATATCTCTTGGTTAGTTTTAACCTTATCATCACCAGACAATGGTTTCTTAGATTGATCTTGCACACTCCTGTTAGAAATACCAAATTGTTTCATCATCTCGGACGTGTTCTTGTCCGGGGACATCATCTTAGCAATTCTTTGTTCAGCACCCTTTTGTACTTCTGCAATTCTTGCCTCAGGACTCGCCGCGGCTGCGGCTATCATACCAGGAATCATAGAAGGTTGTTCTTTGGGTCCTGTAGATTTAACATCTTTCTCTTGTCCAAATGCCATTGCGTTTGACCGTAATCCTTGAGGATTTGCTTTCTCTGCTTGTTCGGCAGGAGTAAGTTTAGGTTCAACTTTAACGGCTTCTTTTGTCTCAGGTGGTTTAGGTTCTGTTGTAGGAGTCTTTGCTTGTGTCGACGGTATGATTACACCAGTAACTTTATCTAATAATCCTTTAGCTCCGCGCTGTAAAGATGCTAATATTCCGGCTGATTCTACAACTGAACCAGGTTTTTTCTCTTCTTTAGGTGCAGGGGTACCTGCTGTAGTTGTATTCAATGCAGCAAATGCCGGATTTTTTCGATTATGTTCGTTGAACTCAGCTTCGGTGACCGGTTTACCATTGATAGTATATTCACTCTGTTCTGATTTGCCTGATTTTTTAGATTCAACTTTAACTGCTTCTTTTGTCTCAGGTGGTTTAGTTTCTAGTGTAGGAGTCTTTGCTTGTGCCGAAGGTATGATTACACCAGTAACCTTATCCAATAATCCTTTAGCACCCCGCCCCAATGACGCTAGTATACCGGCTGATTCTACGACTGAATCAGGTTTTTTCTCTGCAACAGGTATTGGCTTTGCCTCAGCTACTTCAGGTTTTTTAACTTCTGCGGATTTTTGATCTGCCTTTGCTTCTGCTGCCTTCGTTGCCTCTGCTGTTTTTGCATCAGCCTTTTCTGACATTTTATTAATGCCACCGGCTGCGGCTTTACCTACTGTCTCGCCACCTTTACTACCTAACCATCCACCAACTGCGGCTCCTACTATACCACCAATAATTGTTCCAACAACTGGTACAGCAGAACCTAATGCGGCTCCTGCGGCTGCTCCTGCCCATGCACCACCGGCTGCTCCGGCTGCTGAACCAATACCTCCACCTACTGCTTCAGTTTTCTTTTCTTTAGCTTCTTTCTCTGTTATCTCGCCTGACTTGCGCTGTTCTTCAATGTCTTGATATCCATCATAGGCGCCTTTCGCAGCCATGCCTACGCCAACCACTGCACCAATCGCAGGCGCAGCTTTGGCAACACTCGCTAATGGAGTTGCTAGTTTAGCAAGAGTACCTGCACTCTTAGCGGCTTCTGCGCCACCTTTAACAAATCTTCCTGTCTTAGGATCTCTTGCGCGAGGCGTTTCTTTTCCTTTACCTTTGCCTTTACCGTCTCCGCCACCAACTTTATCTAATAGTCCGCCCATACCAGCGGCTGTAGCAAGTTTGGCTAGTGCCATTGTAGCCGCAACAACTGCGGCTGTCATACCTATTACTGCGGCACCGGCTGCTAATATATTTCCCCTGAATGGATTGATCGCACCTATGAATGCATCACTTAATCTACGTGCTTCGCGCTCTAAGTCCTCCTTAGTAGCAGTTGCATCCATTACTTGTTGACCTTCTTGACCTTCTTCTTTTTTAGCCTTTAATTCTTCTTCTTTAGCAGCCTTAGACTTGATCCAAGCATCTTGTTCTTCTTTAGTTTTTAATTGTGCGAACTGTGCGGCACTTTGGCGCATCTTATTGTCAACACCAAACACACCTTGAATATCTTTACTTGACTGACCTAAGGCATAGCCTGCTTCACCAAATGTTTTTGTAAATCTTTCTGCGGCTTGTGCTTGAGAACCTAACAATTGTGCAGTTTGATTTTGACCTTTATTCAACTTTTCATTCATGGCAGCAACGTCGATACCTGCTCTAGCAAGTTTAGCGTTGTTTTCAGTGTATACTGTTGCACCTTCTGTTGAAATAGATTCCATTACTGCGGCTGCATTTGCGGCACTCATAGTGCTTACAGCCATTTTAGCAAATTCATCTTTGGCTGCTACTGTTTGTCTAATCTGTGCAGCCTGTGCTTCTAATTCTTTCTTACGTGCGGCATCAGTTTCGTTACGGGCTTGTTCTTCAAGACCCAAAGCCTTTTGATCCATTGCAAATTTATATGCATTAAAATTCTCGTTTGCATTTGCAATGTCTAGTGCTTCTTGTTGTTTCTTAACACTAACACCGGTTAATTCTGATAATACATTTAATTGATCAATATAAGCAAGTGATGCTTTTTGTAATTGTTCGGGACTCTTTCTTAATGATTGACCTGCTTCACTTTGTTGTCTAATATACGTTGCTTGGGCTTCCATCAACTGTTCTTGTGACATACCCAATCTACGATATTGTTTTAACGTTTCATCACCAACGGCTGTGAATTTACTAAATGTTTTAATACCTTCACTGGCAGAACCACCTAACCCAATTAAACTAGTACCCGCTTCTTTAGCATGTTTTGTGAAGATACCAATATTATGTGAGGTAAATCCTGCTTGCTTACCTAACTCCATGATCTGTTCTGCGTTCATCGACGCAGCGCCGCCTATCTCTGCTAAGTCATCATAGGCTTTTACCATAGCATCAGTCTGTTTTAAAACTGCACCTGATAGTTTTCCTAGACCTTCAACTGCGAAACCTAATGCTTTACCTAAAGGACCAAAATTACTTAATACACCACCAATGGCAGAAGTCGTAGATTTGATCGCGCCTTCATACTTCTGAAACCCACTGGTAGTATCTAATAATGCTGATGCGAATCCTTTAACCGCGCTTTGAGCAGACTTCAATGCTTGACTATAGTTCTCCATAGCTTCAGCATTTTTCTGTTTTGCTTGTTTTTCTATCTCAGAGAGTTTAGTATTACCGTCGATTGCGGCGCTATTTTTATTGACAGCAGCAGTATTTTGATTAGTGGACTGGTTAGTCTTGCCCATAGAACCGGCAAGGATACCCATTTGTTCGGCTACGAACTTCATGTTTTGGCTTATCTCGTTTGTAGCCTGACGTATAGAATCTACTGATTCATTTAAATTATTTTCATCCGCCATTTTTAATCCAATAAATACTATAGTATTTATTGTTCGGAAAAAACCGATTTTTTAACCAGAGGATTATTTATGGATTCGATAGCAAACCCACTCAGACAGTATTTCCGCAGACCCGCAGTATACTTAAAGTTACCTAGCGGTGGAAGGGGATACTTGCCCGAAGTATTAACGATGCCTGATAACGGGGAGATTCCGGTATATCCAATGACAGCGATTGATGAGATCACTGTTAGAACACCTGACGCATTGTTCAACGGGGTAGCAATCGCTGAACTTATTAAAAGTTGCGTACCTGCTATCAAAGATCCATGGAAGATCAATAGTATAGACTTTGATGCTATACTCATAGCGATAAAAGCGGCTGGCGGGTCCGGGGAACTAGAGATAGAAAGCCTCTGTCCAAAATGTAATGAAGAGGCGAAATATGCGTTGAATCTCATGAGGGTATTAACTACCTTAGAAGCAGGTGATTACGCTTCCCCATTAGTGATCAATGAACTTCAGTTTAAATTCAGACCACTAACTTATAAAGAAATGAATGAGGCTGCTATTGGTCAGTTTGAAGTACAACGTCTTTTTAATGCTGCCGCACAGAAAGAAACCGATGATGAGAGAAATAAAGTAACTCAGGAAGCATTCAAACAAGTCACCGAGCTGACCATGAAGTTGCTAACCCAAGGTATAGAGTTCATCAAGATTCCAAACACCATGGTAACCGAGAAAGAATACATATTAGATTTCTTAAGGAATTGTGATAAAACTGTATATCTAAAGATCCGTGACCATAGTGCGGATCTAAGAATGAAAACAGAAATGAAACCATTAGACGTTAAGTGTATAAATTGCGGTCATGAATACAAGCAACCATTCACGTTGAACCCATCTGATTTTTTCGAGTGAGGCTTCTAAGTCTCTCCCCAGAGGGAATTCAGAAGCTTATAGAAAATTATGAGAAGGAAGTGGGGAACATCAAAAAATCTGCCATTTCCTATGCTTGGTATCTAAGGGGCGGCATCTCATATGAAGATATATTAAACATGTCATATGAAGAACGGAATTATCTTGGTGATTTAGTAGAGAGTAATTTGGAGATCACTAAGAAATCTAATCTGCCCTTCTTCTGAGTTGTCCTACGGACAACTAATACCTTCGCTTGTACTCGCTATCGCTCGTACTACGCTCGGTATTATATTTTTATACTCTATATTTTTATATTGCCGCCTTTGAAGCCATGGTAGTGCTATTCAGCACTACCATTGGTAAAGATATTGCCACGCCCTATCACCCATGTTGTCTGTTCCCCAATATACTAGTCCATTTACTGTATATTGCTACCGGTTGCCCTGTAAAGATTATGGGACTGTAGTGAGATACTGTTACATATCTCGGCAACGCATGTTCTATAGTCGCAAGACAAAGTAAACTATAGACTCATCGAGGGTTCGCAAACCTGTCGATTGCCCTCTCGGTATTCCGCAGATGTTACTCCGCGCTTACTCCAGAATCCGTCGGCACAGCACTACCTGTACTTCCTCAAGGAGGGTCGAGGAACCCCGACCAAACTAAATTTTATGACCTATGTAGAGTTGGTAAGATATCAGTTGTGGTTGTGTTTAATGGCTTTGTGCCTGTGTAAGATTTAAGTACGTCTTTGTTATGTTTAAAGAAATGATCAAATTCTATGATGAGCCAGTCCTTGTGTTTACTTGATGTATAATACAAGAATTGATCTGTCACCCAAGTCATTGTAGTTTGTACTACAACAAATCTACCTTTGCGGTTGAATTTCATGAACAGGATGTTTATGTCGTCGGGTTCTGCTACCGCCATGAGTTGGTCTAACCAAGCATCCAGTACTTTGCATTCCCCTGCAAGCACTAGATGGAATGGAAAATCTGCATAAGATTTACATTCTGCGTTGAATCTAGGGAAATTCTGTCCTGGAACTATATCCCCTTTGAAACTTCGTATCTGCCCTTCATGTAAGTATTGTTTACGATGTTGGTTTTTACCACCAACATATGCACCACTGCCCGGAGCACGGATGAAACTCTCCCCATAAAGGTCAGTTAGGAACTTCGCAACTTCCCTCTCGAAACTCGAACCTTTTGCTTTTTGTGGACTAGGCATATATTAATTTATGCTGTAAAAACATATCCTAAAATTAATTTGTGAGATAACCCACGCTGTAATTTTCATCGGATACAGAACATCTATTGCATTTTTCTTCACATTCTATGAATGCTTTATCTGGGGATTTGAAACTATCGAACAGTTTTTTCCATATGTCATCGTTCACTATCTCTTCTAGGGTCCGAGTTTTGATGTTCATCAGGTGTTCGTACTTTCTAAATAAACTATCTTTACCTTTTATTTTCTTGCCGGTAATGAAACTCTGTCTCTCGAAATATGGGGCAGCGACCCAACTACAAGGGTAAATCTGCCCATCAGCGTTCAGGTATAACCCCCTATTCCCGATCATACATAGTGGAATAATATAATCATCCTTATACTGACTCATTATCTCTTGCCATTTCTTCTTATTCGTCCTTAGATAATCCTGGTTATCCAATACCCTATCACTTAGTGGTATGCTATACCGTTCATATCTACCTGACTGACTAACGAATTCGGCCCGTGGTTCTAATGAATCACCATCACCTTCGTTGTTATATGTTCCAAATCTGCTACCAAATTTAATACTTTTTGTGATCTGTAGACTGTCACAGCCATAATTTTTCGCCATATCTTGTATCTTTTGTAAATGGTCTTGATTGAAATTGAACACTATGGTAGCCCATGTCACATGAGCCTTTTTGTTTTTTGTGACCGTAGTGACTCCCTCTATAATACTATCCCAATCAGAATTCACCCTGTATATATTATTACTAGCGTTATCATAACCGTCTATACTGAATGCGATAGTATCGAGTTCGTTGCTTATCTCGCGCAATTCTTCCCACCATTCAGATTTCTTATAACTACCGTTAGTGATAGTATAGATATGAATGTCGGGGTTAGTTTCTTTCACATAACGGCAAATCTTTAAGTAATCCTTACAATAGATTGGATCACCTACATCACCGCACATCGTCAAACGTTTTACTTGTGTCTTTAAAAGTTCCTCTGTAAAACATTTTTTAAATTGTTCTAACGTTAGTTCTTTTTGTAGCCATGGTATATCTTTTGGCATCTCAGTTCTAGGACAACGCGGACATTTGACAGCGCATTTACTACTAGGTTCTATATGCCAATGATAGAACTGGAAGCCATATTTATTTTTCATAGACCGTTAATTCTTTCACGAAAGAATTGTACATAACATACCGTACCGCCCTTGCCACCTCCACAGGATTCATCTTTGCTACATTGTGATGTTTGATCATGTCTGTATCTGTAGCACCCGGATTCACTAAAGCCATTCTGCAATTATGTGGTTGCTTGATCAATGTCCTAAATGTATCCCGCAATGCCCGTTTATGATCACGATAAGGCCAAGGCTGGTTATCTAGTTCACGCTCTATCCTAGGATAATCAGTGACGATACTACCAATACTAATGATCATTTTATTAGTATCTTTCCATAATTCATAGAATGCTAATAACAGGTCTCTTTGATAATATTCTCTATATGCATTATTGATGAAAATATCCGCATCCTTAGCAGCATCAACGATACTATCAGTATCAATGATATCGTATCCGTTGCTCACACTGAGACCTATTATCTCATTACCTTTTAGATTTTCTACTATGGCTTTTCCAATACCCCTGGTATGACCTGTTATTGCTATCTTCATTCGATGTCTGTTGTGCTAGAATATGTTGTGAAACCGCCTTCTTTGATGACCTTGAGAACACTTGGTACGCGACCTGCTAGCTCTTCTCTATGTGATACAAGCCAGACACTCTTACTTCGTCTACGCGACATCTCTTTCAAGATAGCCATGCTATTTTCAACACCTACGGTATCAAGACCGCTATCGATCAATTCATCAATGAATAGAGTATTGATTGGATGATATAAATTTTCCCATACATCGCGGAAAGCAAAACTCAAACCAAGTATCAATCGATTCCTTTCTCCCCTACTCAAATTATCAAAATCAAGTTCACGACCCAATTCTGTGATCTCTACTTGTAAATCGTTTTTGAATATGACTTGATGTGGTAATCCGATCTTATCTAAGTAATGTGTTAGTCTAGCATTTAGATAACTCAAATTTTGATCGATGATTTTCTTACGGACAAAACTATCTTTACTAGTTAATAAATCAAGTAGGAACTTCTGATGTTCCCCGAGTCTAGTTAACTCATTGATCTTATTGAAATCTATCTCTTGTAACGCTTGTTTTTCCATATCAGTGATTTGTTCACCATATGGATCAGTCTCCATTGTTTTTTCTTCCATCTGATCGATTAGATTATTGACTTCGCTGCTATGCTTGACCGCCTCTGCTTCAGTTTTATAATGTGTTACGGGCTGTTTTATAACTGTTACCGGATTAGACATCATTCCATCTAATTGGTGTTTATAATCATCTAACAGATTTTTACTTTCATTTAATAGATCAGATTTACTATCTAATACCTTTTTATGTTGCATGTCATGCAATGGATGCCCACAGGCATAACATTTATGATCTTTAAGCATATCGACTTCAGTTACAAGTTTTTGATAATTTTTATCTTCTTTTGTGATATCTTTGCGTATACTTGCAACTTTATCATCATATGCGGTTTTCAATCTATATTGCTCGTTATATACCTGCAAATCTTTATGTAATTGTAATTCTTTAATAATATCTATCTGACTCAACCGCGTATATTTTATTGCTAGATTCTCTAGATCCTCATCATGTTTGGTCTGCCAGAGTTTTTGCCTACGTTTTAATGCATCAATCTGCTCTTTGACCCGTTTATTGGCTTCTTCAATAGCCTTTACTTTGAACTCTTCCATCTGAATCTGTTCTTTATTTTCTTTTAAAAGATTCTTGATGACATCAGCCTTCTCGCTCAACAGAGTTATACCAAGTAACTGTTCGATGATGTTACGTTGATCGTTGGTTTTCATCGCCAAGAATGGCTCACTGTACGTATTCAATGCTATTATCTGTTTGAACATATCAGGAGTCATTCCTATCGAACGTTCGATATGGATCTGTGTCTCTTTGTTCTCACCTTGCGCATCGTCTTGGATCTCTTGTAAGTTACTGTTCACATAGAATTTCAACACGTTTGGTTTACGCCCGCGCTCGATTTTATAATCGATACCATTAGCAGAGAATTCTAGTGTGACCATCATTCCTTTACCATTTGTACGATTGATAAGATTATCTTTCCTGATGTTATTGATCGGATTACCGAACAATGCATAACATAGTCCTTGGATAAGTGTAGTCTTGCCTGTACCGTTTCTAGCGCCATCACCGCCTAGGTCAAGATTCTCACCTAAGATTAATGTCAATTCTTTACTGTCAAAGTTAACGGCTTGGGTCACTTGACCTATACTCAAAAAGTTCCGTAAGGTGATATTTTTTAATACGATCATAAGTTCCTGTATATATCTAATAGCAATATGGGATCGTAAAACTGGCTCTCAATGTTGCTGATTTGATCTATGATTATCTGATCAACTGATTCGAATTTCAACTCTCCTGGAGCAAGGTCCAATGCCACTTGATCCAGTTTCATAGGTATCAATGCCATCTCCCGCAGTCCATGCTCAGGAATGAATTTCTCACGCAGGAAGTTGGCTTCCTCATAACTGATATCGATATCTAGATGCACCCGTACATGACTACGGGGTAGTAACAACCCATCGGGATTGTCTAAAATCTCGCTGAGCCTGTATACCCTGAACAATGGTTGATTGGGCCAACTATGGAATTCAGGATCTTTGCCCCATTCAAGTATCATCATTCCTCGCGCATCATCTCCGGCGTCAGCATAATTATGTGGGAAAGCATTACCGATATACCAGATGTTCTTGCGGGCCTGTCGCTTATAGAAGTGGCCACTGAATACTTGTTCGAAATTGGCAACGTGTTGATCGTTTATCTCTCCCTGGTCGGGCATCTCTACCATAGCGTTCATATAGAAGTGTGGAAGTTCTAGATGTGCGAATAGATACTTACCACCCATCTTCAATAATTTTTTGTAATCATCCTGTATTAGCCATGGCGCTATGACTATATCTCCGGATTTAAACCAATCATTGACGATTGTCACATTTGGTAGATGTTTAGCCCATTCAACACTATGAACATCACGTTTATCACGATAATATAAATCGTGATTACCCGGAATGAAATACACATGATCAAAAGATTCACTCAAACGCTCTAATGCCCGCAAACCAAATTGAAGGGTATGTATGTTGATACTTGCCCTGTGATGATTGTAGTCACCCAAAAATAAGCAGGTCTCACATCTTTCTTCTTTTGCCTTTTTAATGAACCATTCGACAAATTCACTACAATCTAAGTTATGTTGTAGACTGTTGCTCTTGAGACCAAAGTGTATATCGGTAAATATTGCTGCTTTTTTAAATAATTTTGCCATATATGGGGAGTCTAAACTATTTCATAAGGGAAATCAATAGTATAGGTTACCTCACTCCTCATATGTCATTTTAACGCCTTGCATTTGCCGCGAATAACTCGGGTTCAAACCATTCATCTCTAAGATATCATCGCGGATATTCTGATTCCTTTTCTCAGTATTCAATACGCGGCAGAAACTATTTGTGATCGCAGCCGTATAATATGCGAATGGATTAGCACTCTTGGCTTCGTTGAAGCGCAGTCCTACATATGTTAATTGGAGTATGGCACTATTCCTCATCTCATCATTGTAAGTATAACCACGCCAGTTGAATTTCATAGCGTACTTCTCACATAGCATGATGAACATGCGGGCTAATTTATCGGTGATCTGTCCATGATCCTTACTGAATTCGCCGGTCTTAACTCCGCCCTTCCAATGACTTTTACCTACACAAACCGCACTACCTGTATCATCAATCTTGAAATGCTGGAATGGTGGAAAGTTGACCTTGACATGAACCATGTCATCAATCTCACATTTGGTTGTATAATCTTCCAAATCATCGAATCCATTATCTTCATCATCTAAAAATTCTATGATGTCTTTGGCAGTTTTCTTTTGTACAGTCTTGCGGGGCTGTTTAGGACTAACGGGAATATGATCCCAAGTCATGACGCGGAATACTAGATCAGTATCTAGTATCTGTTTAGGTTGGATCTCTTTTCCTGTTGCATTTGATAACCTGATTGCACGATTCTCTTTTGCTTGTTTAATGTTAGCAATTTTAGTGATCTGTGCTAGGCTTTTTTCTAGAGAATCATCAGGTATATCGATGATCAAGTCATACTTGTTGTATTCCCCTCTGGAGAATGAACAATAACTTGTTTTACTTTCATGTATCTCTTTTAGAATATCTTTGTTATTTAAATAATTTACTGGTTTTTTTGATATAGACATATTTTCCTATTAAGTTGTTTCAACTATCATAACACATTTACCCGCGACTATACAAGTTTAACGGGTAAAATTTGGGGATTTTGTGAGCGATAAATACAAGATAACAATCATATTTATACTAAGAAATCATGCCGAATACTATTAATGTTGACGTAGATAATACAGGGTTACTAGTAACAGGAACGCTGTCCAATGGGCAGATCGTATATACGATCACATTACCTAGCGGAAAATCCTATGGGGGTATAACAGGAAATCTAATAGACGTAGGCACGACATTTCTTGGTAATCCTATCCGGGAAGGTAGATTAACATTTAGAGGTCAAACGGTAATCACGTCTGATGACCGGGGAGACATACAAGCACTTCAAAATTTAGTCGCGGTATTAGGTCAAGTAGAGCAGTTCATATCTTCTAAGTTGACTGCTAACGCTCAACAAGTCACTGCGGAACCCGGTGCAGGAAATCAAGTTAATACGCAAACAGGGGGTCAATCGAAACCTGAATCAGTAGATGAAGACGATCCCGCAACTAGCGGGGCCAATGCAGCAGATGATGATGCTGTTGAACACGAAGAACCTGAACCCATAGATGCAGATGAAGATCCCGGGGTCACGGTCACGGCATCTGATGATGATGCTATCGAGTATGATGAACCTAAACCCATAGATGCAGATGAAGATCCCGGAATTAACACAGCAGATGACGATGATGAGGAAGGTGTTGAGAATAGAGATCCGGCAAGCGTAGGTGAAGATGAAGCAAGCCCATATGGTACAGACTATGTGTCAAAGGGCGAACCTGTATTGAGCGAAGATGGCACTCCTAGTGGATTCTTGAGGAACCCCGAGACAGGAGAATTATATACTAACGACGGTGTTCAGGTTGGTGGTATCAAAGGCCCGGAGTCAACTTCTGATCCAAGTTCTAGGGGTCTATTTGGTGCGGTCAGCGGACAGTCGGGGCAGGTTAACCCCAATTTATCTGCCAATCTACCCGCGCATCTTACCATTACTACCTTTCCTAAGCCCATTGCGTTGTGGAATGCGGATACGGTTTGCTTTGGAGACACCACCTCTTTCTTCAATCAATCGTACATTTCACTGCCCGCGGTAATTACCGGTTATTCCTGGGATTTTGGCGATGGAAACTACAGCCAGTCTTCGGCACCCAGGCATCGGTATGCCTTGGCAGGGAATTATCAGGTCACCCTTCGGGTAATGAGTGCCGCTGGTTGTGGCGATACCCTTCAGGGTTGGGTAAAGGTATTAGAATCGCCTACCAGAACATTAACACGACAGGTCTGCGATAGTCTGGTCTGGCATGGTCAGGTATTGCGACAATCAGGGCAATACAGCAGACTAATACAGGCGCAAATTGGTTGCGACACTGTTGAAGTACTGCAACTTTTAGTTTTGCCACAGGGAGGAGGGAATATGCCGATCGCGCGCGTTTTTAATACCGGTAGAAACGGAACGGGGGGTGTTTTGGCAGGCGGTCAGCCCGATCTTCATTGGGAGGTGGCCATAGGAAACCAAATGGGGCCATATCAGCCAGCCGTTGTAATGAATGGGATCCCAGGCAATTATTATTCCAGCCCATGGCCAGATGCCGAATGGATTAGCTACACGGCTAGCGGGTATCATTCTGCAAATATTGACCTTTATTTTCGATATCGTTTTCAATTGCCGTGTACGGGAATTTGTTCCATCCCCATTCAGGTCGATAGTGGTTTTTGTCTTGCACTCGATTATTTTAGTGATAATTCGGTTTTTGAAATTTATGTGAATGGTTTTCCACAGTCAGGGTATATCGCAGGGGTTCCGGCACCCAATCCGTATTATCATATTGGTTACCAACAATCTGGCATATTGTCGGCGAATCTATGTAGAAATTGGGTGGGAGGCTGGAATGAGTTGTTGGTGCACATTAAATCAGGGCCAACATTTGTTGGATTTTTAGCCCAGTCATCCGTAACACTTCCCCTTACATCTGTAGGGGTCACCTATTCTTCAATGGGAATTGATGTCTGTTCGCCCGGCGTGTATGTGTTCAACGGCACACCGCTGTCGCAAACGGGGGTGTACCGCGACACGCTGGTCAATTACCGGGGATGCGACAGCGTCATCACCCTCAACCTGACGGCGCTGCCCACCAGCAGCACGGCCATGAGCCAGTCGGTTTGTTCGCCCGGTGTGTATGTGTTCAACGGCACACCGCTGTCGCAACCGGGGGTGTACCGCGACACGCTACCCAATTATCTGGGATGCGACAGCGTCATCACCCTGAACCTGACGGTATTGCCATCAGACAGTACTACATTGAATCGGTCGGTTTGCTCACCTAACGTGTATTTCTTTAACGGGAGACTGCTTTCGCAAACTGGGGTGTACCGCCACACGTTGCCCAATATTCTGGGATGCGATAGCGTTATTACATTGAACTTAACAGTTCTCCAGCCTTCATATTTTGTATTTGGGGCATCAATCTGTCAATCTGATTTTTATTTCTTCAACGGGCAGTCACTGACTCAGTCTGGGACTTATCGGGATACTGCGAATAATGTTTTAGGTTGCGATAGTTTCATTACCCTCAATTTGCTGGTGAACCAACCGTCCTCCTACATTTTTACCGATTCCATTTGTCGGCCCAACACCTATTCATTTGGGGGTCAGGTACTCAGCCAGGGCGGGCTATACAGGGATACACTGGTGAACCAGGTTGGATGTGATAGCCTGATTACGCTGAACCTGCGCATCAGGCGACCGGATAGTGTTGTTGCCATTCAAATTGCTTGCGATAGTTTGCTTTGGAACGGACAACTTCTCCGGCAATCGGGATTATATTCGCATAGTTCTTTGGGGAGCGATGGGTGTGACAGTGTTTCGATGTTGCAACTTACCGTACGGCGTACTTCCAGCCGACAGATGACGCAGTCATCCTGCGACAGCTTGTTATGGAACGGGGGCTGGTATCGGCAGTCGGGTACTTATTTCTACCGAACCATGAATGCGGCTGGCTGCGATAGTATAGTGCAACTTGATTTAACCATCCGAACGAGCCCTGAGCCGCCGCTCACGTTCGACACCATTATTTGTATCAAGGACGGCAGTGTCGTGGGATATCCATGGCCATTGCTGTACGGTCTGAATTGGTACCGGTACCCGGGCGATTTGCAGCCGTTTCAGACGGGTAGCACATGCGTGGTTCCGTGGGCATTTGACAGCACATACCTGTACATAGCGCACCAGGCCTCCGGTTGTGAGTCACCCCGTATAGCGGTACTCATCATCAATGATGAGCAGACGGGATTCCCTGTTCGCCCAACTGCCTTTACACCCAACAATGACGGTCGCAACGATCAGTGGTATTGTGAGAGCCGCAATGATTTGTATTTGCAGGTATTCGATCGGTGGGGGCGGCTCATACACGAAGATTCGGGGAAACGGGTATCCTGGGATGGTGGGCAATATTCACCGGGTGCCTATCCGTATAATATTCGAATGGTATCCTGGGGAGAAGGGAAAAAATCACCTCTGGCGTTATTATGTTGAGCAAATGAAAGGCACATATTTGATGTTGTTATTTGTTTGTTTAACAATAACGACACACGCCCAGACCGACACGACCTTTTGGTTTGTGGCCCCGGAAGTGGCCCAGTCACATAGTGACCGGCCCATCGCGTTTCGAATGACCTCCGGTGCAACGGCCTGCAGTGTGCGTTTCAACCACAATCGAACCAACAAATAACCCCCCTATCCTGACCCAAAAGAAAAAAGCGTTGCTTAAATTAATTAGTAAGAATGATCGATTCATGCGATTTCCTCAAGTTAAATTGTTTATAGTGTGGGTTGAGCATATTATTTATATTCGCATTAGGAGGATAATGTTACGAAATACCCGCTTGGAATTCACAATGAACTTGATATTTATGCCAATGTATTTGGTTCTTTATAAAAACTAGTGGGTAAGACAGGTAGGATTTATTTTTGAGAAGTCCAGTTTGCCGGTCAGCATGTAAATGATGGTTTGAATTGATTGGGTGTTTTTATAACCCCTTGCCTTAGCCTTGGCCGCTTGAAATATTGAGTTAAAGCCTTCGAGAATGCCATTATCGATTTTGTAATGTACCCAGTTGACGATACCATACCAGTGTCGCTTGATGGTGTATGCAGCCTGTTTCATGGGTTCAAGCCTGGAATGTGTGGCCCAGAAATACCACTTGCGGAGTAGCTTAAGAAAGATTTGCGGGTCTTTTTCCAAATAAATCTGCTGAAATGCTTCTTTTATCTGATAGGCTCGTACCGTTTTCAGGTTGAGCGAGCTCAGTGAAAGCTGATTGATCATTTCTGTTTGTCGGCCGGTGTGGTTTCGTCTGTTTTTCAGAAAAATATATCGTGTAGATCGTAGTAACGGATTGGTGGCAGCCTCTTGCCTGCGTACCTTGTCAACCGCCTGGTTGATGATCTTCACTACATGGAAATGGTCAAAGACAATTTCGGCTTCCGGAAGTTGTTCGTTTACGCCCTTAATGAATGCAGGCGACCTATCACAAGCGACTTCCTTGATTTCTTCAGGCTTGCCTTGGTGTTGTTGCAGATCCCGGGCAAAGGCACCTACCGTTTCGCTGCCCCTGCCCTCGGTCACGAAAATCGTTTTCTTTTCATCCAAATCGACAAACAATGAAACGTAATCGTGTCCGCGACGGGCAGCCGTTTCATCCACGCCCAGACGCTTAACATTCGAATAATCCGCAACCTCCCGGGCCTTCCCGGTGTAGGTATGCATCACATTCCACAGTTTGCTGTCGTAGGTGCCCAGCAACCTGCAGGCCTGGTGAACGGGCATCATTTTGAGCAACTCAAGTGCAAAGGCCTCAAACATGAGCGTGAAGCCGCTTGATTCTCCTTCCCAAGGGGTTCTTACCCGCCGTACCTTTCCATTGCCGATGTCCACCCTAGGCACGTGAGCCGTCAGAAAGCACTTGTACTGGAAAAAATTTAGATGTCGCCAGGTCTTCTCAACCGTATCGTAAGCCTTGTACTTCCCCTTGATGCCTAACTCATCATCCTGATAGGCAAATTCAGAACCCCGCTCAAAATCGATAAAAATGTTCAACTCACCGTTCTGAATAGTAAGGTCAATCTTCTCAACAATCTAGGGGCTGTCAATGAACAGGGGCTGGGCAAATAGTTCTTCATATTACATTTTCTTAGTTTTGTTTAAGCTAAGATATATATACACCCTTCATACCGACTGGTTTTTATAATGAACCAAAAATTGAATCTCATTTTGATTCCAAAAAAGCCTCAAACAATTATTGATTCCAACAACTACCTGCCAAATATCACCAAGGACTTACAATAAGTCAGAATCCCGTTCAATTTGATGACCAACTCATCAATAATTCAGATTATTGAAACCCAGGTTTTAACAGGATAACCAGTCGCAAAGTTAGCGCAACTGCGCTGAACCCATTCGCGTCATAGCACACCGAAAACCAATATCACTACGACTCAAGTTTTCATCAAGGTAACGGCGGGTAGATGGATTAAGCCAATGCGGCATGTCTTTCCAAGAACCCCCTTTATACACCCGTCTGCGCACTTTGTCCATACTATTTCGATCGGCAATAAAATCCGCTTCACTATTTCCGATTTCACCCGTTTCTGAATTTAGTTCTTCTACTTGCGGCGGGTCGCTACTCTCATCTTCATTTTCCGTTACTAAATCCAATGGCCCTGGAATCGCATATCGCTTTGGATCTGACAATTTAACTATTTTTCCGGCATGATCCTTACTGAATAATCGGTTTTCTGGATCTCTTTGGGTCAAGGTCAGCGAATTACCAAATGCACCGTTAAATTCACTATTCTCTTCAGAAACTGCCGATCTAAATTCATCTGTCGTCCATTCATTCACATTTCCCGCCATGTTGTACAATCCAAAATCATTAGGCCAATAGGCATTTACCGGACTCATCGGTGCCGCGTTGTCGTTAAGTCGCCCTGCCACACCCATATAATCCCCCTTCTCACGCCGAAAATTTGCCAACATCACGCCTTGTTTTTTACCATAAGGAAATCTAACTTGATGTCCATTCCATGGATAACTTCTATACTCAACAACATTTTCGGCAATGGAATTTCCTATGTGGCCGAAAGCTGCATACTCCCATTCTGCTTCGGTTGGTAACCGATAGGGTGGCAAGAACAAGCCATCTTCAAACTTAATATTTCTGGTTTCTGCACCCGGTGCGTAATTGCGCTTCAATTTATTTTTTACCGGCTTATAAAGGCCATTGAGGTAGGTTTCCATAGTGAAATTGTCTGCCCCTTTCTGCTTAGGGCTGTGCTTTATATATCCAAAATCAACAAGTATTTGTTCATTTACCCTTTCTGTTCGCCAAGCACAATAATCGTTTGCCTGATGCCAACTTACCCCTACCACAGGGTATTCGGCAAATGCCGGATGACGAAAATACGTACTTACATACTGCTCGTTAAAATCTACCTCACTTCTCCACACATTTGTATCTGGAAGTGCCGCGTCATAAATTGCTGGATTCGATTGCTCAAATACGCGATAAACCCAATACAAATATTCTCTGTAGGATTCATTCGTCACCTCCGTTTGATCCAAATAAAATGATGGGACTGAAACATTTCTAATGTTTTGGTCAAAGTCTAAAGTTCCTGCTTGAGGTGCCATCCCCATTGTGAATCGCCCACCCTCTATGAATATCAATCCCGGACCCAATAATTGCTCCTGGCGAACAAACTCAAAACCTCCATTCGCCGGGTCGTTAAAATTCCAACTTGTGGAGGTTGATTTTTGTTTGGAACAAGCACTAAGTAGCAATACAAGTGCAAGAAAGATGGGGATATTTTGTTTTTTCATACATTCAAAGCATTTTCAATTTCAATCAAAACTTTGGACAAGGAATAGCTTGTAAGTTGCGTTTTGGGCCTCTTCCCCTGTTGTAGGGCTCGAGTTGAATTCCTACAGAGATCTCATGTGAACCTAAAGCTGCCGCCCTAAGAGCGGAGGTGGTCATGTCATAACTATACCCAAATCTAAAAATTCCTTGTTGTAGTCCCATTAGGAAAATCATTGATTCCAATCCGGTAGCAGTGGTTGTCTTCGTTTGATATTGTTGAACGGCTCTAAACCAAAGACCTCCAACTATCGGGCCTTTATTAATGTAGGCACCGATATTTAATTGGTTGGATGGACCTTGAGTCATATAAATGACATTTGGCGAAATGGTTGTGGCAGGTGCCCTAAAAGATTTTTTTGGCAATTCTATATTCATGCCCGTGTGAATAGTTATTCTCCTTTCCCAACCCACCTGAACATCCGGAATCAATGATTGATTTGGCTCAGTCACGTGGTGAACAGCCCCTCCAAAAAACAACTTTTCCGAATGAATCATCATTCCTACACTAAAATCATGCATATTCGCATTTGAGAGGCCTTGATCCGGAATAATTTCTGAGGTTTCCTGTGAGACTATCCCTAATCGTGCGTCAATCTGATCGGGAAAATAAGCGTTCGCCAATTGAGACTTCGTTGAGCAAACTGGTACTGAAAGCCCGATTTTAATGCAAAGGTACGTGAAAGCCTTAGATGATGCGCATAGACCAGCGCCATGTGGGTGGATTTAAAACTTCCTGCCCCCATTCGGTCCGACATGACTTGAATTCCCACACCAATGGCTTAACCGAAAACAATGTGGCGAATACTCCTGAGAAGGGCAGCACCAATACCAGCGCCAACAAC
>OGWH01000002.1_pt1 | contig 45917 bp, 67 predicted proteins | sample 1575971 | NCBI WGS metagenome assembly OGWH01 (sample SAMN07581554, study PRJEB24739) | freshwater metagenome
GTTTCCCAGTCACGATAAAACCCAGCATATCCAGAGCATAAACCGTGTGGTGTTTTCCCAACACCTCTAAATTATGTCGCCAATGACCAATAGAAGCACCAAAGCCATGTAGCAAGATTAAAGGAGTTGCAGTTTGGTGGTGATCCACAGGACGGATAAAAGTATAGCGGATTTGCCAACCTCTCCAAACCCAGTCCCTTTGATTACCTACTCGTTTTTGCCAAGATAAAGCTGTTGTCACAGGTCAACCTCTACTGAGTTTGCTTAGATTTAACCTAAAGCATTGCTTCTAGTTTTTTGTAGACCACCATTTCAACTTAGTCTACAGCAAATGTCAAGAGGTTGAGAGCTTTTTCAGACCTAAAATCCTGACGAGGGATGAATTCCCCATCTCCCGTTAATTCAAACAATCATGGTTAATTCCGTAGCGATCGCTTGCGGTTTTGATATACTCGGGTAAGATACTCTAGGATTAACGAGTGCGCTCTTCCCATTTTTTATCCCTCCCATGCTTTCTCCTGATCTAAAATCTCGCCTTTCTCAACCTTTAAAAATCGGCTCTTTTGAGGTCAAAAGCCGGGTTTTACAGTCTCCTTTGTCTGGAGTGACGGATTTAGTATTTCGTCGCTTGGTGCGTCGCTATGCACCGGATTCCATGATGTACACTGAAATGGTTAATGCTACGGGTTTACATTATGTGAAACAACTACCCAAAATCATGGAGGTGGACCCTAATGAGCGCCCTATTAGTATTCAGTTATTTGATTGTCGTCCTGATTTTTTAGCAGAAGCAGCAGTGAAAGCAGTAGCAGAGGGTGCAGACACTGTGGATATTAATATGGGCTGTCCGGTGAATAAAATCACTAAAAATGGTGGCGGGTCATCTTTATTACGACAACCAGAGGTAGCAGAAGCTATTGTTAGGGAGGTGGTCAAAGCAGTGAATGTTCCAGTTACGGTGAAGACTCGTATTGGCTGGAGTGATAAAGAAATCACTATTCTAGATTTTGCCAAACGAATGGAAGATGGGGGAGCAAAAATGATTACTGTCCATGGTAGAACTCGTGCCCAGGGTTATAATGGTAATGCTCGTTGGGAATGGATAGCTAAGGTTAAACAAATACTTTCTATTCCAGTGATTGCCAATGGCGATATTTTTTCTGTTGCAGCTGCTGTCAAATGTCTGACAGAAACTGGAGCAGATGGTGTAATGTGCTCTCGTGGAACTTTGGGATACCCCTTTCTAGTAGGTGAAGTGGATCATTTTTTAAAAACTGGGGAATTATTACCTTCCCCCACTCCCACCCAACGCCTAGAATGTGCTAGAGAACATTTGTATGCTTTGTGGGAATATAAGGGCGATCGCGGCGTACGTCAAGCCCGTAAACATCTTACCTGGTATGCTAAAGATTTTATGGGAGCAGCAGACTTACGAGGGAAATTAAGTACCATAGAAACTGTACAACAGGGGTTAGACCTAATTGATCAAGCAGTAGAACGCCTCAAAATCGTAACAAATTAGGTGCGTGGTTTGAATTGGCAAAATGAATGGATAAATTTTGAACAAATGATCGGTGGTTCAATGTAATATAGCTAATTGTCCTAGTTACCTAACTCCCAATGGTAAAAAATAACCACTCAAAATCCCCACGGGAGATTTTTAATATCTCCAGGTGGGCGATTGAATTTTCATGGCTGACAGTATGCTTCTATGGCATATGTTGGTGAAACACCCTGGCATGGTCTCGGAAAACGAGTCCCGGCCGATGTTTCGCCCGAGCAGATGCTGGAGGCAGCTAATCTAAATTGGACAGTAGAAAAAGTACCAATGTTCTATGATACTGGCGATGGTCCGGTACTCACAAAGTCTCGTGCACTGATTCGCTCTACTGATAAGAAACTTCTTACAGTAATTAACGATTCTTGGAATCCGGTACAGAATCAGGAAGCATTCGAATTCTTTAACGATTTCGTTGCCGCTGGTGATATGGAGATGCATACCGCCGGTTCATTGCGTGATGGTCGTATGGTGTGGGCAATGGCACAGATCAAGGACTCATTTGAACTCTTTGGTGGTGATAGGGTAGAGGGGTATCTACTCTTTAGTAACCCCCATGAATTCGGTCGATCGATTGATATTCGCTTTACTCCCGTGCGTGTAGTATGTAACAATACTCTGACCCTGGCTCTGGATAATGAATCCAAGCATGCCGTTAAGGTTAGCCATCGTGCTATTTTTGATGGTGATACGGTTAAGGAAACTTTGGGTATTGCCAAAGATAAGCTCCAGCGCTATAAGGAACAGGCTCTGTTCCTGGGCCAGCGGATGTACAAGAAAGAAACCATTGTTGAATATTTCAATCGTGTATTCCCGTCTATGTCTAAGGATGAGTTGAAGAAGCAGGATCTGACTAAAGCTCCCGTCTCACGTCAAGCAGAAGAAGCCATGGCCGTTCTTCATACTCAGCCTGGCGCTAAGTTTGCCGAAGGTTCTTGGTGGCAGGCCTTTAATACGGTAACCTATATGGCCGATCATAAGCTGGGTCGTAGTCAGGATTCTCGTCTATCTTCTTCCTGGTATGGTCTTAATCGTGCTAAGAAAGAAAAAGCTCTGGAACTGGCACTGGAGTATGCCGAGACAGCTTAAGGTAGATAAAATCTAGAAACCGGATACATATAGTTCCGCCGGATACATATAGTATCCGGTTTTTTTATGGACAATGGACGATAAAGATTTTTGGAATATAGTTGAGCCTATAGACCTGTGGGTACTTGATAAGCTTATACTGGCGCGTAATCTGGGCTATAATTGTGGTCCGGCAGGAGTTGCTCCAGCAGAAGAAAAAGAATATATTGTAAGACCATGTGTTAATTTTAAGATGATGTCCAAAGGCGCATATGTAACGACACTCTCCTCAACAAACTTCGATATACCCGATGGGTTTTTTTGGTGTGAAAAATTTAATGGTAGACATCTTAGTTTCGATTATAAATATGGTGAGTTAGTATTGGCAGTCGAAGGATTTAGAGAGGATCCTAATAGACTGGACAGATTTTCGTTATGGAAAAAAACTAACGATGTCTTTGAATTACCAGAGATACTTAAACCTATTTCAAAAAAATATGAATGGTTTAATATTGAAGTTATAGGTAATAATATTATTGAAGTTCATTTTAGATACAATAGCGACTTTCATTCACATAATTCTGATACCATAGTACCTATCTGGAAAGAAAATTTTTATGATAGCCCCTGTGGCGATAGAATTGGATTTATTTTAAGGGATACTAATGAAAAAATTAACGGCATTACTACTAGCAACCATACTTAGTGCGTGTGGGGGTGAAGCTGGCAACAATACAACCAATAATAATTCTAATGTTAAAAGCAACGATACTTTTTTAGATTATCTTCCTTTAAATAAAAATTCTATTGGAAATATAGTAAATGAACAGAGTAGTCCCTATACAAATTGGAAGACCACCAGCACAGGAGTAAATAGTGGCATAATACAATGGGCGAATGACAGTGAGGAATTTTTTACCTGGGATGGATCCTGGATTTATTTAGAAAAATATAGAGACCCAAGATATAACATTACTTACGATCAATACGCAACCAAACAAGAATTTTGTCAAAACAACGTATGTACAAATATATTTTCTAATTCTGGAAAACAAATCTATGCTCCCTACCAGCTTTTAGAAAACTATACCTTAGATACTGTTGGCTACATTATTAACAAGGATGATACACTCGGAAAAAGAGTCGAATTTAGACACATACAAAATGTAACAGTAGGAGTAAGTTGCTCCAACCCCTATTTCACCAATCAAAAATGCATTATACAAAATGAAAAGTGGTGGGATAATAATGGAAGTAGTTTTTTGTTAAAAATAAATCGCAATACCTGGTATGCAAAGAATCTGGGGCCAGGTTTTATTATACAAGATAATATACCAACCATAAACAATGCATATTTAAAATAAAACCTAACATAAATAAGCTTAACTGCTTATAGTACCATGGCGTAATGAAGGGATATTGTTGCCTACAACACCGAACCAGGATATAATAACATCTATGTTAGATCAATCATTCAAACCAACGCATTTAGAGGTAGCCAACCCGCTACCTAGATATTGCTTTGGCTATTGCTTCAGTAATAGAATGATTAATTACTGGCGAGGGAAGTGTAACTAGTACCAAGGTACGAATTTCACAAACCCTCGGCTCAAGAAGACCCGGGGTTTTTTAATGTTCTTTAAAAATTTGCATATCATATCATATCATACCCAATATTGGGTAAGTATGGGGTTGAAGCTTTAAGGTGAAGCAACGGACTTTTAATCCGTAGAAGAGGGGTCGATACCCTCCAGCCCTACCAATTATTTTAAATTTAGCCCCTTTGACGGAATAGGTATACGTGCGGTCCTTAGAAGTCCGATTTTGAGGGTTCGAATCCCTTAGGGGGCACCAGAAATTCCTCGATAGCTCAGTTGGTAGAGCAACGGACTGTTACTCCGTGTGTCCCTGGTTCGAGCCCAGGTCGGGGAGCCAAACAAAATGTCAAGTTTGTACTTGACATTTTTCTTTTTATAATGTAGAATTGAACTTCTCTGGCGTTAGCTCAGTTGGATAGAGCACATGCCTTCTAAGCATGCGGTCAGGGGTTCGAATCCCTTACGCCAGGCCAACTTATCAAGGAGACGATATGCCAAGCGTGTTTTTAGTATCTGATACACACTTCGGTCACGCAGGCGTTTGTCGTTTCTTGCGTGAAGATGGAAGTAAACTTCGTCCATGGGATGACCCAAATGAAATGGATGAAGAAATGGTGAAGCGTTGGAACGAACGAGTTAAGCCTAGTGATAAAGTTTATCATTTAGGAGATGTTGTCATTAACCGTAAAGCATTAAATATCATGCGAAGGTTAAATGGTGACAAGGTTTTAATTCGTGGCAACCATGATATCTTTAAGTTAAGTGATTACACTGAACATTTTAGGGATATTCGCGGATATCATGTTATGAACGGTATGATCTTAAGTCATATCCCAGTACATGATGAAAGTCTCGGACGCTTTGGTGTTAACATTCACGGGCACTTACATAGTGGTCGTGTCAAAAAAGATGGTGTGATTGATGTTCGCTACCACTGTGTGTGCGTAGAGCAGACTGATTTTACTCCTATCTTGTTTGAGGATATGTTAAATAAGATTAAGGAAGAAGGCGGAACAGTTGGATTCCGCAATGGCAACAAATAATTTTGTATATCTCGCTGGTGTCAACGGCAGCATGACGGTCTCCAAAACCGTGGGACGGGGTTCGAATCCCTCATGCCAGGCCATCTAACGCGGGATGGAGAGGAAGTATCTTGAGAGTCTTATAAGCTCTAGTCCCTGGTGCGATTCCAGGCCCCGCAACCATTTTTGTTAATTACACTCAAGGTGTAATCGTTAATAAGTAGTTATATATCTCGTTAGTGTAGCGGCAGCATAACGATCTCCAAAATCGTTGGGGGGAGTTTAATCTCTCACGGGATTCCATGCAGGTGAAGTGTTTGTGGTTACACCTCAGTCTTCCAAACTGAAATAGACGGGTTCGACTCCCGCCTCCTGCTCCACCAGCCTAAGGAAGCCATCATGCGTAAAAAACTAGACATAGAAGAAGTAAAAACATTTATCGATGCGCAGGGCCCCAACACAAAAATTTATATTGGTGCAGATTCTGAACGATACAAAAAAGGTAAAATATGGTATGCAGATTATACCCTTGCAATCGTTGTTCATATAGATGGTTGTCATGGTTGTAAAATTTTCGGAGAGATACAAACCGAAATAGATTATGATGCAAAAGCAAGTAAACCTTCTTTACGTTTAATGAATGAGGTTTATAAGGTAGCCGAGTTATATCAGAAACTAGTAGATGTAATTGGAGAACGTGAAGTACAAATACATCTTGATATTAATCCCGATGAAAACTATAATTCAAGTATTGTAATTCAACAAGCCGTAGGCTATATTCGGGGGGTGTGTAACGTCATTCCAATGGTTAAACCAAAAGCATTTGCAGCAAGTTATGCCGCCGATAGACTGAAAGAATTATTAGCAGCTTAGTATTAGCCGAATTGGCGCAACTGGTAGCGCAGCTGATTTGTAATCAGAAGGTTAAGGGTTCAAGTCCTTTATTCGGCACCAATACGCCCGAGTGGAGAAATTGGCAAACTCAGAAGACTTAAAATCTTCCGCTTCGGCTTACCGGTTCGAGTCCGGTCTCGGGCACCACTTTTTGGTAAATTAAAAATTACTATATGGAGTTAATTTGGTAAAAAATGTATAATTATTAATGGAAGCTATAATCATGAAAGTTGAATTCAATACATTGTGTTGGGATAATACTCCTACCGAACAACTAAATGCGCACAGATCGGTAATAGAGCATTTCGAAATTCCAGTAAACTATTACCAAGAAAATACACCCCATGGTTTATGGATGGATAGAGTAATGAGTAACTCTTCATCTGATCTGGTTGTATTTTTTGATTCTGATTGTATACCTATTAATAAAGACCAACTTATAAAATATATAAGATATGTAAGTAAAACAAGGACATTCCTTGGAATTGCGCAGGCATCAAATCACATACTCCCAAAATCGCATGTATATGCCGCCCCAGCTTTCTATATTATTGCAAAAGAATGCTGGGAAAGAATGGCATGCCCCTCCTTTGCTGAAACCAAGCGCGCAGATGTAGCTGAAGAAGTTTCTTATACAGCTGAATCCATGGGTATACGATATCGATGCCTCTATCCCTCAACATTTGAAAGAGAACCTGTAGAAGGTGTATGGCCTCTTGGTAACTTTGGCTACTATGGTGTAGGTACAACATTTGATAATACTGTATATCACCTCTACCAAGGTAGAATGGGGAACAATATACAGCTGTTTGTTGATCGTTGTAAGGAAATAGTAGAAGGCACATTTGACAATCGCTTTCATATAAGCTCGAACACATTAGAATATAAAGGAAATATAGTATCGTGAAAATATTGTTTCATGCTAATACACTTAACTATAGAGGGACAACAGTTGCTATTGCCGATTACGCTAGATACAATCAAAATATTTTAGGCAACGAATCGGTTATTGCTTATTGCAAAACACACGGTCAAGAAAAGGACATGGGGAATGAGCCTGCTGTTATTGAGGCTCTGGAAAAAGAATTTAAGGTTATTGGTTATAGAGCTGGTGACTTGGAAAAGAAGGTTGATGACAATAAGGTAGATGTTACCTATATGATTACCTCTGGTCAAAAACAGATCATCGATGTACCAACAAATTGTAAGACAGCAATTCATGCTGTATTTCAATTCAATGATCCATATGGTGATCGATATGCATATATTAGCAAGTGGCTGTCGGATGAAATGTCACAAGGTCAAATTCCCTATGTGCCTCATATTGTTAATCTTCCACCACCTATTGGTAACTATAGAAAAGCCTTAGGTATTAAGGACGATCAAATTGTAGTCGGTCGCATTGGTGGTTACTTTACATTTGATATCCCAGGTGTAAAAGAATACATTAAAAAACTAGTTAACAATAATGATAGGTTTGTTTTTTTATTTGCAGGTACCGAGCCTTTTATCGATCACCCTAATGTAATGTTCATTAACGAAATACACAACCCTAGTAAAAAGGCTAACTTTATTAATACTTGTGACTGCATGTTGCATGCAAGACAGAGAGGAGAATCATTTGGTCTGTCTATTGCAGAATTCTTATTTTTAAATAAACCTGTTTTAGCCTGGAATGGAGGGCATGATAAAAACCATTTAGAGATGTTAAAGGACTCAGGTACACTTTATAATAATGAAGATGATTTAAACTATATGCTTCATAATTTAGGAGATTTCAAGCAAGACTGGTCGACTCGTATTGCAGAATTTGCTCCCAAACCCGTAATGGAAAAATTTAAAGAGGTATTTTTATGAATTTGCAAGTACCTATTCAAAAAATGAAAGAGGAGGGGATATGGCCACTTTCCTGGACTTCAGCAGTAGGTCTGGTTCCTCTAATAAAAAATCATGGTACACTAAATTATTTTCGTAAAGTAAAGCGTGGTGGGATATTTGCTGGTCATGACTATAGTTGGGAAGGGGTAGCGCGTGCAGTATTAGAATTTCGTAGTGAATTAAAAATCCTACACCCCCTTCAACGGTGTGCTAATGATGTATGGTATTGGATTAAAGAATGATTGAGACTATAGAATTTAAAAATATTTCATACCCTAAATTTCAAGCCGAAGGGTTTGCATCACAATTTGCCATACCATATGCAACAAAGGTTTGCAAAGGTATTGGGTATGATATCGGATGCAATAGAATAGAATGGTCCTTACCAGGATCAATACCGGTCGATGTTAAATTTAATAATGGATATGATGCTATTAATCTACCATACGATATCACCGGTAAGGTAAACTACATCTATAGCAGTCATTGTTTAGAACATATATCGGGTGACTGGTATCGTATATTACAAATTTGGGTTGAACATCTTAAAGAAAACGGAGTACTTTTTTTATATCTTCCGGACTACTCTCAAGAATATTGGCGACCATGGAACAACAGAAAGCATGTACATATATTTACACCCCAAATTATGAAAGATGCTTTCCTATCTTTAAACCTTAAAAATGTCTTTGTTTCAGGTATTGATCTAAATAACTCATTTATGATCATGGGTGAAGTATGAGCGATGTTACAATTATTACTGCATTTGTGGATATTGGAAGAGGGGAGTGGGTGGGGGTAAAAAATAACCAGCCTATACCCCCATACATAAAACGAGATACTGAAACCTATCTGGCGCGATTTGAACGACTTACAAAACTTAAGAATAAAATCATATGTTTTACAGAGTCAAAGTTTTTTGATCGAATAATAGCAATGCGAGATGATATTGAGTTGATAGGTATTGATTCTATTTGGAATGATCATCAACATCTTTTAAATAAAATTAAAAATATTCAGCAAGAATCTAGCTTTATTAATTTTGTAACTAGACCTTCGGCCCCAGAATATTGGTCGCCGGAGTATGTTGCAATTAATCTTATGAAAAGTCATTTTGTCACATATGCTATAAGCCAAAACCTGGTAACGACAAAAAACGCTGCCTGGATTGACTTTGGATATTGCAGGCCAGAGGTTTACTGCCCCGAAAGCACCACCTGGGAATACAGCACGGATGACAAAATTAATCTCTTCTCACACAATTTAGCTAAATTAAATATCCCAATATTTGAGCTAATAAGAACTGGGGAGGTTGTCTTTCAAGGTTGCCATATAACTGCGCCAATAAAACTATGGAGCACACTTAAACAGCTTGTAAACGATAATCTCACTACACTATTTAATGTTGGTTTGATTGACGATGATCAAACCTTACTATTAATGTCATATCGTTCGGCGCCGGAATTATTTAAAATAATTCCTGCGGATTCTAATAACTGGTTTACTATTTTTGAGGGTCGGTGTAAATGATTCGAATTTTTATGACAATGTCTGGTAATGTTGGTGATACGCTTAGTGTTATGCCAGTCCTTTCTGGTATTCACAAATCAACCGGTCACAAAATATCTCTTGTGGTTAGAGATAAAATGAAAATGTTTACTGGCTTTAGAGAATTCATGCAATTGCAAGAATGTATAGCAGCTTTAAAATTTGAATCGGAAGTTAAATTAGATGACACTTATCAATCCTTAGGTCTGGTAGATGATTTTACAAAACACCCAACACGACCATGGGAGACGGTGCGGCTAGAAGAAGATTTCAGAAATAGATATAATATTGATTTTGAAGTAGACGATCAGTTTATCTTTAATGTTGATAAAACAACGGATATACCTGCAGGGTTTTTAGTTGGAGACAGAATGTCTCACAGCTTTATGGATCAGAGAAGATCTTTTAACGTATTAGAATCGTCTGGAAAATTCCCTCTTGATAAATGCTTCTTTTTAGACTATACTAAGCCTATGGCTACTATAGCGGCTTATATCAAGCATACTAAAAAGCCTATCTTTACAACCTTTACCGGTATTTCTACAATTGCTGATTTGCTAAACAAAGAATCGATTGTGCTCTGGGGTGATGATGTACGCAATTGGGATAACAAACCCATTGAACATTCATTCAATAAACATTTCTATAGAGACAGAAAAAGTAAATTAATGTATCTGGGTGATTTTAATATCCAGCGCTATGAGGCAACAGATGAAATTTAGTAATGATACACTTCTATTGTTGAAAAACTTTGCATCCATAAACACCAACATTATCTTTAAGCCTGGGGATATGGTAAGCACTATTTCAAATGCAAAGAATATCTTTGCAAAAGCTACTATTAAGGAGAGCATACCTAACGAATTTGCCATTTACGATTTAAATTCACTGCTTGCAATGCTTACGCTAATGGAAAATCAAGACGTTACATTTGAGGATAAGAACCTAATCGTTACTAGCGATAAGGGAAAATTTGAGTATTATTATTCGAATCCCGAAATTGCAACCGGTGCGCCTTCTGGTGAGATTGAGCATATCGATGTTTATAAATTTAAGTTGATGGCTGAAGATGTACAGATGATAATGAAAGCAGCTGCCATTACAGGTGCGCCTACTATATCAGTCACAAATAAAAATCAAAATGTAGTTCTTTCTGTAAGTGATCGAAAAAATGATACGGCTTCTAATTTTAGGAAGGCTCTAGGTACTGCATTTGATAATTTTGATGTGTTTATTGCTGTAGAAAACTTAAAAGTAATTCCTGATGCATATGAGGTATCTGTTGCAAAAACACCCAATGGTAAAGCAAAGTTCCTGCATTTCAGACATGAAAATAAACCCCTTCAGTACTGGATTGCATGCGAGCCTGGTTCTGTACTTTAATTATGATGTAGTTATATTATGATCAAAAGTTCCGGATTCCTATATATTGAGATATATAGACCGGGGCTTGGAATGATTTATAAAATTACAAACAATATTACAAAAGACATCTACGTAGGGTATTCTTACAACTATCTTAAGCGATGGTATTTTCACAAACGAAATGCCAGTAAGGGTGTTAATACTTTTCTCTACCGCGCGATGCGTAAATACGGCATAGAAAATTTTAGCATAGAGCTGCTAGAAGACTGTGATAACGCCTTAAACGAGCAAAGAGAAAAGCATTGGATAGCTACACTAGTTCCTCGCTATAATATGACCGCAGGAGGAGACGGGGGTAGAACTGCTGATAGCCCGAACTATAAAGCAGGGATCAAAAGACGAAATTTAAGCGGTTCAAATAACCCGAATTATGGTAAGAAAGGCCCTCTCAGCCCTAATTACGGTAAAAAATACGGACCTAATCCAAGTCTTAGCGAAGCAAAAAAGAAAACTCTAAGGTGCTCTAATGGAAATACCTTTCGTGGTTATGATGCAATGTTTGAATTTTATAATGTGAAGTCTCACTATTCTCTAAAAAAGATTGGTATAACGTGGAAAGAAATAGATAATGGAAAAACAACAAAATCTCTACATTTGGGTGGAATCATATAGGCCCCGAAAAATTGAAGAGTGTATTTTACCTAAAGAGCAGAAAGAGTATTTTAAAAATCTTGTTAAGAATGGTGAACTACAAAATATGCTTTTGTGTGGTACCGCAGGTACCGGTAAGACTACAGTAGCAAGAGCATTATGTGAGGAATTAAACAGTGACTATATCATTATTAACGGTTCTGAAGAATCAGGTATTGATGTACTTCGTACGAAGATTAAGTCTTTTGCTTCTACTGTTTCTTTTACTGGTAATACCAAAGTTGTTATTCTAGATGAGGCTGATTATCTAAATCCTAACTCAACACAACCTGCTTTGCGAGGGTTTATAGAAGAATTTTCTAGCAATTGTCGATTTATTTTTACCTGTAATTTTAAGAATAGAATCATTCAGCCTCTTCATTCAAGATGTGCTGTTATTGATTTTAAAATACCTAAAGAAGAAAAACCAAAACTAGCCGTTCAGTTTTTTAAAAGAGTAATAGATGTTTTATCTGCTGAAAATATAAAGTATGATACTAAGGTACTAGTTAAAGTTGTTGAGAAATATTTTCCTGATTTTCGTAGAACACTAAACGAGTTGCAGCGATACGCCCAGGCTGGCATTATTGATGAAGGTATCCTTACTAACATTGGTGAGGCAAATATGAATGAGCTGGTCGAATCATTAAAAGAAAAAGACTGGAAGAAGATGAGATTATGGGTTGTTAATAACCTTGATAATGATCCTGTAACTCTTTTTCGTAGAATATACGATACATTTATACCGCTTACCAATCAGGTGCCTAATCTTGTTTTAACTATTGCTGACTATCAATATAAATCGGCATTTGTATCTGATCAAGAAATAAACTTGGTTGCATGTTTAACAGAAATAATGGCATCTGTGGAGTTAAGATGAACGATCAATTACTAAGTACTTTTTTTTCGGACGATCAGCTGCGTGCCGCAATGGTTTTCATGCGTGATAGTTTCGGTTATCGCGTTTGCTGTTTAGATAGTTATTCTGGTACAGAAAAAGAATATTACTTTAACTTCTTACAGGAAGCTGAAGATTTTGCTGAGAACTGGGTATTATGATACTTGATTTATTTAGACCAACATTTGACTGGATTAGAGATGATTGGAATTCAAGGCCTTTTCGTTTTATTGTTGAGCTACTTGCTTGGGCTATTAGTATTGGCTGTTCCATTACTATGGCAGCTACGGTCCCCAACCCACCTCTACTTATCTTATATCCTATTTGGATCTTGGGCTGCTCTATGTATGCTTGGGCTGCTTTTACTAGGAAATCATTTGGCATGCTGGCTAATTACCTCCTGCTGACAACAATTGACACTATTGGCTTAATAAGAATGCTATGGATATAAATCTAGTTTTTGGACAGATAGGAGATACTAAAGAAGAAAAAGAATACAAAATACCATCCATTTCACCCTTTGATTTTTTAAATGCTATAAATTATTCTAAAGAAGAACTTATAGTAGATGAATGGTCTGAAAAACAGTATCTGCCTTACCTTGTAAATAAAGGGCTTTCTTATAGCCCCGATACCGTAATTGCAGCTAATGAGATGAATTCCAGACCACATCTGGAGAAAAAGCCTCAATTTCAATTTCTTATAAATACAATTAGACCCCAAAAACGTTACAGTAAATGGGTAAAGGCTGAAAAAGTTGAAGCGATGGAATTGATAAAAACCTATTATGGATATAGCACACAAAAAGCACGCCAAGCACTATCTATTCTCACCGATTCTCAAATTGAAAACCTAAAACAAAAACTAGAAAAAGGTGGTGTATCATGTCTAATGACTTCTTTAAAATAGATTTTCCGGGGTATAAACCATTGGAAGTTTTATTAGTAGAGTCGGATGATTTTTTAAAAGTAAAAGAAACTTTAACCAGAATGGGTGTCGCTTCTCGTAAAGACAAAACCCTATTTCAATCATGCCATATACTGCATAAGCAGGGTAAATATTTTATAGTACATTTTAAAGAATTATTTGCTCTGGATGGTAAGCAAACGGACATAACAGAAAATGACCTGCAAAGAAGAAACACTATTGCTAGGTTGCTTTCTGATTGGGGTCTCATTAAAATTATGAATAAAGATATCTTGGATAACTTAGCACCAATGTCACAAATTAAAATTATCGCTTACAAGGATAAAAATGATTGGGTGTTACAAGCAAAATATAATATTGGTAAAAAACGACAAGATTATACAGAATAATTGATAAATAAAATATCCCTACAAAGGGCGTACTGCTAGTAATTCTAGACCGGTCAGAACGTTATACTGACACCGTAATCGTAAACGGTATCGCCATGCCTATACAGGATGGTATTTTTAACTCGCTTAATAAAGGAGAACTTTATGACTTTTGTAAAAGATGTTTTCGGTCGCGATCTGTTCAAAGATTTTGACAAGGTATTTGTTGGCTTTGACGATCAATTTAATAGAATGGCTAAGGTGCATGACGACCTTACTAAATCTATTCCTAACTATCCCCCATACAATATCAAAAAAACTGGCGACAATACTTATGTTATTGAAGTAGCGGTTGCTGGTTTCGCCAGACAAGATATTGAAATTGAATTAGCCGACGGTAAAATGATTATCAAAGGTAATATTCAATCTCAAGAGGTTGATGACGCCTTCTTGTTCAGGGGTATCGCCAATCGTGCATTTACACGCTCATTTGCTCTCGATGACCATATCGAAGTAAAAGATGCTGAAATGTTAAATGGTATGCTTAAGGTATTTCTTGAACGCATTATTCCCGAGCACAAGAAGCCTAAGAAGATTGAAGTAAAAGATACTTCTGATACGAAAACTAAAAAAGCTAAACCCGAACTTCTTACAGAAGACCCACAAGGTCGCGATCTGTAAGCTCCGGCCGGTCTAAAAACCGGCCTTTTGTTCACAAGACAAAGGAATTCGTATGTACGAAGAATTAAAACCGTTAGAAGGGGTATCTGTACCTCACCATAGGGATTTTTGGTCCTGGGTCAAAAATACATTTACCCCCTCTTATAGAAAAGAAGTAGAGCAGTATTTGTCAGAAGCAGTTGACATTTATGATCTTGAAAAAAGAATGAAATACTTAGAAGTAAGGGGGGTAATATGAAGTTACTAAATAAATTTTATGAGTTTTTGATTAAATGGGCTGAGATAGTATATGAAACGAAAAAGAATCAGTCCCTAAGGAGAATGTACTAATAAATAGTACATGCTTCCATATATAGTCTCATTAATTCCAGTAAAAATAAAAAATTGGGTCGTAAAAGCAAGTATCTTTGACGATCAGATATTGATTTTTTGCTGGAACGAGGCTATAATGGAATGCAAATATGCGTTATTTTTATCTGAAGAGTCTGCCTATCAATTCATAAAGAGGCTTCACAATGAGTAACGGTGGTAAAGGTTCAAGACCTAGACCTTTTGCAGTTTCACAAAAAGAATATGATAACAATTGGGAACGTATTTTCGGTAATAAAGATGAAAAATCAGCTAAAGAAACCAATCAAGCTGGTCAACCCAGTGAATCAAGAGAAGTGGTTATGCAACGATTACAGCCTAACACAGGCCGTTGACGGAATTGAATATATTGTTGTATATAAGCCAGAAAATGAATCCAGACGGTTACTAATGCGAAAAGATGCTCTCAAGAGAGTAAATTCCCTGTAAGTAAATAATTAGAAGTAGTTGCTTATTAAGCTCAATCCATTATAATAAGTAGACTCAAGTTAACCAAGGGCTGGTAGCTTAGTGACCTAAAGCAGCGGCCTCATAAGCCGTTGATCGTCGGTTTGAATCCGACCCGGCCTACCATTTTTTTATACTTATGAAATCTTTTATAACTGAAATTGTAGATGCAGAGGATGGATCTGGAGATGGTATATTGCAATTTTCTCCAGAATTCTGCAATGAATATGATTGGTGTGAAGGCGATACCCTCAACATGCAGGTAGAGGGCGATGTATTGATAATTCGGAATTTATCAAAGGAAAAACGTGAAAATTTACCTAAGTAAACCCCGTAATCACTGGCTTTCTCCATACACGATACTGGAGAAGGTTATTTTCTGGCGTGAAATCGATTATGATGAGCGAATTATTGAAAAATGGAATTATCGTCTAGAACCATTTTGCAAAGTCTGGCAAAAATTTCTTGACTTTATTCATCCCGAAATTCAATATGTAAAGATTGATTGCTGGGATACCTGGTCAATGGATCATTCCTTGGCTCCTATTATTCTAGCCATGCTTAAGCAACTAAAAGAAAGCAAGCATGGCTCACCTAACGTTGATGATGAGGATGTACCGGATAGGTTAAAATCAACCTCTGCACCTCCCAAAGAAAATGAATGGGATACTGATGAGTACTGGCATGAACGTTGGGACTGGGTACTGGATCAAATGATCTGGTCATTTGCACAACTGTGTGATGATTCACATGAAAATGCATTTTATGATCATTCAGAAGTAAAAGAAAAAGATGACTTTAATCTTCAAATTCAAAAGATTAAAGTGGATCATGATGGGCTTAATAATCATAATGCTCGTATAGATAGAGGTCTGCGTTTGTTTGGAAAATATTACCGCGCACTCTGGGATTAATGTATGAAAGCATTAGTCATTACTCCCACCACCGGTGCACTCGAACTAGAAGATGCCGTAAGATCAGTCATTAATCAATCTTATAAAGATGTTGAACACCTAGTTATTATTGATGGAGAAAAATTTGACTCCAGAGCAAGAGACGTTCTAAGTAAAGTACCGTCATCAATAAACACTGTAACGCCTGTAACACTACCTTTTAATACCGGGGGTAATGGGTTTTATGGTCATAGAATAATGGCAGCATTTAGTCACCTGGTTAATCATGACGTAGTATTATTTTTAGATCAGGACAATTGGTTTGAGCCCGATCATGTAAAAATAATGGTGGATGAAATAGAACGGTTTAATCTTGACTGGACATACTCTCTAAGAAAAGTATATTCAAAAGATAAAGTCTATATATGTGATGATAATTGTGAATCTTTGGGGCGCTGGCCAGTTTGGGTAAATGAGCAAGCTTTCCTTATTGACTCGAGCTCCTATTGTTTTAAAACAGACTTTATTCGCAAGGTAGGTCATCTGTGGGATTATGGGTGGGGTGCCGATCGCCGCTTTTATACTATTTTAAAAGAAGAGCTTAAGCATCAAAATTACACCTGCACCGGAAAACATACTCTTTGTTATCGGGTTGGTGGTAATGAAGGATCAGTAACAGGAGAGTTCTTCCTTGAAGGTAACAATAAAGCTCAAGAAAAATACAACGGAAAATTACCCTGGTTGGGTAAACTCTGAAAATCTGTCGCGGGGTAGCGCAGAAGTAGAGCACCGGGCTCATAACCCGGAGGTCGGTGGTGCGATTCCACCCCCCGCAACCAACCATACTTTGGAGTTACCTGAAAATATAATTCCAGGTTATAATTAACCCATGTTATTTTATACCAATGTATTTGCGCGCGGTAATTATGTATATTTTCGTGGGTTTAAAGATGGAAAACGAGTAAATCAAAAAATACCGTTCCAACCTTCATTTTATGTACGTACAGGTAAACCTACAGAATATAAATCTCTCTGGGGTGAGAATCTCGAAAAAATCAAATTTAATTCTCTTACAGAAGCTCGTGATTTTGTAAAGCAATATCAACAGGTTTCTAATTTTCCTATCTATGGAAACTATAATTATGCCTATCAGTTTATTAGTAAGCTGTTTCCAGGTGTAATAAATTTCGACATGTCGTTAATGAAGATAGCAACCGTTGATATTGAAACGTCAACGGAATATGGCTTTCCTGATGTTCGTAATGCTCAAGAACAAATCATACTAATTACTATTCAAGATTACAATACTAAAAAAATTACTACTTTTGGCTGTAATCCATATCTTGTAAAGAAAAATAATTCCGAATATGTTCAGTGTGTTGATGAGTTCGAGCTACTACGTAAATTTATAGATTATTGGAAAAGTGATTACCCCGATATTATTACGGGATGGAATAGTCAGTTATTCGATGTGGCGTATCTTTCGGCACGCATTATCAAAGTACTTGGTGATAAGGCTCTGGAGGAATGTTCCCCCTGGGGTGTAATACGTCAGCATGAAGTTCCTTTAGCTCGTGGTCGTACAGCTATTGCTTATGACTGGACAGGTATATCTATTCTTGACTTCATGGATCTTTATAAAAAGTTTTCATATAAGATGGTTGAGAACTATAAGCTTGATACAGTTGCTAAAGAAGAACTAAACGACGAGAAAATTAAACATAATTTTGTAACCTTTAAAGACTTCTATACCAGTGATTGGGAGTTATTTGTTGACTATAATATTCATGATGTAGTATTGGTTGATAGGCTTGAAGATAAGCTAAAAATTATTAACCTAATACTTACAATGGCATATGATGCTAAGTGTAACTTTACGGATATTTTTTCATCGGTTCGTACCTGGGATTGTATTCTATATAACCGCCTACTTAAAGAAAAAATTATAGTACATAATCCCCCGGCAGTTGACCCGGAAAGCGACCGGCAAATAATGGGAGCTTTTGTAAAGGAACCTAAACCATCTCAATATGACTGGGTAGTATCTTTTGATGCAACCTCTCTTTATCCGTCGATTATTATGACATGGAATATGTCCCCAGATACTCTAATAGATGGACAAAAGTACCTAGCAGATGATGAGCGTTCCATTCAAAAACTTCTTAATACAGAATTCGATACAAAAAATTTAATAGATAAAAATTTCGCCATGACTGCCAACGGGCAATGTTTTAGGCGTGATGCTAAAGGTATTTTTCCGCAGCTTATTGAATATTATTTTAACGAACGTCAAAAAGCTAAAAAGAAAATGCTGGATGCGCAGACAGCATATGAGGATGTAGAAGCAGAATTAAAAAGGCGAGGTGTTAAATTTGATAAATAACATTTACATGTACAGTAAAGGGAGATGTTATGTCAAAGCAAAAAGAACACCTACAGAAGCTTAGCAGGAAAAAACAGGAAGCTGCACTGCAAAAATCAATCAAAATATCAGAAGAAATTCATAAAAAAAGAATAGCCAACCCGCATCTTTCAATTGCGGAGATTTCATCTGAACTTGGTGTAAGTTATTTTGTTGCTTATTCATCCTATAAGAAACACTATCCTTTATTTCTAGATAGAAAAAGTAATGGTAAGCATGGTTACGGTCGTTGCACACATGGTCATTTTAAACGCGCTTCTATATCTGATGAGTGTTTATCTGAAATAAAAATTTTATATTACGAAGATAAACTAACTCTTAAAAAAATAGGTGTGCAATACGGGTGCACAGCAGGTGCCGTACTTAATTTTTTTAAAAAACATAATTTAGTTAGACGCTCTGTATCTGAAGCTTCTAAACTAGCTTGGACAATTGAAATGAAAGATGCTGCACGTATACGAGGGGTTAGTAATTATCTAAGAGTTAATAAAACAAATACATTACCAGAAAACATGTTTAAAGATTGGGCTGATAAAAACAATTTAAATATTGTCCCACAATTTAAAGAGACTGGATCCGTACACCCCTACGATTTTTTCGTACCGTCATTAAATTTATTAGTTGAAATAGACGGTACATATTGGCATAGCTTTCCTACCCAAAGAATAAAAGATACCGAACAAGTAGTACATGCGATCAAAAAAGGGTATAATATAGTAAGAGTAGATGCAACCGAAGTTAAAAATAATTTGTATGATTTTTCAAGCTGGATTTTTATGGAGGATAAATGGGAAAAAACTTGTGTGATTTAAGTGATGAGGCGTTACTTAAATACCATAAAATGTTGTCTAACGAAATTGCATCGTTAAATAGCAAGCAAATGTCTGCAAAGATCCTTTAAATATAGAGGCTGTATGCAGTGATGCATACTGATAACCCGGTTAATTCGGTGAAACTCCAGAACGGACAATACCGAGCCAAGCCCAATTGGGAAGGTGTAACGACTAGCATATGCGTAGAGTCAAGTGACTCGAAACGCCGGGCATCTTTAATATCGAAGATGGTGATATAGTCTGCTCTGCATAGGAATATGCAGCTGCTTTAGGCGGGGCAAGAGTAACGACCTTACCTGAACACAAGGATGAATTCGCTTTATGGTGCAATGGGTAATGTGTATTTTAGGTACTATGATATTCGAATTGCCGAAGGCATTACAATGACCGGGCAGTTTATAATTAGATCTATAGCTAAAAAATTAAATGAATATTTGAATGAAAGATGTAAGACCGATGGGGTTGATTATAGTTTCTATTCAGATACCGATTCAACCTACATTACTCTGGGTAAGCTAGTTGAAAAAGAATTTAAGAATATACCTAAGCCCGAAATTGTAGAGTATTTGAATAATATTTGCACCAAGGAAATTGAACCGGCTATAAATCAAGCCTGTAAAGATTTTAGTAAGTACCTTAATGTCTATGCCCCTAAAATAAAATTTAAAAGAGAGGTGATTGCCGATCGTGGCATATGGATTGCAAAGAAAAGATATGCTTTGAATGTTTTTAACGCCGAAGGGGTGTCCTACGATCCACCAAAATTAAAAGTACTGGGTATGGAAATTGTGCGCTCATCAACCCCCGCCCCCGTACGTAAGGCTCTAAAAGAAGCAGTATCAATTGCTCTTACAAAAGATGAGGAAACCTTAAAGAATTTCGTTACAAATTTAAGAACAAAATGGAATCTTTTAGCTCCCGAAGACATTGCATTTCCGAGAAGCGTTAACGGTATAAAAGAGTATAGTGATGCAAATACTATCTTTAGAAAAGGTACACCTATTCATGTACGTGGTGCATTAATATACAACCATCTGATACGTACCAGAGGACTGGAAAAACAATACCAATTGATACAGGAAGGTGATAAAATAAAATTTGTTTATCTGCGTGAGCCTAATATACTTGGTACTCATGTTATTACGTTTAATGGTAGTATTCCTATTGAATTTAAGCTTAAGGAATATATAGACTATGACACAATGTTTGAAAAATCGTTTATTGAACCTTTAAATTCATTACTTAGCTGTATAGGGTGGCAGATTGAAGAACAAGCCTCCTTAGAAGGTCTTTTTGCATAGGTTTAGAATTGGTATTAGTAATGTTGAAAACTATCCCGAGGTAGTTTATAATTTAGTGTATAAAGGAGAAACTATGTCCGCACTATTGCAAAAGTTAAAAAAGAATACAACTATTAAAGAAACCGCTGTTTTAGCTGAATCTAAATTTTTTAATGCAAAAGATATGATTCAAACCTCGGTACCCATGTTTAACGTTGCATTATCCGGGCGCCTGGATGGGGGGCTTACTCCTGGGTTAACGGTGTTTGCTGGTCCATCAAAACATTTTAAAACTGCATTTGCTTTACTGCTGGCTAAAGCCTATCTTGATAAGTATGAAGATGCAGTTATGCTTTTCTATGATTCTGAGTTTGGTTCACCTCAATCATACTTTAAATCATTTGGTATCGATACTAAAAAAGTCATACATACCCCTATTACAGATATTGAACAGCTTAAGCACGATAGTATGGCCCAGCTTAACAATATCGAGCGCGGGGACCATGTAATTATTATTGTTGATTCGGTTGGTAATCTAGCTTCACGTAAAGAAGTAGAAGACGCTCTGGATGGTAAGTCAGTTGCCGATATGTCTAGAGCCAAGCAGCTAAAGTCCTTATTTCGCATGGTAACTCCACATCTTACACTTAAGGATATTCCTATGATTGTAGTTAACCATACGTACAAGGAAATTGGAATGTTTCCTAAAGATATTGTTTCGGGTGGGTGTGTAGTTAAAAATACTATGATTCAGACACCTGATGGTATAAAAGCTATTCAGGATTTTGTTGTTGGTGATCAAGTTATAACCCTTACCGGACCAAAGACTGTAACTCACGTATGGGATCCTGGTACGTTAGAAGTAGCAGAACCAGAATGTTATGAAATTACATTTGAAGACGGTAGCACGGTTATCTGCTCAGACACTCATAAATTTTTAGTTAACGGTAAATGGAAAGAAGCTAAAACCCTGCAAGTTTTTGAAGAGGTGTCAGTACTATAATACAGTCAAAATCCTCCGTATTATAAATACTTACTATACTACGGAGGATTACATGGATTATAAGAAAATTTATAATAGTATTATTGATAGAGCAAAAGGTCGCATTCTTGAATGTTATACAGAATTACATCATATAGTACCTAGGTGTATGGGTGGTAGTAACGATAATACTAATCTTGTGCGTTTAACTGCGCGCGAACATTTCATTGCACATCGATTATTATATAAAATCTACCTAACACCGCGTCTAGCACACGCATGGTTCGCTATGTGTAGAGTGGGTAGAGGGCAGCTAAGAAATATTACCTCGTTTCAATATCAACAAGCTAAGCTAGCCCATGTTAGAGAGTTATCAAAGAATATAGGTATAAAAAATCATTTTTACGGTAAAAAACATAGTGAAGCGACTAAAAAAAAAATAAGTGAGCTTGCGAAAAAAAGAGTTAAATCACAACAAACTATATCTATCTGGGTAGAGAAGGTTGCAAGAAGACCTAAAAGTACGGATCATAAGAAAAAAATTGGTCGAAAAGGCTTTACAACAATAAAAAATATTGAAACAGGTGAGTGTAAGCGAGTATCTATTTTAGAATTAGATAAGTACGAAAAAAATTTATGGAAGAATCCAAGCGCAATTAAACAGGCTACAAGCGCTTGCATACACTGTGGTAAAGTTTCTGTTAATGGTAATATAAAAAGGTGGCATAATGAAAATTGTAAAAATAAAATTGGTGGGTAAGCAGCCAGTGTACGATCTTTCAGTAGATGAGGTCGAGCATTATGTTTTAGATAACGGAGTAATTACTCACAATACCGGCGTTTATTATTCCGCCGACAATATCTACATTATTGGTCGGCAACAAGAAAAAGATGGTACCGAGCTCACCGGGTATAATTTCATTATTAATGTGGAAAAATCAAGACATGTACGTGAAAAATCTAAGATCCCGGTTGAAGTTTCTTTTGAGGGGGGTATAAGTAAATGGTCCGGTCTTCTTGACGTGGCTCTCGAGGGTGGTTTTGTAACCAAGCCTTCTAATGGATGGTATTCTAGAGCAGGTGAAGAGCAGAAATTTAGAGCTAAGGATACTTACTCAAAAGAATTCTGGTCACCTATTCTTCAACAGAAAGAATTCTCTCAATATATTGTAAAAAAATATCAGATATCAAGTACAGATTTAGTTGGTGCAGATTTAAAAGATAAAGATATAGAATTGGAGTATGAAAATGCTTAGAAATGAATTATATACCCCCTGGTTTACAGGAGAAGATAGCTGGGGATTTGAAATCATAAGCGGTGATTTTATAGGAGTAACAGTTTCAATTGAAGCACTCGAGTTTAAAGAAACCGATGATGGAGCTGTGGAGCTGGCTTTTAATATAATTAAAAAACCAGAAGATATTGATACAACCAGTCAGCTTTTTAATCAAGTTGTAGAAACTATTATAAACGATATCCTTAGAGAAGCAGTAGAAGCCCATCTCGCACATGAACAACAGAATAGAACTAACGATACTGAGAAATCTGATATCGAATGAAGAGTATATGCGAAAGGTACTTCCTTTTTTAAAAGAGGAGTATTTTACTGATAGTAATGATAGAGTAACATACGTATTAATAACTAATTTTGTTGAAAAATTTAATAAGCTACCAACCATTGAAGCTTTAGAAATAGCATTACAAAATTCTAACTCCAACGAAGTTCAGTTTAGAGAAGTTGGAGAATTAATTAAAAAATTAACAGTTAAAGAAGTATCAGAAGAGAATTGGTTGCTTGACGAAACTGAAAAGTTTTGTAAGGATAAAGCAGTATATAATGCTATTTTAAAATCTATAGGTATATTGGAGGGTAATGATAAACAAAACTCCAAGGACGGTATACCTTCTTTACTTCAGGAAGCATTAGGTGTCTGTTTTGATACAACAGTTGGCCATGACTATTTCGAAAATTCTGAGGATCGTTATGATTTCTATCATCGTATTGAATCTCGGGTACCATTTGATTTAGAGCTCTTTAATAAAATTACTAATGGTGGTCTTCCTAAGAAAACGCTAAATATAGCTCTTGCCGGTACGGGAGTCGGAAAATCTCTCTTTATGTGTCATATGGCTTCTGGAGCTTTAGCTCGGGGGTTAAACGTTTTATATGTAACTAAGGAGATGGCCGAGGAAAGAATTGCCGAACGCATTGATGCAAACCTTTTAAATATTGAAATAGATCAAATTAAAGATCTATCTCAGCAGATGTTTAAAAGCAGAATTAATAAAATTTCTAAGAAAACCCAGGGTAAGCTTATTATAAAAGAATACCCCACAGCATCGGCACATGTAGGGCATTTTAAAGGATTACTAAATGAGCTTTGGTTGAAAAGAACCTTTAAACCAGACATTATCTTTGTTGATTATCTAAATATATGTGCATCAGCCAGATTCAAGCCCGGTGGAAGCGTTAATTCTTATACATATGTTAAGGCCATAGCTGAAGAATTAAGAGGTCTTGCCGTAGAATTTAATCTTCCTATAGTTTCGGCTACTCAGACGACTAGAAGCGGTTATTCTAATACGGATGTGGAGTTAACAGATACTTCCGAAAGTTTCGGGCTACCGGCTACAGCTGACTTCATGTTTGCTCTAATAAGTACTGAAGAACTAGAGCAACTTAACCAGATAATGGTAAAGCAGTTAAAGAATCGTTATAATGATCCCACAGTGTATAAGAGATTTATGATTGGTATTGACCGGGCCAGAATGAAACTTTATGATCTAGAGCCATCAGCGCAAAAAGATCTGGTTGATACTGGTATTAATATTGATGAAGAGAGTTTGGAGGATTTTAGTTTTTCTAAGATTTTAAAATCGAAGAAGGACTTTTCTAGTATAAAATTATAAATACTTAGAAAGGTGGCAGCATGTATCTTGCAGAAACTATAGACGCAGTTTTAGAATCTAATAAAAGCAAGCTTATTGGCTGTAAATTTTATTCTCATATTTGTAAAGAGCTTAACGAAAGCTTCAATAACGATAAATCTTTCGTTTTTAAATTCGAAACCTATCAGGATTATGGACCAGAAGATTATTCGGTATCCGGGCTTTATGATATGGAAGAGGATAAAAAATACATAGTTCTTAACTTTTGCAAATCCAAAAGAAAATTTTTAATATCTCCTAAAAAATGGAAAGAGTTTAAATTTGCTGTTTCTCAGGTTTGTCAGCATGAAACAATTCATCAATGTCAATGGTCATCCAGAGACTCTAGCGAATGGAAAACTGGAAAACCTGACTTTCGAAATGTTGAAGGAAGTATAGAAGAAGATCAGGAATATTTGTCTGATCCTGATGAAATTGAAGCATATGCACACGATATAGCAATGGAAATTAAATATTTCTACCCTAAAAAAGACCCTTTAAAAGTACTTAAAAATATCTCTCGTCATAAAAAACTTTGGTCTTTTAATTATTATAAGAAAACGTTTGAGGGGGAAGATTGGTCTATTATTAAAAAAAGACTATTGAAAAAAACGTATCGATGGCTACCTAGTGTGGTAGTTTAGGAGTCATATGCTAGACTGGCTAGATCTTATTCAAATTTTCTTACTTCTAGCCGCATGCTGGGCATGTTTCTTTTGGGGCAAGGTAATTGGTATTGGAGATACTATTGTTACGTTACTTGAAAAACGTATAATTACAGAGAAAGATTTGGATAGATTACAAGACTAGTAACAGTTGCACTCCAATGCTTTTCATTATATAATTACATATAGGTGAAATTTATGTATACTCAAAAATCTTCCAAAGTTCGCGTTAAAAAAGACACAATAGGTGATTGTGGTCTAAAGGCTCTGTATGAGGTGTATAATACCATGACTACGGAGCAATTCCGTAGCTATTGTATCGATGTAATTGAAAGGTCCACAGGTAAACGCAATACCAAGGACAAATTTATTCGTGAAATTGATAGCTCTCAATACAAGGATCTTATGGTTAAAAAGGTAACAAATTATCTTTTGGCCGGTCAGGGACTTGGGGTGTAAATACCAAAAACACTGGACTTATTACAAATTTATTATATAATATTTTTTTTGAAAGGTATATCATGTCACTATTTACAGTAGCTGGTGTTTCTGTTTTTAATGATTCAGTTAAGGTTCGTTTTTGTTCAGATTTGGTTTTACGGGTTAAAAACCTTCAAAAACAAGGCGATACCGATATTCTACTAATCGAACTCCCACATCCAATGGATAAATGGGAAGCATGTGAGTTTCTACTTGCATCTGATCAATTTGCTGCTTATGCTTCAGACATTAGGGAAGTTCAGAGTAAGAAACAACCAAAATCTAATATTCCTAAAGTTTCTATTCCGAAAGTTGAGCTGGATGAAGAGATTGAAGCTATCAAGGAACTTGCAGTAGCTTAAAGTATTACTATCAGGAAATACCGCCGTCTGATAGTTTGTTTGTGGCGGGGCTTTATTATAAGGAAATCGTATGTCGATTCAATCTAGCGTTCTTAAGACTCTGAAGTCGGGTCGTCAATTTACTGCCGGTCAACTGGCAGGCTTGTTCAAAACTACCGAAGGTACCGTTGTTACACGTATCTCCGAGCTTCGTAGCCAGGGGTATTCTATTTACAGCAATACTGCAAAAAACGGTAAGACCGCCTATCGCCTTGGTACGCCTTCGCGTGCAATGGTTGCTGCTGCGTTTGCTGCAGCTGGAAGCTCGGTTTTTAACTAAGCTAAACTAATCGGACGTAACTTCAAGCGTCACCGGATATCGTAACCGGTAAAGTTTTTCAGGAGTTTATTATGCCTTTGTATGTGGTCGAAACTATTCAAACCTTTCGACATAGATATGTAATTGAATGCAATGAACTGGAACACGCCTATGATACTGTTACAAGCGACGAGGTACAAGAATTTAGTCAAATGTATTTAGGAGAAAGTATTATTTCCGGTCGAGAAATTTCACGCGAGGAATTTGATCGTATGAATAAGGCACTTGAGAGCTGTGGTGATGGTACCCATTATCAGCCGGAAAGTGGTTCCCCCTGGCAGGGTGAACAGGTAATAAATCGGGTTCAATACAATAATAAAAGGCTTAACGTTTAAAGTATATGCAAAGACTATCCGAAAGAAATATAGTAAAGCGTTTCTTCAATCCCTCCATTGATAGTGATCGTATTATTGCTTTAAAATTTTTAAAAGCTGATACCTGGAAAGGTATATCTGATAATGATACCTGTCCATATTTTATCGAATGGCCATATCTAGATGTACCTTCTATGCTTAAAAATAAATTGATAGAATATTATAGTATAAAAGAACTTGAAACCCCCGAATAAGGGGGTTTTTTATTAGTATAAATAAATGTACTAATAATAGGGGAGACTATGTCCGCTGCATCAGATAAATACGAACGTGAAGTAGCCGCATATATGAATAAACTACCGGGTGTAAAAGCAGTAAGACCGACTGTAGGAACGGACTACCCTGACGTTTTAGCTGAATATAAGGGTGTGAGCTCTTATGTAGAAGTTAAGATGAGCCATACGGATAATCTTTCTAATCCAAGAATGTTTTATTCTGGTGGTAAATGGCAAACTACATATGATACACCTGCTGCAAAATATGCGGTTGATATATTAAATTCCTCTACTCAAACAAAACAATTTATTAAAAATCTGTCAGAGTTTACCAGTATACCTTTAAAAGATATTAAAATACCTACAACAAAATCAGGGCTAAAAGAACCAGGTGCTGTATCGTTAAAACAGATGAAGGCATACTTTAATCAACCGGGTGTTAACCGCTACATTGCAAATAAAGAAAATCAAGACCTAGGTAAAGTTGTAACAGAACACTATACTATTGGTAAGGTGAAACCTGCCAACTATATGCAAGCAGGTGATGATTTTTATCGTGTTGGTAGAGCAGATCCTTTAAGATTAGGGACGGCAGTACCAGAATTAAAAGGTAGAGGTGATTTTAAAGTACGGGTAGGGACAAGATCAGAGTTTTACGAAGTACAGGCAGAAATTAAAATTAAGCAAATGCCTAAAAGCCCTTATTCCTGCATGCCTGGTACTAATAAAAAGAACCCATTTAAATAATGCTTACACTACAATCATTTCTTACCGAAGCAGCTTCTGAAGAAAAACTTACTCACCTCGAGCATGCTGAAGACCATGTCATTAATGCAGGTGAAGAAGGCTTTGCGCACGCCTTTCATAACCTAGAAGATGTAAAAGATAAGATTCAAGGTAAAGAAAACAAAACTAAGATAAGTTTAAAATATGACGGAAGCCCTAGTATTGTTTTTGGTCATAACCCCGATAATGGTAAGTTTTTTGTTGCATCTAAGTCTGCGTTTAATAAATCCCCAAAATTAAATTATACGCATGAAGATATAGAAAAAAATCATGGTCATGCACCCGGTTTAGTATCAAAATTAAAATCTGCTCTAGATCACCTCCCCAAAGTTGCACCATCTAAAGGCGTTTACCAGGGTGATGTGATGCATTCAGGTGGTATTAAATCTGAATCTAATCCCCATGGGGACGTAATGGATGAGGGTGGTAAGTATCATTTTAAACCCAACACCATTACCTATTCTACACCTCATAATTCAGCCGAGGGTAAGAAAATTGCTAAGTCAAAATTCGGTATAGCCATTCATACAGCCTATCATGGAAAAACGTTACAGGATATGAAAGCAGAATTCGGTGCTGACCTTTCACATTTTAAAAAGCACCCCGATGTCCATACAATTAGTACTGTGGAAGAAGGGCCTGCTTCATTATCCAAAGACCATGAAAATACGTATAATCACCATATGAAGGCAGCGACGGAATTATTTAAACAAACTCCCAAAACTGCTTATAAGGCATTAGAAGGTCATCGCGAACATCTTAAGACTTATATAAATCAGACTGTACGTGAAGGTACCAAACCTAACTTAGAAGGTTACACCGAACACTTAAAGCAAAAGCATCTTAAAGAAATAGCAAAAGTAAAAACAAGTAAATCTGTTGGTGTTAGAACCGATAAAATGAATTCTGATCTTGCGCATGTAAAGAAAAATAAAAACCATCTACAATCGATTCTTGATATGCATCATCATTTACAGGCTGCTAAAGATCAATTAGTTCATGCACTATCGACAAAGCCTCGTTTTGAACATTCTATTAATGGTGTAAAAACTAAACCTGAAGGCTATGTGGTAGTAAGAAACAACAGACCAACCAAGCTGGTAGATAGAGCAGAATTTAGTAGAGCTAATTTCTTGGCTAGACCAAGGTAATTCTCAACCGCCCACATCAGGATTTTAGCTTCAAGGCAACTGAAAATCAATGAAAAGTATTAAAGAAAAGCAGCTTTTGGTAAAATGGTCCAGAGTAATGAATGAGCCAGTTGATGCTACTTTGGTTGAAGAGGTTGAACGTTATAATATTCTTCAAAACGATTTAATTGAATCAGTACGTAACAACTCGATTAAAGATCTAGCTAAAGCTTCGGCTGTTGTTGTACAGTCTGTGGAGAAAGTAAATATAGAATACCCCAAGCCACCTACCTTAGATGAAGTATTGGGGATAATACAGGAAGAAACAAAACCAATAGTCAAAGAAGTATCTGTTAAAGAACCTGAGACAACACTGGCTGACGCTGTTGCCGAACATATTACCAAGGAGGTAAGGTTAGAGCAGGCATCCTTTCAGCAACCAAATCCTCCTTTAGTAGACAAGAATTTTGAAGCAGTTCAAAGAAAATTAAAATTTTTAGAACAAGCTATAGGGAAGATAGCTACCCACGGCCCAGGGTCTGGCTCATATTGGTTATATGATCTCGGGGATACCAATTACAATAGCGTAAAGTCTCCTAATAATGAAGATGTTTTAATTTACAATACCGCTAATGCTAAATGGGAAGCCGGTATATCCCCGGGAGCAGAATCTACCCGCTATCATGCCTCCTATTATGATACAACAACACAAACGGCCAATGCGCAATCTACTGGTTATTTTGTAAAAATAAACACTGTTGATCAGGAATTAGGCTTTACTAACGATGGTGCAAACATTATTGCTACATATACTGGCACCTATAATTTTCAGTTTTCTTTACAGCTACATAGAACAGGCGGCGGTGGTTCTGGGGACACAGTTGAAATTTGGTTAACCAAAAATGGAGCAGATGTTGCAAATACTAACACTATTTTACATGTTGGTTCTAATAATCCTTATGCAGTACCAGCCTGGAATTTCGTTGTAGATATGAATGCTAATGATAAGGTTGCTTTAAAATGGGGAACTAAAAATACAAACATTGTAATAGAAGCAAATGGTCACACTATTGGTCCATCGGTACCTTCATCAATAATTACTATTGTACGAGTATGAAAACGTTTAAAGATTTTACCGAAAACTTTCAAGACGGTCGTAATCCTCAAGATAAAGGAGATATGGCTAGACATGGTTTGAAAGGTAAAACGATAACTCAGCTTAAAAAAATAAGATCATCCGATACAGCTTCTCCAAGAGAGAAACAACTTGCACACTGGCGAATAAATATGGTTCAGGGTAAGAACAAGAAAAGATAAATATACCTATGCGAACATTTCTAGAAGCTCAAGAAAAAACAGCTGTCTTTTCTTATGGAAGACACCAGCCTATGACGATAGGGCACGAAAAGCTGTTTGATAAAACAGTAGAGACCGCCAAGAAATTTGGTTCGGTTCCGCATATCTTTACCTCTCATTCTCAGGATGCTAAGAAAAATCCACTATCAGCTAATGAAAAAGTAGCAGCTATTAAACATGCATACCCTCAAGCACATGTTGCTTCTTCTTCAAAAGAAATGCCATCAATGCTTCACATTGCCAAGCATTTACACGAACAAGGACATAAACATTTAGTAATGGTTGCAGGTTCAGATAGAGTAAAAGAATACGAGCAAAAACTTAATCAATACAACGGCACGCATGAAGGTGCTCTTTATAATTTTAAATCTATCAAGGTAGTTTCAGCCGGTCATCGTGATCCTGATGCTGAAGGCGCAGCTGGAATGTCCGGTACAAAATTACGTTTACATGCCATAGCAGGTAACAAAGAAAAATTTAAGTCTGGATTAATGTTAAAGCTATCAGATGAACATAAAGAAAAAGTATATAACTCAGTTAGAAAAGCTCTTAAGGTAGAAGAAATCTATGATCCACACCTTAAGATTTCGAAGTATCAATGGGGCGAAAAGGAGGGGGTATATAAAATGAAAGAAATGACACCAGGGGAAATGCCTGCTAAGAAGCTTTCACAAAAATATGTAAAAGAAAACAATCAAATAGAGTTTGATGGTATACAAACAATAAATTTTGATATTTGTCCTACAGCTTACAAACGATTTAGTGAACTAATTCCTAAGATAGTTAATCTACCGTCACCTCTTCGGGGTACAAATAATACCACCCTACGTCAACTGCAATTTAGATACTTTTTGGATCATTAATGCATAACATTAAATCTAGACACCATGAACTTTTAAAAGCTGCTATAGAAGCAACTGATTCTTATTTGGGTATTGAGAAGCAGGCTGTAAGCCAGGGTTTTTCAAATCCAGCTATGAATACGGAATTTTTATCTCACATTAAATCAGCTTATGATGCGTTAAATGAACTAGGTGTGTTTGATCAGCATGAAGAATATATGAAAACTCATATACAAAAAATGATTGATCTGACACCAGTGACAAAAGGTAAGCAAGCTACCTTTGACATCCTTACATTTGATAAACAAACCCATGAAGTTGAAGAGCAAAAAAATTCTAATGTATTGACCTTCAAACAGTTCATTAAAGAAGAAAAAAAAGATGCTATTTCAAAAGAAGAAATAGATGATATGGTAGATAGACTTGAATGGGAAGATATTGTAGATCTTTATTCTGATGAAGAGTTGTTTGATGATGAAGAGGATGAAGATGATAAAAAATTAGATGAAAAGATTTCTGCTCAATCAAGAATTAGTAGAAAACAAGCTTTTGCAAGATCTAGAGGTAAAAGAAATCTAGCCAGAAATATAAAACTACACCGAGCTTCTGGTATGGATATACTTAAAAAGCGCGCAATTGTGGCCGCCAGAAGAGCGATATATCAACGCTTTTTAAGAGGTAGGGATAAATCTACTCTTTCGGCTGCCGAAAAAGATCGTATTGAACAACAGGTTAGTAGAATGAAGAATATTCAGTCAGCAATTGCATTAAAGATGCTTCCTAAAATAAGATCAATTGAGCAGACAAGACTGGCAAATTATAGAAAACCAGCAAAAAGATAATTATATTTTAATAAATATAGATAACATGAGTAGCAAATCCAATACATCATTGCATGAAAATTTGCGAAATTGGTTCAGCAAGTCTCATTCTCAGGGTAACTGGGTAAGAATGAATACTAAGGGTGAGATTGTTGGTCCTTGTGCAAGAGAACCCGGGGAAGGCAAGCCAAAATGCTTGCCGCTGGCAAAAGCTCGATCTATGTCAAAGGACGATCGCGCGGCAGCAGTTAGAAGAAAAAGAAGACAAGATCCAGAAACCGATAGACCTGGTACAGGAAATAAACCTATTATGGTGAATACAGAAGAAAAAACCTTCTCTAATTTAAGAGAAGGGTTACGATTAGATGAGAAAAGTGAACCTACCAACCCTGAGTTGTGGTCCAGAGCTAAATCTTTAGCTAGATCTAAATTTGATGTTTATCCATCTGCATATGCCAATGGGTGGGCGGCTAAATGGTATAAGTCTAAAGGTGGAAAATGGAAAGTTGGTGAAAATTTTGATGATGGTTTTGTGGAAGAAGAGTTTATCTCTTTGGGGGACGAGCTTTATGAAGATTGGGGTGAATTAGATGAGGAAGATAACGAAGGTAAAAAACTTAACAAACCATTTCTTACTCCCGGTGGTCCAAAAAAACGCGCTGTTTATGTTAGGAATGAAAAAGGTAATGTGGTAAAGGTTAATTTTGGTGACCCTAACCTTTCAATTAAAAGAGACGACCCAGAAAGAAGAAGAAGCTTTAGAGCAAGACATAATTGCGATAATCCAGGCCCTAAAACTAGTGCACGCTATTGGTCTTGTCGTTACTGGTCAACAACTCCTGTATCAGAATTAGACTAAGGAAGAAAAATGTTTAACGATAAAAAACTACAACAGACAATATTCAATATATTGCTTAGTAAAGAACAAACTCAGGTTGATGAAGCTCTGGTAGGCAATCAACATAAGTTAGACAAAAATAAAAATAATCGGTTGGATGCTGAGGACTTTAAAAAACTTCGAGGTGAAAATACACAGTCAGATCCCCCATTTGAGCCTGGAAAGCCATCCAAACCAGTCACCCCCGGTAAGTATGGCCAAGAGGTTTCAAAAGTAAGACATCTAGCTAGACAAGCTATTCCAAAATCTCCAACAGCACCTAAGCCTTCAACTCAAAAAGAAGAAGTTGAAGAGCTGGAAGAATTAAAAAAATCTACCTTAGCTTCTTATGCTAAAAAAGCTACTGATGATGTATCCTATCATTCCTTTTCAGCAGGTGCACGTTCAGCTACAGATCCTGAAAGATTGAAAGACGATAAGAAAGCAATGAAGCGTCAAGCCGGGGTCAATAAAGCTATTGATCGTTTAACCAAAGAAGAAGTTGAGTTAATAGAGGAAGCCATTGAGGCAGCTATCTTTGAGGGTTGGGAAGAAATGATGAAAGCGGTAAAGGCGCGGTCGGGTCCACAACCCTCGGGTGGTTCTGGTATCAAACAAGGTACCAGATATGGGGGAAGCAAGCAAGTTGATACAGATGATGAAGTTGAAGAACCTAAAACTACCAGAATGAAGTCGGGTGCACGTCACAATATTAAACGCAATGTTAAAGAAGACACCAATTTTACTTTTGATGATTATCTTAAAGTTGCTAGAGAAAAGTATGGTGATGATGACGCTGTAAGAATAGCTAATTATGTGTTTAACAGAAATTGCTTTAATTCTCAACAGTAACCAGAAGCCTAAATATGTAAATAGCGGCTACCTAATTTAATAGTAGCTTTAATTTTAAAGGAGACAAAATGTCCTCATGGGGTTATACAGATAACGCAGCCATTCAAGGAACGGTTACTGGTTATACACAGAATGTTAATATTGTAGGCTCATCCACAGCATTTCTTTCAAATGTTAATGCCGGTGACTACCTATACATCAGCGGTCAAAAATATCAAGTTAATAATGTAATTTCTAATACATCGCTAACTTTAACTGGCAACCTTTCGGCGGCTGCCTCCGGTGTTACAGCTTATGTACAGCAGGGTCCTAAGTATCTTTCTAATGTAAATGCTAATTTGTCCGGTCGTCAATCAAACCTAGCAACTATTCAAAACGTATATGGTGTGGTTTTTGAAGAAATGAATACTCAGGCTGTTTCGAGTCTGACTGTATATACGGCTGGTAACTATACAACAGCGGCCAAGAGCAATACAACTGCTGTATTCTCTACCACCGGGGTCTTTCAACCCTCGGTAAACGCTACAGCAACTATTAATTATACTAATGCTAATGTTACTAGCTTTACTATTACAAACCCAGGTGCTGGTTATGTGTATGCCGCCCAACAAAATACCATTATAACTATTGCTACTACTGGTGCTACACAGCCTACGGAAAACGCTACTGCAAATATTAACTTTACTACCGGTACTACAACCTCCAATGCATCTCATCAGGGGTGGGTTACTTATATAACATATACAGACGCTAATAGTACTGTTCGCGAAAAGTCAGAAGTACTTGTAGCTATGTCTAAGAACTTTAATGCCGCTGCCGCCGGCGATGATGAAGACGCAGTATTCCCGGATTAATTTATGGCTGATTCTAAAGTAAGTGACCTGACGTTAGCTACCTCTGTTGGGGGTAGCGATCTATTATATTTGGTACAATCATCAACCAGTAAAAAAGTTACTGCGGCTACCTTGTTTTCTAATGCTGCTAACGTAATTCTAAAAGGTAATGTAAATTTAGAATCAAGCGTTCAACTTCTTGCATCCCCAGGTATAGTTGACCTTACAAAACCGGTAACACATCTTTCTTCAGATGCATCTGGAGGTACATGTTCTATACCTGCAGGTACAACTAATCAGATCAAAATAATTTGTATGATAGCAACTGCAGGGGGAACCATGGCATTAAGAGCTAATATTGCAAATTCAGCAAATGTAATATTTAATGCAGTAGGGAATACAGCAACGTTATTGTATACCAGCAATAAATGGTATATGATCGGGGGAACAGCAAGCTTGACGTAATATGAATTTTATAACAGATGAAAATTTTGATTATTATGCTATAAAACATTATGATAATCCTTCCTGCAGGGGTCTAGAAGAGTTTCAAAGCGACCTAAGACGTTTTCGTTATCTGAAGAGATTATTTCGTAAGTATAAGGTTGGCAGAGGATTAAAAGAAAGACTTATAGTTAATCATCTGGTAATTCTTAATAATCTGTTTGGAACAGAACCAATGACGCAGATGTTGTTTTTTAAAATAGAAAAAGAACACTGGCCACAACTTAAGACATTTTTAGTTTTCTTAAATTTTATGCCTATAGGATTAACTATAAACACACAAGATACTATAGTTCAGGGCTATGAAATTCCCCTGGATGAAAAGATTTTAAAGGTATTGGGTAAACTATAATGGGTCGTTTTGTAGATTCACTAATTGCATACCGTATTTTAACAATGCTGGTAACTCCTTTTGAGGAAACTGAAGCTTTTCGTTTTGGAATTATAGATAAGACTGGTAAGGAGCTGAAAAAAATGAACCAGCTTAACACAGTAAATGAAAGAGATGCATATACTATCTTACATCGCATGATTTTTAGAATAAAAAAAATTATAGAAAAAGTACCGGTAGAAAATAAAAAGTTAGTAAGTTTTGCGGCAGCGCTTGCTTTAATTAAAGAACAATATAACTCCACTAAAGAGCCTATAGATCTAGAATTTCAATTTATAAATAAACTTAATGAGGACCTTTCTTCTGAGATGGACTTTATAGAAGAACATCTAAATGGTAATCACATGCTTACCTTTAAAATGTTTATAGGTGAAAATGGCATGTCAGGGGTGCCGGCTAATAATGCAGCAGCTACCCCTGGTATAGATGGATTTACACCAGAAACAATGGGTGTAAGAAAGAAAAAACCTAAAATTTTAAAGCGAAATGAGATCCAGAATGTTAGAGAAACTTTTTAATTTTTTTCGACCTTTTAAGGCTACTTCAGTTACAGAACAAGCCAGCCCAGTTCAAGATACAGCCCCACCACCGCCTCCACCGCCTCCACCGATTTCAATACCTCTGTCGGTCGAACCAGTAGCACCAAAAACTACCAAAGCTGTAAAAGCAGTCAAGGTAGCTAAAAATACTAAAAAAACCACACAACCTAAAGCAGCTATTAAAACTGATCTACCTTTAAAAACCATAAAATCAGCTGTTGGACGTAAGAAATAATGGAACTAGCAATGGTTAAAGGTAATCAAACAGGTAGCAGCCGAATTTCGGTGCTGGAATCTCAAGTTGAAACCCTTACTACAAACGTAGTAAAAATTGAAGAAAAAATTGACAGCAACTATGCCACTCTTCATCGTAGGATAAGTGAAATGCGGGATGATTTCCATACAAATATTGAAGACAAGCATGAAAAAGTAATTGAGCGTATTGATGAGCAGGCAAAAGCCAGCTCAGAACAACATTCTAAAATAGCTGAAAAAATACATTCCTTTGAAAACTGGAGATGGATGTTAATTGGTGCAGCCGCTGTGGTTGGTTATTTTATTGCTCACATAAAATTGGAAAAGCTTTTCTAATTTCTAGTGGTTTTTACTCAACGATGATATTATAATGAAGCTTCTTGAGGCTTAAATAATGTCATTATTCCTTGATCAAAAATACCTATCGCTGGTAAGTAATCAACTCCCGCTCTTCAAGAAAAAAGACGATCGTCTTTTCAATTGTCGCTGTGTTATATGCGGGGATTCAGCAAAAAATAAACGTAAGGCAAGAGGCTACTTCTTCCCTTATAAAAATGAACTACGTTACAAATGTCATAATTGTGAAGCTTCTCTAACGTTTGCAAATTTTCTCAAGACTCTAGATAGTACATTGCATTCAGAATACTTGCTAGAAAAATACACCGAAGGTAGTGTTTTAAAACAAGTTACCGCAATACCACAGATGGTGTTCGAACAACCAAAGTTTAAGACAAAGGAAGAAGTTTTTTTAGACTCTATATTAGAAAGACTGGATAGATTACCTGAAGATAATGAAGCGGTAAAATTTTGTATACAGAGACGTATACCCAAGAATAAGTTTAAACAATTATTTTTTATTAACAATATAAGACTTCTTGCTCAGCTAAATGATACATATAAAGAATCAATCAAAACTGAAGAACCTAGACTGGTGCTCCCGTTTTATGATAACGACGGTAAAATATCTGGAGTTACCTGTAGAGCCCTACGCGGCGAAACGCTTCGTTACATCACTATCAAAGTTAAACACCAGATACCGCTTATATTCGGGTTCAACGAAGTAGACCGTACAAAGACCATTCATGTTGTTGAGGGACCGATTGATAGTTTATTTTTAAATAACTGTATTGCGGTTGCTGGTATGTCATTTAAAAAGATTGCCGAGATCGGCATTGATAGCACAAATTTGGTACTTATTTTTGATAATCAGCCTCGTAATAAAGAAGTTTGTAATATTTTAGAAAAAAATGTTGATCAAGGGTATAAAGTTGTAATTTGGCCTCAAACAATTAACGAAAAAGATATTAACGACATGGTGCTTGCAGGATTAGACGTAGGGAATATAGTTGAAAAAAACACGTTTCAGGGTCTTACGGCAAAAGCAAAATTTATGGCATGGAAGAGGTGTTAAATGAGTAATGAAGAAGCAAAAAATCAACACTCCAAGCGCATACAGCAAAAATATAATTATATAAAAAAACAGGTTAGAATAGCAAAATCTCAGGGTATTGAAGTTAAGCTCGGTGAAGAGCACCGATTACAAGACCATGCTGTAGTTAACTGCGGGATACCTGGTTGTATCTTGTGTGCAAATCCTCGCAGGGTGTGGCGTAAAAAAACAATCAAAGAAAAATCTTTTGAACAAACTAGTAAATGGATAAGCGATGGTGAGTGAATATTTACAGCTAGAAACCTATAAATACGAAAATGTGGATCTTTAACTTTTTTCCAACCTGGGTTTCTTATGTAATTGCTGGTGGGGGTCTTGTAGGATTTGTGCTGTCAATCATAATGGGGCTCTTATCTCGCTGGATACCTAAACTTATTCCTGCCAAAATAATCTTACAATTACTATCCATTGCTGCAATGATTTTGGGTGTCTATCTTATTGGAGGTACCATCAACGAAGAAAAATGGGAGGCAAGAGTAAAAGAAATGGAAACTAGAGCTGTAATAGCCGAACAAAAAGCTATTCTTGTTAATACTAAGATTCAATATAAGTTTATTGATAGGATTAAGGTAGTCAAAGAAAAACAAGTTGTAGTTGAAGAAAAAATAAAAGAAGTGGAAAAAATATTAGATGCTAAGTGCGAGGTTCCTAAAGAAGCAGTAGATATTCTTAATCAAGCAGCAAAAAGTTTAGTATCTATTGAAAAATCAAACGAACCTGTACCTCTCTTCTTAACTCCTTCAAAAGATAAAAATTAATATGAAATTTTTAAGTCTCATTGTATTAACATTGGTGTTGGCAGGGTGTGCAAATACAGCGCCTGTTAAACCAAAATTCCCTGACACTGCAGCCGAATTAATGGTAGGGTGTCCGGAGCTAAAAGAAACCCCGGCCGGTACAACAAAGCTAAGTGAGGTGGTAGTCATTATTACACAAAACTACAAGGAGTATCATATTTGCAGATCTAAGGTCGACTCCTGGATAGAGTGGTATGGACAACAAAGAAAAATTTACGAAGATATTAAGTAACTATTAGAAGAGCATATGACCCAAGAACAACAAATTACTATGGATTTGTCCCGAGATTCTTTATTTGATGATCTGGGAATAAAGCGATTAAAAGAATCTTATATGAGAGAGGATGAGCAGTCCCCTCAAGAGAGACTAGCATACGTTTCAACCACATTTGGTACTAATTTTGAACACGCCCAGAGACTGTACGAGTACAGCAGTAAACATTGGCTTTCCTACAGTACCCCTATTCTTTCCTTTGGCCGTAGTACCAGAGGCCTTCCAATAAGTTGTTTTTTGCCCCATCTTGATGACTCTGCAGAAGGACTAGTAAGTACTTTATCGGAAGTAAACTGGCTATCAATGCTTGGTGGGGGAATTGGTATAGGAATTGGTATTCGTTCGGCTGATGATAAGTCCGTCGGGGTCATGCCTCATTTGCGTACCTATGATACCAGTTCCCTGGCCTACCGGCAGGGCCGTACCCGGCGCGGATCTTACGCCGCCTATCTAGATATATCTCACCCGGATATTCTTATTTTTCTTGAAATGAGGAAGCCAACAGGCGATCAAAATATGCGTTGCCTTAATCTACATCATGGCGTTAATATTCCAGATTCTTTCATGCAAATAATCGAGCGTTGTATGGTAGATAAGGATGCAGATGATTCTTGGGAGTTAAAGGATCCACATAGTGGTGAGATTAGAGAGGTAGTTTCTGCTAAAGATTTATGGCAGCGCATCTTAGATATTAGAATGCAGACCGGGGAACCATACTTACATTTTATATCAACAAGTAATAAAAATTTACCGGAATTTCAAAAAAAACTTGGATTGTCAATCAAACAAAGTAATTTGTGTTCTGAGATAACACTTGCGACCGACAAAGAGCGCACGGCTGTTTGCTGTTTATCATCCGTTAATTTGGAGTATTTTGATGACTGGAAAGATAATAAACTTTTTTTGCGGGACGTTGCGGAGATGCTTGATAACGTACTTCAGCACTTTATCGATAATGCTCCTGATTCTATCTCTCGAGCCAGGTATTCCGCTGAGCGTGAGCGTTCTATTGGGGTGGGTGCTCTTGGCTTTCATGCCTATTTGCAACGGCATAATACACCTTTTGAGTCAGTCATGGCCAAATCCCGAAACATACAAATCTTCAAACACATTAGAGAAAAACTAGATGAAGCAAATATTGAACTTGGAACAGCTCGCGGCGAGGCTCCTGATGCTGGGGGCACTGGGTTTAGGTTCAGCCATGTCATGGCTGTTGCTCCCAATGCTTCATCTTCAATTATCATGGGCAATACCTCTCCTTCTATTGAACCTTATCGTGCTAACGCTTATCGTCAGGATACTCTATCTGGCGCTTATCTTAATAAAAATAAGTACCTAGACAAAATTATTAAAGAAAAATGTGAGGCTGATTCAAAATTAAACTATAATGAAATCTGGTCGAGTATTATTGCTAACGATGGTTCGGTGCAACACCTGGACATACTTAATGACTGGCAAAAAGATGTTTTTAAAACATCTATGGAGATTGATCAAAGATGGTTAATAGAGCATGCAGCCGATCGTCAAAAATATATTGATCAGGCGCAGTCTCTTAACCTCTTTTTCAGACCAGATGTAGATGTTAGATACCTCCATGCCACTCATTTTATGGCTTGGAAACAAGGATTAAAAACTCTTTATTATTGTCGTTCAGAAAAAATCGGTAAGGCAGATAAAGTTGCTAGAAAAATAGAGAGAGAAGTTATAAAGGAGCTAGATATGAAAGCAATTATAGAAGGCGATACTTGTTTAGCATGTGAGGGCTAAATGTTAAAGAAAACATCATTTCAAATTACCGACGAGCGCAATAGCTTTAAGCCCTTCAACTACCCATGGGCTTACTTAGCCTGGTTGAAGCATGAACAAAGTCATTGGTTATTCTCAGAAGTTCCTATGCTGGAAGATGTAAAAGACTGGAAGAAAAAATTAACCGATAGTGAGAAAAACTTTCTAACACATATTTTTAGATTCTTCACTCAGGGGGATATTGATGTGGCCGGTGGTTATGTAAGAAATTACCTACCATATTTTGCGCAACCGGAAGTTAGAATGATGCTGCTGGGATTTGCCGCCAGAGAAGCACTTCATATTGCCGCCTACTCTCACCTTATAGAAACCCTAGGCCTTCCGGAAACCACCTACAATGAATTTCTTGAATATGCCGAAATGAAAGAAAAACATGACTATGTCATGAATCTTTCTCTTACAAATGGTACAAAGCAAAACACCGCAAAACATATAGCAGTTTTTTCTGCTTTCACAGAAGGTATGCAGCTGTTTAGTTCTTTTATCATGCTTCTTAATTTTCCCAGACACGGCAAGATGAAAGGAATGGGGCAGATAGTGACCTGGTCGATAGTGGACGAGACTCAACATTGTGAAGGTATGATAAAGTTATTTCGTACATATATACAAGAAAATCCTGAAATCTGGAATGATGAGCTAAAGAGTCAACTTTATACAATAGCTGAAAAAATGGTAATGTTAGAAGATCGGTTTATTGACCTAGCATTTGGCATGGGTCCTCTGACAAATCTTAACGCCGGGGATGTTAAGCAATATATACGATATATAACCGATCGCCGACTTATTAGCCTTGGTTTAAAAGGAATTATGAAGGTAAAAAAGAATCCTCTTCTGTGGGTGGAGGAAATGATTAATGCACCCACTCATACTAACTTTTTTGAAAACCGCGCAACAGATTATGCCAAAGGCGCACTATCCGGTAATTGGGGGGACGTATGGGGCAAGGCAGCTTAGAAGAAGAACAAAAAAGGCTTGATGCTGAGCTAGAGATTAAAACGATATCAACTGATTACTCTAGGGAAAGATATGATATTTGTAAGCAATGTACACACTTTAAAAATACAATTAAAGTTTGTAGTATTTGTTATTGCTTTATGCCAGGTAAGACGTTAATAAAGAGTACGTCCTGCCCTATAGGAAAATGGTAATGAAACAAAAATATATTGAAGCTCACATGAGAGTAGCAGAAATTTATGCAAGCCTCTCTACTGCCACACGTTTAAAAGTGGGCGCAATTGTAGTAAAAGACAATAGAGTAATAAGCATTGGCTACAATGGCATGCCTTCGGGTTGGACAAATGAGTGTGAGGATGAAAATTTTGTAACTAAGCCAGAAGTGCTTCATGCTGAAACCAACGCTATAGCAAAACTTGCTAGATCTAACGAATCTGGCCTAGATGCAGCAATGTTTATTACACATTCACCATGTCTGGAATGTGCTAAACTTATTTACCAAACAGGCATAAGTAGTGTCTATTATAGAAATTCATACCGCACCAATGATGGAATATTATTTCTTAAGAAAAGTAACATTGAGGTAAAACAAATATGAAAATTGGTTTTACATGCTCCACATTCGATCTCTTTCATGCCGGTCACATCATGATGCTTAAAGAAGCCAAGCAGCAGTGTGACTACCTAATAGTTGGGTTACAAACCGACCCATCCATCGATAGAGATTGGAAGAACAAACCAGTACAAACTCTGTTCGAGCGATATGTACAGCTTCAGGCCTGCCGCTATGTTGATGAGATAGTTCCCTATTCGACTGAAGGTGAATTATTAGATATTCTGGTTTCATACCCTATAGATGTAAGGATTATAGGTGAGGAGTATAGGAATAAGCAGTTTACTGGTTTTGATCTCCCTATTACAGTATATTTTAATTCTAGAAAGCATAGTTTTTCAACAACAGAGCTGCGCAAGAGAGTAGCTAATTCAGAATTTCTAAAGTACCAGAGAGTTACTAAAGCAGCAACAACATCGGAGTTATTTAAAGAAAATGCAGAAACAGTATCAATGTGATAGTTGTGAAGCTGAATTTAAAGTAAGACACTCCTTAGACGAAACATACTACGAGGTAATGTTCTGTCCATTTTGCGGTGGAGATATAACCGACGAAGAGGAAGACGATACCGACGATTATGAGTGAGTGGATTTATAATGGTACATTTTTTAATGAGGATATAACATCATATGCAGGCTTTGTGTACATTATTACAAACAAAATTAATGGTAGAAAATACATTGGTAAAAAGTTTTTCTGGGCAACCAAAAGAAAACAGGTCAACAAAAAGCGAAAATCATACAAAGTTGAATCTGATTGGCGAGAATACTGGTCTTCATCAGATGAGGTTAAAGCAGAAGTGCAGGCTATTGGAACCGAAAATTTTACCAGAGAAATAATACACTTATGTTCCAACAAAGGTACTACTAATTATCTAGAGGCAAAAGAACAGTTTGTGCAGGGGGTTTTAGAAAATAAAGAGTTATGGTATAATTCTTGGATATCTGTTAAGGTACACCGCTCACACATAAAGAAATGAAATTGTTTCCAATTACACTACTTACAGCGGTCTTCCTCTCAACAGTTGCAGAATATTTCTCTATAATGGGGCTAATATCATTATTTGCAGCTGCACCTATACCCGTCGCCATCATGGGAATATCATTAGGGGTTGCTAAACTTGTTGCAGCTTCCTGGGTGTTTCGAAACTGGTCAGTAGCTCCAAGTGTACTTAAATATTACCTTGTGGTAGCTGTCTTAATATTATCGTTTATAACCTCAATGGGTATTTTTGGATATCTTTCGAAAGCACACAGTGACCAAAACTTAATAAGCGGCGATACACTGGCTAAACTATCTCTTTATGATGAAAAAATAAAGGTAGCTAAAGAAAATATAGAAACCAAACGAAAGACACTCAATCAACTAGATGAAACAGTAAGTCAGGTTATGTCACGCAGTACCACAGAATTTGGTGCCGAAAGAGCATATGCTATTCGTAAGAGTCAGGCAGCTGAACGCGCTCGAATATTAAAAGAAATTGATCTAGATCAAAAAACAATATCCAAGCTAAATGATGAAAGAGCGCCAATAGCGGCTGAAATTCGCAATATAGAAGCCGAGTTAGGCCCCATGAAGTATATTGCAGCGCTAATATATGGTGATAATCCGGATACTAATTTAATAGAAAGAGCTATTAGGTGGGTAATTTTAATAATTGTTTTTGTATTTGATCCACTGGCAATATTACTTCTTATTGCTGCAAACATATCCATAAAACAAAACAGAGGGGAAATAATTACACCGGTAAGTGCCCCGGAGGGTGATTTTACTAATTTTTTTGATACTACACCTAATAAACAATCAGAAAAAGAAACTTCGAAACCTGCTGAAGAAGAACGTAACTGGTCACCTGAAATGTACGAAAGAGCAAGTAACTTTCTACACCCGTACCGTAAATCATAGCTTGATCTTTCCCGAGTTTCATACTATAATAACGATCAACTACTAGTTTCCATATGAAAAAGTTTGAACCTACTGTAAGTACGGAAAGATACGTTACCGATCTTTCACTTGCCTTTAACTGGTATAATCAAAATAAAGATAAGAAAGACGCTAGATCTTATCTTAAAGATTATATAAAGAAAAACTTTACAGAGTATGAAGTTGTTATTTTTGATAAGTTACCCGATAATAAAATAGTTAATACCTATGCCTGGGTAACTCGAATGATTCATAATGGGGTGATATCTCTAAAAGATAAAGACCATAAAAACCTGGACAATTATCTTCAGTGTATATTGAATACTTCGGAACTAACACCAATAATTTTACCAGAAGAAGTAGATAAGCCTAATAGACCTTCTGTTAGAGATTCTACCAGAGAAAAAGCTTTAGAATATATTGGTGAATTGGAAGGTGCTCTGGATAATTTTCTGCTAAATGGTGATGAGTTAAATCTTTATATTGATTTAAAGACCAGATCAATACCCCAGCCATACTGCACTTTTATCGATTCCTGGATTAAAAATAAAGCCGGTCAATTTATTTCGGTTTATGAATCTGAAGATCCCGATATTAAGGAAGCTTACAGCAATCTAGGTAAACGCAAACTTACTCAGATTATTAAACTAATTAGTACTTGGCTTGAAGATTTAAATCGTTATTCTCAATTTAAAAAAGCCAATCGTAAACCCAGAGTTAAAAAAGCTAAACCCGCCGGTGTTCAGGTTGCAAAACTTAAATATAAGCGGGAAGACTCAGTCTATAATATTAGATCAGTTTCCTCGGCTGAGATTGTAGGCGCCGAACAAGTTTGGATTTTTAATACAAAATATAAAAGACTATCAGTTTATCGTTCGGACTCGTCAGCTGGTATTCAGGTAAAAAATTCTACTCTACAAAATTATCAACCGGATAATTGCGAGCAAAAGACAATTCGTAATCCCAAGGATATACTTCAAAAAGTAATTTCTGGGGGTAAGGTATCTTTAAGGCGCCTGATGGGGGAAATTACTGCAAAAGAAACGCCTGTTACTGGCAGAATAAATGAGGATTGTATAATTCTAAGGATTATTAAATAAATATTGTTTTTAGTAATTAATCTATAATTAAAAAATTGTAAAGTAGGAGAACTTTAATGGATTTGTTATTTCCTGAAATACTAGATATTTTCGAAAAAGCTAAAACACGCGCCGATAAGGTACTAGTTCTAAAAAAACATGAAGTGCCTGCTCTAAGAGGCGTGCTTAGAATAAACTTTGATAAGAATATTAAAATGGATTTACCAGAAGGTGAACCACCGTTTCGAAAAGAGTTGGACCGGCCGGCAGGTTATCAAGAAACAAATCTGGTCCGAGAATATAGGCGCTTTTATATCTGGCTTGATCCTAAACAAAATCTACCTAGAATTCGTAAAGAAAAACTTTTTATTGAAATGCTCGAGGGCCTGCATCATTCTGAAGCACAACTATTATGTATGGCAAAGGACAGGCAGCTGCAAACTAAATGGAAATCTCTGAAAGAAGATATAGTAAGAGAGGCTTATCCAAATCTTTTACCTCCTATTGAAGAGGTAAAAAAGGAAGCAAAAGTCCCTTTACAGTAAAGGTGCTTTGGCGAAAGCTTTTTACCAAAAAAACTCCCTGGCTAATAGGCAAAGCACCGACACGTAACTCCTAATTTGATTTTTTTGGCTGTTTATAATATAATATATTATAGGAGTAAAATATGACTATTATCTATACTAATTCGAAATCTAAAGTAAAATCTAATCTTATCGTGACTGGGAAAC
>OGWH01000003.1_pt1 | contig 41233 bp, 42 predicted proteins | sample 1575971 | NCBI WGS metagenome assembly OGWH01 (sample SAMN07581554, study PRJEB24739) | freshwater metagenome
TACTGTGTAAGTCAGCGTCAATGTAGGTGTTACTGAAACTGTTGTAGTGGGTGTTGCAGTAACTGTAATAGTAGGCGTATTTGTAGGTGTCACTGTTCTTGTAGGTGTTACTGTAGGTGTTCTTGTTAATGTAGGGGTAGGAGATGGGTCTAACCCAGCAGTTGATGAAACTGTTAATGTGGGTGTTAGAGTAGGTGTTCTTGTTAATGTGGGTGTAGGTGTGGGTGTAGCTGGCTGTGTTGTTGTCGGTGTAGGTGTCATAGTTACAGTTTGAGTCGGTGTAACTGATTGTGTTACTGATACTGTAACAGTGTTTGTCGGGGTTTGAGTAATAGTAGGTGTTTGTGTAAATGTAGGTGTAGGTGTGAGTTCTGGGAACGGATCGGCTGCATCTAAATTAAACGTAAATACACCGTCTTCTGTGATAGTACCGGCAACTCCTCTGAATGAATCAAAATCGCTTATAACATCATCACTTGATTTACTGGTATAATCGCGAAGAAGAGGGCCTACACTTGGGTCACAGAAGTTTTCAGAATAAACATCTATTCTTGGCTTAAAGAAATTATTTTCTACAATTTCTAACTTATCTGCAATATATTTAAAAGAAGTTCTATATACATAAAACAGATTAGAAACATCTTTACCTAAGAACGAAATTACATAATAATTTGTATCATCATTGTAATTTACTAGAGGTTTTTCTGTGCTAATTATGTTTATTTTTACGTCTCTATCTACTTCCACAATTGAATAGGTGAATACATCTTCTAGAGATAACTGTCTGTTGAATGGATACAATTTTATAACATCACCAGAATTAATATCAACTTTGTAAATTTCAGGGTAAATAATTTTTTGAGTTGTGCAGCTTAATTGATAAAACAAATTTGTCTTTACAAAAAACAATTCTTTAGATTTTTCATCAAACCAAGGCAGAGATACATCTTCAAAATCTCTATGATCACCTTTATAGATTACTGTGTCAGCGCGTGCATTGCCAAATATAATGTTTGATTCAAAATCGAAATATAATTTTTCAAATATTACATAGTTTTCAGTTTCTATGTAGAGCAAGTCGTAAAACATGTCAAAACTTACAACATGATTATTAACCTCATTTAAAACATCTTGATTGTATTTTATGAATACACCACTTAATGCAGCAGAAAGCGGTTGAAGTATAGATGAATTGTTGTTACGAAAATATATAGTACCTTTTACCTTGTTGCGTGCATCATACAAGGATTCAACGTCCTCTGTATTATCTGTAGTTGTATCATATTTTGTTAATCTATTGTCTGTAACGATATTGAAGAAGTTGCTTCTTATGAAGTATGGTTCAGGGTATCTGTAGATGTCGGAGCACGGATCAGCGCTTGCAACTAACATGTAGAAGCCATCTAGATTCCAAACACCAGTACCTGAAGGCACAAAAGTAAAATCTGGTCTATACAGATAACTGGGGCGATAATTAGGTGGTTCCGCTCTGCGACTTGCACCGCTGTCGATCAAAACATTATAGTACAATGATCTGTCTGCAGGAGAAAATTCAGGTGTATCAGTGTTGGGGTCATAATATTTCGTAGAAAGAGAAGGTATAAAGTTCAGACAATCGTAAATTGAGCAATCAAATGTGTCATACACATAATTCGAGCTTTGGCAAAAGTTGTCAGGTAGCATTCTGTAAGATAGAACAAAGTCAACTTTTACAGCTGTTAATGAAAAAGAAGGTGGCTCTGTGTCATACAAAGATAAATCAGGGGTCCAATATTCGCGTAATCCGTAAGAATATGGTGCAGTTCTAGTAAATACACCTGAATATTTTTTAATTGGATCATAAGTAGTGTAGTCAAAATTAAAACCAGATAATACATCATAGTATTGATGGCCGTTGAGTATTAGGCATTGCTTAGCATCAGCGCGAAATATGCCTGTGTCTACCAGCCTTTGAGCTCTTGTTAAATCTTTGTTTTTGTATAATTTTTTGTATAATCCATAGTCATTACCAAAGACGTCACTCTTGTATTGAACTAAAGTTTGATTTATTGAAAGTAAAGTGCGCTGTCTGTTTTCCAAGTCATAATAACCTGCTTGTCGTAGTGGAAATATATCATCGTTTGACCATATGTTTTTCTTTTCACCTTTGAAAAAGTCTGTAGGGTCTGTGTATCTAGATAAACCTTGAGGGTTGTATTCAAGAGTCTGTTCACGAGATTGATAGCCTCTGAACAGCTGCAATTTGCTGTCAGATATAATATCGCCAAACCTGTATGAGTTTGATGCATCTACTTTAGTTTCGCTAATATCTTCAACAAAGTCTAGCGGTGTGTCAAATAGCGAGCCAGTTTCTGCTGAAATATTTCCTTGCTTGAATGGATCAGGAAAAACATACAATGAGTTGGGTGTTAATTTTGCAAGATCAATGGATGGATAAAACTTAAAGTTTGTAAATGTAAGGTACCCTAGTTTGTCTGGTTTAAAGAACAATCCTATTTCTGTAGGTTTTAATAAAAACTCTGAGCTGGGCGATGCAACTACAGTTGGAAAGCGCTTGTTAGCAAAATTAGCATAGTCATTAGCAGCTTTAAACAATATGCCGGATGTAATGCTTGTAATAGTATTTCCTGTAGATAAGAAATAATAATCTGTACCTAAAAACTTTTGGGTTAGCAATCTTTTGTTTAGTAAATTTAAGTTATCTACTGATCCGTTGTTAATAGTGTCAATAAAGTCTCTATCTTGCAGGTAAAATAATTGATTTGCACTTACTTTAGGATTAATGGTAAACAAATTTCCAAGCTCGGAAACATAGAAAGGGTAGCTTGTAATAGCATTTGTAATAGCAGTGTTGATGCTGCCTTCTAAATTTGTAAACAAATATGGGTCTACATCTACTAAGTTTGCGCCATAAAAATCCTTACGCATTCCTTTAGACACATCATAAGCGGAAAACGGTTTAGTAGGATCAACATCATAATAATCATTGTATCTATCGTATAATTCTTCTACTTTGAATGTTAATAAATCTCGAATGCCTGAAAGCGACATTCCCAATGAACGTAATTTAACAAACCCTTCTTCTGTTGAAAGGTATCTCAACACTTCATTGTAAAGAATTGTTTCTACACCTAATGAAGAGCCTTGCAAATTGTGTTGAACTACAGAACCTTTTACATGATCTCGTAATGTTGAGTAATACAAACACACTTCTTTTATTTTGCGAGCATAAAAAGGTAGTACTGCAGCTAGATCTTTGTCATTAGAATAATCGATGTTATCTAAGAATCGTTTTTCTTCTGGTGTAGTAAAATTAATCGCAATTTGTTCAATTAGATCTGTGTATAGAGTTCTTACATAATTTGCTCTAACATTGTCTTTACTTGCATTAGCTTGAAACCAATTATTAACATACAATTGATAATTTTTTAAATATGCTGATGTATCAGTATAAAGCGCGCCATTGTATGTTAGCCAATCTATAAAAGGCAGGGGTTTATTTATATCAACAGCATAGATATTGTCAGGCGCATTAATGATAGAATTATCAACAGCATCCTTGGTGTAGCCTGTAAACTGTTGCATTGAAATATTTAATTATTGTATGGTATGTTACTACCGCTCAAAAATAGGCGCAATCCTTTTGTTAATTCATAAGCAATAAGACTTTGCATAATGCCACTGTCTTTAGACCATGCATCAAACGAACTATTGTAAAAATTGAGTGTGTTTCTAGGATTTGCCCAATCTATTACATTTCCATATACTTCATTAGGCGAATACTGCTTGTATCTGTAGAATTTATAAAAGTTTCTTATTTTATCGCCTGAAATATCAGGCGATGTGACTAATCCCCATCCCCAGTCATCATTCCATCCAGACAACGCTACAGTCTGTCCGTAGGGGAACGTAGATATTGCTGGTACATTGACAAGCTTAAATTTGTCAGTGAATAACTCTCTAGCTATGATAGGTTCCCCGGTTTTAACTGTTCCTGACAGCACATTGATCTCTGTACCTAGGTTCTTACCATAAGGTGAAAGGCTTGTATATGTTTGTTTTATATCAAAATCTTCATTAAATTGGTTCTTCTCGCCCCATAATCTTTTGTGATTTATGGAGCATAAATCTACTACTCTTCTGAGTTCTGGAGGCAGAGGCAAGCTATACGCTTCTGTGTTAATAGAAAATTCATCACAATAAGATTGTAATTGTGCAATTCCGACACGGTCTATATCAGCATGAGCATCTGTAAAATTGGCTATTTTTGCATATGATGCTCTTCCTAATGTATTGGGTGTAGAGCTTAACGTACCGAGAGTTGAGCCTATGAAAGTATCAAACAACACTTTTTTATCTAATAAAATGTTTTGATATACTAGCTGTTTGTAGAAATCTAATGAATCAAAGTTTTCGTTTTTGGCAATGATGCTATATTGTCCGGACAGAGGTAAAATATCAAACAAATTAGATTTACCAGAAACAACTCGTGTCAAGGTAGATTTAGTCAAGTATTTGTTCACCCATCTTTGTCCTATAAAATCACCTAACCCGACATATGAATTTTCTTGCCATGCTGATGTTACGTAGGTTGGAGTGCCAGATACCGCATACAGATCACTAATGTTATAAAATGAAACATCAGGGGGTGGAGGGTAAGTTGCATCAATTAAATAAATTTTCGCATCAGATGAATTTACTACCCATATATAATCTCCAGTATCACCTGCAATGGCGCCTATGCTCTGTTGATAGCTTGTTTGATTTGTACCGGACCCACCAGGGTAGTAGGTGATTTCATTTGTGAGTCTGTCTACACGCACCACTGTTTCGCGGTCATGAAATGTCCATAGATTCTGAAACCCGTCTACTGCTAGATTGCCTATGCCCCTGAATCCACTTATAGGATATCCGTTGAGTAGGTTTAAATAACTATCAAATTTGTACAAGTAATCATTTTTGCTAGATAAGTCTGGATGCTCTGTTGTGTATAAATTTATTGCTGACACCCAAATAAATGACTCTCGGTCAACTAATATTTCAACTGGTTGATGCATCCAAGGCAAGTAATAAGAGCTCAGTTGTTTGCCATCTGTGTTGTATTTTATAATAGCATTAACAACTGGGTGGCTGTATGCAACATACAGATTATCAAGTCGGTCTGTATCTAACCCTGCTGGCATTAGCAAATTGTCTCCAGCAAACCCACTCAAAATAGGAACATTGTATAAGTCACTACTAGATGCAAGAGGTACATTAGTCACATCAGGTAAAGCTATGGTTTTTACATAACCGCTACGCGCGTCTAATTTTATGCAAGATACACTATCAAACAGCGCTACCCACAAATCATTTTTGCTGTTCAGTGCCATGCTTCCTGGGGCAGCACTTCCAAGCTCTTCTGATCGGTAGTCAACATCTCTAATTACATCGCGTTGCAAAAATTCATTATAAAATGCTGTAGGCATTGCAGATAATGAAAAAGAGGAAAGATGAGATCCTTGCACACTTATTTTAACTAATTGATCTTTTGAACCATCTGCAAACCATGTTTGGTAATCTTGTGCATTGTCTTCACCCTTTGGAACAACTTGTATAGAATAAATGTCACTTAAATTGCCCAAGTTAAATGCTTTTTGTTGTGCGGAGTAGGATACATTAAGGGTACCCCCGGTAAAATCAAAGTAAAATTGTCTAAAAAATCTTATAACTTGTGTGTTGTTTGGAGCAGCTACCCACCCTAGCAAGCAGTCGGATGGAAAGTTTTTAGGGTCTTTAACTAAAATTGATGCAGTTAGTCTGCAATTTAATGAAGTTTCTTTAGGTATCATGTATCCCTTGTAAAAGCTTCCTAATGATCTAGGAATGTCAGGATCAAAATCATCATAAAATACTACATTTTTTATTGGCTCGTAAATGTTTTCAGCTACCTCTTTTACTACACCCACATCTAACAATGTGTATTTTTGTTCAGAAGAAAGAACACTTAAAGTTGTATATACTGTATCAAAACTTTCAGGTAATTCTTCTACAATTCTGTTATCATCTTTTCTTAAGTGGATAGGCGGATAATTTTTTGTTGTGAAATTTAAAATATCTTTTAAGCGCACTGTGAATGGAATAGCAGTATTTTGAAAGCTTATTTCAGGTATGTAAAATGAGCTTAATCTCAAATCGCCCTCACCGTCAATACCGTTGGTTGATATAGATAATGAAGAAGCAGGACTGTGTCTTACTTTTACTATAGGAAATGCTGCAGGGCTAGTATTAGAATAACTGTAAGGCGCTTCATTAGCGTTTATGTATTGGTTGTTGTAAATTGTGAATTTATCTATAACTTTATTTGAATCTAAGGTAGCAAATACTATTACCGGCAAAGATCTAGCTGTAAATGCTTTGGGTTTGTCATCTGTGTAATAAAATACAGCAGTAGCAGAACTACCAATAACAAAGCTGTTCTCTGTTTCAGGGGTGCACATTAATACATCACCGGCAGAAATATAACCGTACAGTAAATCGTCTTTTGCAGATAATCTGTCAACAATTATATACTGCTCAGTGTTAGTATCTAAAAATTTTCTTCTTTCATAAAATCTACTCAATGATTTTAAATGTGCCCATTTATCGTTGTAGTATTCTTCAACGTTAGCATAATTGGCAGCGGCACCAGATGCATAAAGATTGACTGTGTATCCATATGCACTTAAATAATGAGTCTGTTGCCAGCTTCTGTACATTACAAGAACAATAGGGTCACTTAAACTACTTGCAGGAATATCGTATACAAATTTTTGTGTTGATACAAAACCTATACCGTCAGGTACATAGTTTTTAATATTAATAGTAGGTATATACAGGCTTCTGTATGGGTTGTTTTTATTATCAAAAACGGTAAACCCTACTTTATACTCACCTGGCCACCTGTACCAGTGTGTGGGTGATATTTCAGTGGATGTTTCACCATCACCAAAATCCCACAACACAGTTTTGTTAGATATAACCATGCCAGATAGAGCGGGTATGTTGCCAAGATCAGGAATGAATGTTAGTGGTGTTTGCGGGAAAGAGTAGCTTGATGTAGCGTAATTGCCAGTAAAGTTCTTGACACTAAAATATACATAAGCGAAGTTAGGCTTTGTCTCGTATTTTGCCTCAGCTAATACCGCCATATTAATACTCCGAAGGTATTACTTGCTGTAATGAAGGTGTTACTACTGATATTTTGTTTACAAACTCAAGAACATTGTGAATGTAAGGGAATTTGAAATAAGGCAGTTGTGTGTTCTGTGATACAATTGTAATGTCTGCTTCTGGATATATTGGGTTGTATACAAGAAGGCTTATGCCGGGTGTTGATATGATAGTATCACCTATTTTTCTCTTGGTATTAATATCTTTTACCCCTTCAATGGATAAGATAGCGTTTGTTAGATCAGTTATCTTGATAACTGAACCTAAATTGTCTCTGGTTGTAGAAAAATAGTTTTTCAAAATATTATATACAGAATTTTGAATTGACTGTGCATTTCTTTTTGCAAAAACATCTCTTGTAATTTCAAGATAACTTGTTTCAGCAATTGCTGAGTTAAGAGACTCACCTGGGCTTCTAATACCGAAATCTACTGCTACATACACTGGGTCATTAATTACAACTTCTGCAGTGGCGAGCTTTATGGGTTGCACATCATTAATGATAAGCTGTTTTAAAGCGCTGTTTAGATAATTGGTGCGTGTCACATAGCTTGTAAGTTTTTCTAATCTAGGCACAGCATAAACGTAAATGTTGTTGAAATTGCATGAATCGGCAAACTTTACTTGGTTGTACAGTACCCTTGATTCAAGAGTGGGGTTATTAACCCCCAAATCGAAATAATACTTCATATGACCTGTTAAGTAGTCCCAGTTATTAACAACCTTTACTGATGCAAGAAGATTGTTATAATTTTTGTTAATGTAATTTTCAAAGTCATTAACTGTTATGAGACGATATTGGCTTCGGAATGTATTTGATGCATTTGCTTTAATGTTTTGAACGCTTTCACGGGTGATAAATGGGGTGGATGGATCTGTGTTTGAGAATGTGAGGGCTGGTATTAATTCAGCGGGTAATAGATTTAAGTCTGTAGCAACTGTATCAGTAAGTATGCTTTCAGCGCGCGGTGTTCTGTAGTAAAACAGTGTGTTGTTATTTAGCACGCCGGGGCCGACTTCACCTGTTGATCCATCAGATCTCAAATAATAAACCGCAACACTATCGCCAGCACTTAATTTTTTACCATTTATTCCATTACCAAATTTTATTTCATATCTTTCATCTTCATTCATGCGTATTTCATATTTTTTAGAATTGCTTCTCTCAAGATACAGTGACTCTGTGGGCGTCCACTTTTCCCATACTGGATTGACCACTGTGTTGTCTTTAACATATATGTCAATGTTAAAGTGATCTATTACTATGTTTTTGCCATTGTTGTCAACAATAGTGAGTGTCAATGTTTCAAACGGATTACCAATTGCAGTGTACGTCGGGTATTCATTAACTGAGCCTTGGAATAATACATTTTCATCTTGTAATGATACTAAAGTTTCAAAATCATTTGTAAGTTTAGAAAATGTTGTATCTTTTGTGAAAGTATAATTAATGCCGTTAAGAGTAAAGTAAGAGTATCTGGGTATAGTATAAATGCCAGCGGGAAGAATATTATTAGATGTTGCTTTGAATGGTAAGATTGCTGATTGATAGCCTACAGGTTTGTAGTTTATGAGTTTAACAATCTTGTTTATGTTTTCATACAATTGTGCGGTTGTAAAAGTGCTTTCAGAACTAGTTTGATTTAAATAAAACAACAACACATGGTATGCATAAGCGATTATATCAATAAATGCTGAGATGTTGCTGCCTTCAAAATTTTGATCAGTAAAAACTTTTGTATCGTTAAGTCTTTTGACAATAAGACTTTTTAAGCTAAGCGCATCAAATGCAGCGTAAGCATCAGCAGCCAAACTGTAATCGTTAAATTTTTGTGCCATAATTATTCAGTTGAAACATAGTAAAATCCAGAATTACTTAATGTTCCTGTGAGTTTAATCACAGCTCCTTTCAATTTAGGCAGCTTCAAAAACATGTTAATAGTGTATTGATGATTATCTTCATCCATTATTACCTGTATTCGTTCTACTTCGACTCTAGGTTCCCATGCTGTTATGGCTTTATATATCTCTGTACCGACTAAATTTGCGTTCACTGCATTCATGGGTGTGAACAAATATTGCATTACATTGCAACCGAAATACGGGTTGAGGATTTTTTGGCCAGGAACTGTTGTTAATATGTTATAAATAGAATTGCGTATTGCAGCGTAATCTTTGTCAATCTTTAAATCTTTAATGGTTTTCTTTTTAAATAACCCTTCGCCTTTTGCATAATCTAGAGATAAATCAACGGCAAGATCGGAATATGTATATTCTGGTTCTAATGTAGATTGTTCTTTGCGAAGAGTTGTAAGATTAACATTTGCCACAAAAATATTTATAGAAATACCTATATTATGAAACGGAGACCATTAAATAATTTTAATGAATAGTAGGTTTTTGTCTTTATACGAATCTGCCATGGGGCGTTACCAGCATGGTGGTTTTTTAGTAGCAGATTTAGTAGAATTCGCAGAAGGTGCATTAAAAGATCGTTTTTTTGAAAGCCAGCCTGAGCACATTAAAGAAATAGTAAAATCTTTTATTGAATGTGGTTTAAATCTACGTGTAAAGTCAGTTAAATCTACTTTTCCTGCTGTGGGCGGTGCAGGTAACCCGGATTACAACGGTTTTAGTTTTGCAGTAGAAGTAACAAAAGAGCTTGCTCCAGGTCTTTACAGCCCAGATGTCATTGTTGTGCCTGCTAATCTCTTAAAGATACGAGACACTGGTGCAAATTTGGCTCCTGTTCCTGCTTCTTTAGTACGTGACGACAAATCACATATTAAGCCCAAAGAAGTTGAAAACGGTGAGCAGGGCACACAATATTTAAAGCCTGAAGATCAGACTAAGCTTTCAGATCATGGCAAAAGCAAGCATGTTAAAGGCGATAGAGAATTGCTTAATAAAAATGTAAAGATTCCTGCTAAGACAGTTGAGGGTCAGAAAGACCCTGCAAAATATACTGCTAAATATTTACCTTCTAGGTAATATTTTTGTAAGCTAGCGAAATAAAGCAACTGTAACAATTTATTTCTTGATCTACTACAAATGCACTTCTGTACAGGTATTCAGAGATAATTAGCAAATAAGTTCTCTTGAGCTCACTGTCTGATATATTTTTATCTGCATAATTGAACATGTTGCGCAATAGAGAAACATAATCCGCGTTAAAATGTGATTCATTTTCAATTAAAGCTTTGCGTATTTGTGATAAATTTTTATCTTTTATAGCAGCAAAGATGAGTTGTATTGTATCGTTGCAATTATTTTCTGGTAGCATTAGCTTACCAGTGGCAGAATGTTTCTGCAATTCGTTAATACATTTTCTCAGGTCTGGGTAGTTAGATTTGACAAATTCTATTAGTTTAGTTTTTTGTGAATCGTTTATTTCAATCTTTTCTGTCTTGAGAATTTCAGCACATCTCTTGATAACACCTTCAATTGGTGGTGTCAGGTCTAAAGACTGGCAACGACTTTGCAATGCTGAGATGACCCGGTATTTGTAGTTTGCAGTTAAAATAAACCTTGTTATTTTAGCAAATTCTTCCATAGTATTGCGAAGCGCACGCTGAGCGTCTAATGACAGACCGTCAGTCTCGTCAAGAATTATTACTTTAATAGCGCCATCAATGCTTTGTGTCTGTGCAAAGTTTGTTACTTTGGTTCTAATAGTATCAATACCATTTTCATCGCTAGCGTTAATGTAAAGGTACTGGCATTTTAAAATGTCATTTACAATGATTTTTGCTAATGTGGTTTTACCCAAGCCAGGTGTTCCTAGGAACAATAAATTCGGTATTTCTTTTTTATCTTTAAAAGACTCAATGATGCTTTTGTTAGATTCAAGTATAACAAAAGATTTTAGATCTTTGGGTCGGTATTTTTCTACCCACAAATTATTAAAGTTAAGCATTATTTACCGGAAGAACCGAAGCCCTTCTCGCCTCGAGATGACTGTGTAGTAACACCCCATGCAACATCCATATGTATGTTGAGATACACTACAAACTGTGCAATTCTATCACCAGCTTTAATATTATAATCAGTATCAGTTAAATTATAGAGCTTAACACCGGCATCACCTCTGTAACCGCAGTCTATGATGCCTGGATGCGCTAGAATTCCGTGTTTGAAGCCTAATCCGCTTCTAGATTCAACTTTAACCCAGTATCCTTCTGGGATATCAGCAAACTTTAAGCCTACAGGTACAACATTGCTAGAGCGTGCAGGTATGACAGCATCAGCAACAGAATAAACATCATAACCAGTGTCAGACTCATGGTTCTTAGTAGGTAATTTGGCTAAATCATGCGTTTTTTCAAATTTAAGCACAGGCATGAATTGAATATTGGGATCCACATCATTTACACGTTGCATAATGTTATTATAGTATATGTTTATAAAAATCAATGTGTAAATAAATATATGTATGAGCGAAGAGCTTAATGAAATGGTAGGAGATCTTCTGAATCAATTAGAAGATGCAAATAAAAAGGCTGTTGTTGCTAAGAAAGAAACTGATCCTCTTACAAAAGAAACAATGGAAAAGTTTGTAATTGAAAAGGCTGGCCGATTAGTAGAAGAAAGTTTAGAGGTAGTTAATAACATGAAGGATTTTGTGAGTTCAGCACCAGAATCTAGAGACATTTCATCGCTATCTGAATTAATTAATGCTACTGCTTCAGCAATTGAAACACTTAATAAAATTATTGTTACTGAAAAGCGAAATGAAACTATTATTAAAGCTAAAACTATGGATATTGAATCAAGAAAAAATTTAGCAGAAACTGCTCACAACACTAAATTGCTAGCTACAAGAGAAGAAGTGTTCAAAGCATTAATGGCTCAAGCAGTAGAAAACATGAATGCTATTGAAACTAAGACGCAGGTAATAGAAGATAAAAAACAAGATTAATCTTTATTATTAAATCCTTCTTGTAGTTTTTGTAATCCGCCTTGTGATGTACCTCTACCAGATCCGCTAAACAGGGAACTTATAGACGACATTATCTTGCCAATAAACCCTAATCCAGGTATCATGGATGCAAATTGACCTATTAAGTTCAAGAACCCGGTGATTGACACTTTGGGTATGAAGTTGGATTGTTTAAATCCAAAATTATCTGGTGTAAAGGATTGTAATGAAGAGAAATTACCTAAAGGCATTGCAGGTAATTGGAATCCAGCAAATTGCTGCTCAATGCTTTGCAACTGATTTGCAGAATCTAATGATTGCAAGCTGCTGAAAGAAAGAGGAGAAGCTGAAGGTATAGTGAACGGTAGACTGTAACCAGCCATGTTAAAGTTGTTTAAGTTTAAATTGCCTAGACCGCCAAAGCTGCCTAAACTGCCCAATCCGCCTGTAAGCAACCCTGTGTTTGGTAAAAGGTTTTGAAGTTGACTTGTTATGCGTGGTGTCAAGTTGTCTTTTAATATTTCTGCGCGATTTACAAAAGCTTGATATATAAATTCTGGCATTGCAACTCCAAATTGATTAGCATTAACCACATTTGTATTGTTTAAGCCGGGGTTAGTTAGATTGGAAAGACTTGCATCACGGGTTTTGTAAGACACAGTGGCTACTATAGCAGTGCTTGTTAATCTGTCGCTAACAGACTTTTGAACTTTCTTTTGATTTAAATCAATGTATTGTTTTCTGTTTTCAACATTCTTTGTTATATGCAGTGTTTTTATTTTTTGAAGGTTGGCGCCAGTACGTGTAGACCCGATCATTCTAGGGTTGTATGCGGATGTATCGTTAATGTTGCTAAAATAGATGGCAAATTCATATGTTTTACCTAATAGTGTTTTTAATCTGTCTACTAATTCAGATAAATAGCCTTTAAAATTTGTATGGAAGTTAATATCAGTAACTAAATTTAAACCATGCGGTTTTGTGGAATCAATAAGTATGTTGTACAAATCTGATGTCTTCTGAATGCGTATTAAATTAGTTCTCATGAGTGATGTGTTTTTGCGGCTCATGTCAGTCATGAGGCTTCGTGTGTTTTCGCTTATTTTGCTGTTGAGAGTAGGGGGAATTAAAATTGGAGGACCATATAAACTGCAATTCATATCAGCAACTGGTACAATCGAGTCATCAATTTTGTATGATTGATTTAAAAGTATGCCAATGCTGTCGCTAAAATCGCCTAGAAACCCCAAATCACTGCCTTTTTTACTTTTGACTTGCTCTTGAACCTCATCAATGGCTGTTTTAAATTTTTTATACCAAAAATAAATGAAATCATCATCAAGATTTTTCATTTTTTCAGTTTCTAAATTGTTAAAAAACTCTGTTTGCTTGGTAACTACATCATTAGAAACTTGAGTTTTAAAATATTCAATGGCTATATCAAGTTCGTTCTCATAATCGCCAACTAAATCAAGAAAATTAGTAAATTTTTTAACAAATTCTGTTGAATTTGCTAAATTTATAAAAAGCAAATCAGGCAATGTTGTTTTTGTTATCTTTGTACCAGTATTTTTGTTAGTACTTGTTAATTTTTTGTTTTCCAATACAGCTGTGCTTGTTTGCTCGCTATTTACATCAGGATATGAAGCGCTTATTTCTTTTTCAACATCATATGTAAATGTTTTCATGTATGATGCTTGTGTTTCTGCGCTTGCAGGTTTAGTTGGCGCAACAGTTGACGGGCCGTTAGGGTTAGGTGGCTCAGGTAAAGCCATGATTGCTGGGTCTTTAAATAAATCTCTTGCAATTACTGTAGATGTTTGTTCGGCCATGTTAAATTCCCTTTATTTGTTTTTGATAGATATCAAAATAATTATATGTTTTCACTGCTTTAATTTCATTATTGTATTCACCGCCTTCAAAAACATGTTTAACTTCTGTTATATAATATGTTCCAAGCATTCTTTGATCAAATTCACTAATATCTAAAGTAGTATTTCTGTTAATGCCCAAAAATCTGTTGGCTTGTCTGTGTGTACTGCCTGGTACTTTGAAGCTAATAGCTTGATTTAGAAATACGGCTGACTTTAAAAACCTGTTTCTACCGTAACTCAACCGTTGAGCTTTGGATTGAATAGGGGTATCTTCATCATCAGATTTAGTAGAATATTCATTTCTTAAATTTTTAGATAAAAACTTGTATGTTCCAGCTGCAAAATTTGTTGAATATTGACTGTTTAATGTTTTAACATAATTTGAATAATAAACATTGTTAGATTGTTCATATGTATTGTCAATTACATCCATGGAGAATTCATGATTGTTGAAATTGTAACTATGCACTATGCTAGAATTCACAAGCTGCTGGGTAAATTCACCAGGCATCATGTCTATGGTAAAGTTATTGATTGTACCTGCTGTATATAGGTACACTGTATTTTTGAATGGTGCATATCTTACAAATTGTGTTGAAGATGAAATAATTTTATCTGAAAAGAAATCGGTGTAGCCTCCTAGCAAATATGTTTCTAAAAAATAAGGACCAGGTAACCCGGCGTTTGCTTCTTTGTCTGGTACTAGCGGATCCGGTTCTTGTAACAAAGCCTTCTTAAAAATATACGTCATGCTTTCAAGAGTGAAAACTCTAGATGATCTGTCTAATTCTAGCAAAGCAAAATCATAATTATTGTTAGAATCAGACACATGTCTGTCTAGCAAGTAGTTTAATGTGTCTATGCCTTTGTAGTTAGCTGGAGATGAAAAAAATATTCTTGATGCACCTTTATCAAAATTTTCTGATTTATCTGTTACTGTTGCAGGGTAACCATCTTCTTTATTAAAAAAACTTGTTAAAAACGTTTTTATAGCTTCATGTGTTTGTAGGCTGCGTTGAGCATTGCTTGCATTAACTGTGTTACTGTTGTTGCAGAAGTTTGATGTAGAATAATAGCTATTTTTTTCTAGCAAAATCTGTTCATACAAGTCTCTAAAATAAAGTTTTTTATATTTTGTACCAGGAGTGTCTAGTAGTACCTCTTCTGTGTTGTAAATACTGCCGTGTATGCATATTCTAAAATATTTGTTTATGTTTTCGTCCTTACTATCAACTGGCGCACTTGATTCATTGATAGAAAAGTTAGGAAAAATGTTTATGTAAATTAAATCACGAGCATCTCCTTTAAAAAGAAAGCCTTTTTTGGCCGGTGTATTCGGTGCACGTTGTTCATTTATAGCGTCAATTTGTCGTTCTATAATATCAAAAGAATTATCTAGTACTATATACCCATTATGAAATGGTGAGGAAGCGTTGTCAACTAATACAAGTTGCTTTAAGCTAGCTGGTCTTATGTAAAAAGCTCTGTCATGAGTGTTGACTATAACAATAGCCATGGAGTATGGCGTACCTTCAACATTAGTAAAATTAACAACTTCAGGCTTGTTGTTTATATTTTTACTACCAGGGATAGCTAATTCTGGTGTGTTGTCTGTTACTGGCTGACCTGGAAATTGTCTAGCAAAACCAGGTGTACCTCTCAATTCAGGTATAATCCATTCAAACCCATCATCTACAGGGTCTGGCCAGCCGCCTACCCCTACAACATTGTTTTCATCAGGTGTTGGAAATTGTGTAGCCATAATTAAGCAAGGAGTCGTTTAATATCAGATATAATGTTTTTAATGTATTGGGGTTTTACAATTTTAATGTAAGTACCTTGTGCAGGAATAATAACAGGGTTTCTTATTTTATTAACTAGACATATTAACCACCACAATTCAATTGTTTGATAAGCATTGAAGCTTACTGTAGTCCATGGAGATCTCTTTTTAACTTGCATTAGATACACTTTTTCATCATCAACTTCATAATTATTCAAAGAAATAGCTTTTGAAATGTTGTAAAAATATTGATTATCGTCTGTTTTGTACACTTTGAATATGTTTTCATATCTAGATGGTACTAACTGCGGTAAATCTGTAATATCGTTTTGATATGAACCTTGTTCCATATATAGTATTTATAACAGTAATGTAAGGCTGTTATTAAATTTGACTGCCAATTCCTCTTTGGATTCCGGAGTTTAAGAATTGATCAAGTAAGTTTGTGGCGCCAGAAGATGCAGTATTACCAACAACTTCTATAGTACCAGGGGCATTCATTATATTTAATTGATCCTTAAATTGATCTAAAAGCGAGCTTCCGTTGTCTGCTACACCATTCTTATCCATTACCTGTATGGGTCCGGAAGGATTAAGCATATGGAACATGAAGTTTTTAGATTCGGCAATAAGTCCTTTGAGTGATATTTTAATCATGTATGCATCCGGTATTATTGCATCGTAGGTGTATGAATTTACTAATGTATTGGTTCTGCTGTTTGCACCAGGTGGAAGAGGTATTTTCATTTGCCTACGCGCGCCTTGAAAGTCTATTTGCAAACTTTGAATGTAAGCAAATGGCATGTATTTTACACCGGGTATATACACCTCGTAAACTTTGGGTTGTTCAATAACACTGGCATTTTTTCTAGCGGGGCGGTTATTGTATAGTAATAAAAATATTAATTGCCAATTTTTAATTACATCGTCGTACGTAGCAGAGCCTGTGTTAATTAGCGGAAAGGTAAATGTGAATTCTTCACCATCTGTGGGATAATTAAAAAATTTCGAACGTTCAACATAAGTTACACCTTTTATATCTTGACCAACAGCTATGGCGTCAGCTACGCTTGTGGCTATTTCTTTTAATCCACCTAAAGCTCCTAAGAAACCACCAGGCCCACCTTCACCGGAGAAAGCATTCTGTGCAGCTGCAGCAAAGTTTTCAAAATAAGGCAATCTGAATTGCCAACCTGTATCTTTTGTTAAGTACAGGTTTTTGTAAGGCTGTAGCCATGAATTTCGTGTATCATTAAAAGTAGGGTTTTCATCTCTAATATTATCATAAAATTGCTGTGCTTGTGCTCCTAATTTTTGACCAGTTTCAGTTTTATCAACAATTTTTTTACCTTCACTCAAGATTTGTTTTACCGCTTGATTGAAAGAATCTACAGTGTCACTACCTACTAGCTGAGTAGCAATATTAGTAAAACCGTCAATTGCAGCGCCGCCGCTGTACAGCAATTGTGCTATTAATGCATTGGTTTTTAATTCTTTTTCGACTAATCGCAATTCAGGTACTTCTTCTCTTGCGCGGTTGCCTTTGGGTGAATATGTCCAGTAGAATTGTTCTACAACGTTTACAACACCGCCTTTTGAGCCACCTGGAGCAACTAAAGCAGGGGGGGCATTGTTATCGCCGCCTTGTGTTTGCGAAAACTGAAAAACGTGATCTACACTTGTCATAACATTACTTATATCACACTGGAGCGTATGGTGAGTTGAGCATACCAGCTCTAAAGGTGTTTGTGGAGCTACTGCTGTTTAAAACAACGTTTCTTGATGAATTATTTACATTAATGAGTTGCGGTGCGCTCTTTTCTGTATTAGCAGCTGTAGCAAACCCTTTGTCATTTATTTGATTGCCTTTCTGAATATTCATATCAATGTTACGTAGTAGCTTTTGCAGCTCTTCTGTAGCTTGTCTGTTTGCATCCAATGCTTGTATAAGCTCATTTGTATCAGCTTTTTCTGCAGCAGAAGCTTCTAATAGTTTTGCATTTGCATCAGTAAATGCGTTTATCAGTTCAACACCATTGGCGCCAAATATTTTTGCAAAAGCACTAGGTGTTGGTTCTTTTATTTGTGCAGCTTGATATTTTCCTTCATATGCACCCCATTGTTTTGGTTTAGTTGTTAATTCTGTCTTTTTAGGTAATTTTTCAATCTTAATTTGTTCTTTCATTACTTTACAAAAGTCTTCCCAGCATGTATCTTTGGTTTTAGCAGTTTCTGTAATTTTTTCTGTCTTCTTTTGTTCCGTTTTTTGTTTAACAGGTTCTTCTAAATCTTTTTTAGGTGATTTTGTTGTTTCTATTATTTTTAAATTAGCATCAGTTATAGCATTTATTATTTCGACAGCATCGGCACCAAAAGTTTTTTCAAATACGCTAGCTTCCTTTTTATCTGCTGCAGCTGTAGTAGATTTTTCTTGTTTTGTGTTAATATTTTTGTTCGTTACATCAGAAATCTTATTTTTTACCTTTCCTGCAAGTTCGGCTGTTTTTTCTGCAGTTTTAGCAAGTTTCTCAGACGCTTTTGTGTTTTTACTACTTGTTTCTTTTAAAGATTTAACAGCATTATCAACCATTGTTTGTGTTTCATCTGTAAATTTTTTTAAGGATGGTTTTATACTGTCTAATACTTCAGTGACTTGTTTGATAGTTTCAGGCTTTAAGTTGACTTTAGCGCTTTGAACAGTGGCAGTATTATTAAGCTTAACTTGCACGACAATTTTTTTTGGGAGCGTTTCTTTTATTGCAGTCTTTTCAGTTTTTTGTTCTATTTCTTGTGCTTTAGCGGGTTCAGCGACTTTTGTTTCGCTTTTTTCTTGGCGCTTTTGTTCATTTTTAGCTGCAACAGATTTATATGTTTTTTTAATATTATCCTCAAACGCATTTTTTACGGCTCCTTTAACTGCTCCTGTAATTGCGCCTGGTAGCCCTGGCATCATACCAGTAAAAGCACCTTGAAGTGAGCCTGGTATTGCACCTTTAAATGCATTAAATGTATTAACTGCTAGCTTAGATGGGTCGGTAACAGTAGGTTGTTTTTTACCAACAATTTTTTCTCCAAAAGGTATTTTTTCTCTAATAAAATCTTTAGCTTTTTCTTTTGCATTGTGTATAAGATTTTGTAGCTCTTCGCGAAGTACGCGAATAATTTCATCACCTGCATCTTTAATAACTTGAATGATTGTATCAAACACATTGCGTACAAATATTTGCAATTCTTGTGACCATTTAGCAAGTATATCATCCCAAGACATGTTTTGAGTCCCTGGTCCTCCAAAAAATCTTTTTATAATGCCACGAATTCCGTCTTTGTTAGCTGCTTCTATATATTCCGCTATTGTTCTGAAAAATTGTAGGTACGATAAAAGGTCAGGTGCATGTTCTTTTAATTGTGCTTCACCTTGAGCACGCTCATCAGCATTTGGACTCAGATAATTCATTACTCCGGTGAATATATTTGCTACACTATCAAGTAACTTACTTAACTTTGCAAAATTATCGGCAATGTTTGAGATAAATTTAGAAAAATTACTATTAACTAGCTCTGTATTTTCGCCGCTCTTACCGCCAGTTTTAAATGCTTCGTTCCATATAGCTTTAATATCAGTTTTATCAAAATCTTCAACAAAATTTGCTAAAGGAGCTAAGCTTGGAAACAGTTGAGATAAGTCTTTTAAAGTTTGAACCATGCCTGTTTTGCCCGTGAAGAAATTTTTTGTTATTTTTAAAAATTTTCCTATGTTAGAATCTTCGCTGGGAGTAAAAGCTTTAACAATTGATTCCCAAACACCCTTAAAAAAATCTTTTATTTTTTGCCATAATGATCTGTTATCGGTAGGTTTAGTAGTAGGTTCACCTGCTAAGAATTGTTCTTTCTTAATTCCCATTAAATTAACAATAAATTCTGCACCAGGTACTGCAAACGCTAATTGCTTTAACCCTTGCTTGTATTGACCTTGGCCTATTAATTTAAATGCGTCATACAGATCTATGAGCCTGCCTACTAACGGTAACCCCCGTATCCATTCTTTAAGAACTTTGTCTGTTTTATTGAATTTAGATAAAAACCCGGACACAGCTTGATATACCCCTGTCTTTTGAAAATTTTGAAACAATTGTTTTACTAATGGAAATTTGCCTACACCAAATCCTAGTGCTGCTACACCGCCAAGCAGTAAACCTATAGGTCCTAATATTCTGCTAAAAAAGCCTTCGCTTTGCTTGGGTTGTTTTCTTACTTCTTTTAAAAGAGCATCAAACCGTTCTGATTGATCTAATTTTTTTAACTGCATTAACGTTTTTTTAGAAAGTGTTATTTCTTGTGGCTCACTCTTTAATCGTCTTTCTTTAATAGCATCGCGTTGTTCTCTACGCGCCATGGAGGAATTAATAACTGTAAAATTTTTATTAATTATTTTACTTAAATTTTTAATGCTTTTTGCTTGCGCTTCTTGACTCTTAGCAAGCTCTAACAGGCTCCTGTCTATTACGCCTAGCATTTGTTCAGGCGTTAAAGTATCTGTATTAGCCATACAGATATTTATAAGAAATTATTAGATCGTGAAGAAGCTTCCGTCTACATCTATTATATTTTCACCGGTGACAGTGTATTTTGATTCAAAATCTCTGAACAATTTAATATAATCTAAGAGCTTTGTAACTAATTGTGAGGGAAGCTGTTCAGCGAGCTTTACAGCGTCTTCCGCAGATATTTGAGAAAAATCGACAACGGTGCTTGTTTCCTTTAATGTTACTCTTTTTATAAATTTAACTAATTCTAATACAAACAATTCACCTAAAATGGATTTTAAATCTGTATCCTGATTAACAGTTACTTTTTTTAAGGATAATTGACTTACTCTGCGATCATCAGAAATTTTTGGAGGTGCAACAGATAGTGAAAAATTTTCATGCTCAAGTGTTTTTTCATTTACATCACCAAGTGGAATATTTTTATAATTTTCTGTAACAATATTTAAATCTATATTGTTATTGTTTACTGTGTATCTGTTGTCCAGGCATTTTGCTCTAAGAGCAACTGTGATAGCGGTGCGGTCAAAAACAAATAAATTATCTGTATCTACACCTTCTTCTAAACAATTTTGTTTTATAATGTCTGAAATGCTTAAGTTGAATGCAAGTTTCGTCAGTGACTCATCTATAGTAGATTTTAGTAAAGCTTTTTGCTGTACTAATGTGATGCTTTTAAATTTTAGTGTTTTTCCGAGCGAAGGTACAAAAATGTCTAAGCCTGTGCGCTTATTGTATTGTTCTAATTGTTGCAGCGCAACATTTACATTGCTCATATCAATATATAGTCATAGAATATGGTTTTATCAACTACCTGGCTATCGCGGCAGGATTCGGATTGACTTTTTTTTCAGCAGCTCTACGTTCCTCATTTTCTTTTCTAAATAAATTCATGTAAATGTTCAGCTCTGCTAAAGTAGAATTTTTAATTAACTCAACATCTAAATTTAGCTTAGAATTGAGAACATATTCTAGTTCATAGAACGACATTAAGTCTCTTTTAAAAACCAATTTTAAAAAATCATACAGCGTATTTTGTCTTAAAGACAACGGTATGTCTATATATTTACCAGAATGGGGAGAGGGAACATACAGCAGTTTATTGGATATGCTGTTATCAATATCAGTTATATATTTTTTAATTTCATGATCTATTTTAGCAGGCAACGCGCTTAAAATTTCTTCTGTGGGAGTAAAATCTTCGTTATTAACAGTTATTTTGCTGATAAAATCTTCTGTACCATAAAAAAGTTTTTTAGGTAAATTGAGGTGTATTGTAAAATTTTCTAACTGCACGCTCTTAGCGGCTACCTCTATTTGATTTAGAAAATTTAATACTGGTAGTAAGTCTAGCGTGACATTAAAAGTTTTTCTAGTATCTGGACATGTTAAAAGCAAATCAACATTAGACTGTATATTGAGAACACGAATGGTTAGTAAAATTTTAATTTTTTCTAGAAAATTAAATGTGTTTGGTTGAAAACAAACTAATTCTATAACATTGTTGAATGCATTTTCAATGTCATCAACATTGTTTGTTATTAAGAATTTAGTTAAATTTTTATATTCTTCAAATTTAAACTCTCTTAATAAAACAGTGGTGTCGTTGTTTATTTTACAATGATATGTAAAATTATTCACATATATAATTAGAGTATGCCTATGGGATTTATACTGCCTATGCCATTCTGTAGAGTAGTAATGCGTGGTACTTGACCGTTTGCAATGCGGTTAACAATGTCGGATACAGGAAGATACAAGCTATTTTCAACAGTATAATTTGAGTATGTCCATCTGGTTTGATAAGTAACAAGCTTTTCATTATCATATTCATATGTTTGCTCAGAAATATTGTACGGTACACAGTTGTAAAATGAAAATACTTTTCTAGGTATCATGGAAATGTTTTGAAATGATCGTGTGTAAGAAAGCAAAGTCATATTCACTTTCATGTTTTTTAAGTCAGGTACTCTTGCTGTAGGTGTGTCGGTAGGCCGTGCTACCATACCAAAATGCGAACCTAGTATGACCCATGGTCTTAAAACGTTATCAACAAAAGATGTGTTTGTTTCTTTGAATGTGATAACTAAGGAAGGAGGTTCTGTGTTTCTTGCATTGGCAATAATACCGGGTATAAAACCTCTGTTGTTATTCACAGACACAGATCCTGGTTCAAAACTTTCAGTAGGTATAGTTACATCATGAGCAAACAAACAACCAATGATTTTTTGCAATGGAAAGCTTTTTAAAATTGAGACGGCGGTGTTAATGTTGTACCCTTTTCTGGAGCCGTCAGTGCGTTCTAATGCTTGCAAGATGGATGAATTTAATGCTGCAGGATACCTGTCGATAACAACTATCCACTGAGTTGACATTGGAATCGTTGTAAACCAAGATTCCATTTGAAACAGAAAGTAATCTCTTACGCTAATTAATGGTACTGCAGGTAAGTTAAACCCGAACAAATCTGTGATTTGCGGGGCAAATAAAGGGTTAGTACCCCTTCCAATGTTTTGAAAATTCTCTGCTAAGCCTGTAAAAGCAGAGTTAAACGGGTTGTTCACCTAATTATTTATTAATTAGGTCAATTTTCTAAAATAATGATAAGCAAATGTGACAGGGAATTCTACTGTTTCACCAGTTCCACCAGCAATATTGTAATTGATGGCACCGACGCTACGAATAGAAACACCTACTAGCTGATATTGAGCAATCTTAGCCAGCTGATTGTCAAGCTGTACTAAATCCATGATGGCTGTCTGTTTGGGAGAGAAATAGTTACCAGTGCTTGTGCTGTCATCGAAAATATCACGAGACCACTGTTCAAACTTCTGTCTGAGCTGAGAAGCGGCATCACAATAGAAATTCAATGTGTAAGCTTCACTGCCTGGATATGTTGCATTACCAGGAAGATTGAAATTTAAACCCATGTAAGGAACAGCAACATTTGTAATTGCTCTTTCAGGCAATGAGGCGGATTTGCAATATACTAAATCATCTTGATTGAAGGATACATTGCTCGCTCCGCCGGTGTTGATTGAGAGAACACGGAAATTATAATCGCGTGCGAACTCTCTACTTGCTGCTACTCTGTAAAAGTCTGTGATTAATTGTGATACATCAGCCATATTAATTATTTATCCTTTAGGATACAATCTCCTGGAAGTTTGTACCTGTTCTTGTAGCGTAGAAGTTGCAGAGGATAAACTCTGTTGTCTTCACTGGCTTCAGGTAGATATCGACAACCATTGCATTGTCATCGATAACATCAGGGGTGTTGTTACGTTCATCACAAATGATCAGGTAATCGTAAAGACCTTGAGTGTTCTTTGCTTGTTCAAAGATGGGCTGCAAGGTGTTTACAACCTGTGTTCTTGTGAAGAGTGTGTTCGGTTCAAACAAGAAGTACTTGATTGTGTCACGTACAGAAATTTCAAGCGCTAAGAACAATCTGCGTACATTGATACGATCAAACGCGCTAGGCTTCTTCTGCATGGTCTTTTGACCGAATATAACAAATCCTTCAGCAGGAAAATATGCAACAGGATTAATTGGTATTTTATACAACAAGTCACGCTGCTTTTGCTGCGGGTAGAAAGCGATGTCTGTTACACCGATGACTTGACCGCGTGTGAAACCAGCAGGGGCATACCATGGCTGGTAATTGCTGTCTGTTGTTGCCATTATGGCTGCAGCATAACCAGAGAAAGGTACCCAGATTTGCTGATTTAAGACAGGGTCTACTGTGCGTGCGCATGTAGCATAAGCGCAAGCATAACTGTTATCTAATGGGCCATATGTGTTCTTTAGCGGCCAATAGATATTAGTGGAGAAGGTTTTTGTTGAATCATCTAATGTTCTGATGTTATTACCGGTGATAAAGATGTTGATCAACGGATCAGAGATGAACAAATGATCTTTTCTCTGTGCAACTGCAAAATTGATGAATTCGTTTTGTACAGCTAGCCAATTAGCACCAACTAATGGCATAGATTCTAATCTACTAGCACTTAGTTTGTTGACTTCAGTTTCATATGCTACTGTATCATCAAAATAACCAGATGTTGCTGGGTTGAACGAATTTGCATAAATGGATCCTAAGCCGGCTTCAACGGTGATGTTCAAAGGCACTACATCATGATTTTGTAGTTTCTCAAACATCTTAGTAAGCTTAGCAGGGATGTTGCCAATCTTCTTTGTGGAAAGATCAGCAGACTGGAAGTCGCCGAGTGGGAACAACGAATCTGTGCTGCCATAATAATCAATTACAGACTGTAGAGCAGCTTGAGGTGCACCAACTCTTGCTTCAAATTCTTCATTAGTTTCAGAATCATTGAGCTTCTTGATGTTGGGCTGGCTCAAGAAACGAACATACTTTGTAGGTACACCGTTAGCATTTAGATATGTGCTTCTGTTTTTGTGTGAAATGTATGGGTTGACTAACACAATACAGTTTGTGGAATTATCATCAACACTTTCTAAGAAGAAGCTGTTGTCTGTTCCACCGTTAGGATTGTGCATGCGACGATGTGAATCAGTTGAACCAACAATTGATTCGGTCATTTCAAAATCAAGTGCAATTACGTCAGGCGAGAACACAGACTGTCTTAGTTTGAATACACCGATAATAGCTGTGTCGTTCAATTTGTTGAGCGCGACGTCAAATCTCGGAGCATTTTCTAGAACTTCAGACAAGCTGTCTGTCAATCCAGTGCTTTCTGCAGAAAGTGCAAAATTTAATCTAGCAGCAGGAACTTGAATGTAATCGTCTTTTACTGCAACATTGTCGTTGTTTAGCGAGAACACTCTGTTGATGTCGTCATACGGTGTTGCAGGGTTGAGATTGATGTTGTCAATAACACCAATGTATATTCCTTCAAAGCGTGTATTAATTGTGGATTGTGACTTGTTTAAAACAACCATACCGGCAGCGCTCAACGATGGTACATTGGGGAAGAAGCGAGCACCGCTTGTATTGTTTACAAATGTAAATCCGGAACCTGCAAGAATCGATAGATATTCTTGTTCAGTTAATTTTATGTGTGTGGGTTTGCCGAACAAGTAAGCACCAGTAGATTCAAAACCCAGGTATGTGCTTGTACCGCCATCAAAATATGATATTACAGGAAATGCTAGTGCGCTGTATTCCGAGCTTGTGCCAATTCCATTGCCATCACCATATGGTAGGCGGTATACCATTACATCAGCAGGTGATTGAAAAACTGCTTTTACAGAGTGATAAAAATATCTCTCTGAGGCGTTAGTAGGTAGTCCAAATATTTGTTCAAATTCGGAAAGTGAAGAAACTTTAACTGGTTCGCTTACAGGGCCTCTTGATGTAAAGCCAGGTATTAGTACAGTTGTTACATTTATTTTGTTAGGATTAAGAGATAAATCTATCTCTCTAATTTCAACTCCGGGACTTTCTATTGTACGCGCCATACAAATATTTATGGCCTCTTGGCTACATCTTTTGTAATTTTTTTACAAACTATCTGTATTTTCTACTAAATTGGCAATTAATTGTGAATAGCTAAATGTAAATGTGGTTTCAATTTCTGTTGATGATCTGTTGCTAAGATTAATACCCCCAAGACTTACAGGAAATGCATCTTTATAGAGAAATTCAATTATTTTTTTCTCATATTCATCTAAAATAAATAGAGAAATATTTGCGCGGTATTCAATTTTTGAGATAGTGTATGCGTTAGTTTTACTAGTGTTAGTCTGAGTACCGTCACGTTGATCGTTAAGTAAATTTAGCCAAGTATATATGACCCAATAATTATTAAACCGGTTATCAATTGTAAAATTAACTGTGATGGGCTCCCATGGCGGGCGAGTTTTAGTAGATATAGCCAAAGGTTGGCCCCCGTATGTTAAATCCTGTGCAGGTATGTTAATATCTGGCACTACTGCACCGTAAACAGAAAATTGTAATGAATTAGGAATAATGCCTGTGTTTGATCGTGTAAATTTTGCAGCTACTTTTTTAAGTGCATCAGGAAAATTTAGCACCATGATAAACTTGTCACTACGGGCCTTGTTAAACGGGCTTTGAATAAATTCTGAACTGCTAGTTGCCATACATTAATTTAATCTTCTCCATCCTTGTTGGAACAAATCATCGATATCTGTAGGGTCATTATTGTCTCCTCTTATAACAATTGGTAATGGCATCATGGTTGTCTCTTTGTCTTTCTCGTTGCTGTAAATTGAAGTGGGGTTAATAAAATTTTTCAAACCATAATCTAGCGCTTTAAGTTTCATGGGTCTTTTGTTTTCATCTAATTCTAAAATTTCAAAATAAGTATTAACCAATTCACTTTCGAGTATTATTAATGCCCACACCAAACTCATGATTCTGTCATCCCAGCTATCTACCCCGGGTTTTGCAGCCCATGTACCATTAGGGTATCTTACAAAACCGCGTAACTCATTTAATGTCTGTATATCATGTATTTTTACAGAGCGCAATTCATTGACCCAGTAACGCATGTTGACTACCCCTTTGTACTTTGTATTGGTGTGCGCAAGTATTCCAATTTTTTTAAATGTTTTATCAGCGCCAATTTTTGGCCCGTAAGTGACAACATTTTCGTAGCCAAGTGTAAATTTAAGTTGGTCAACTACTTGTGCTCCACAATTATTTCTTTCAATTAATGCGGGTGGTGATCCCCAATGTAAGAGTATTTCATGTAATTTGGTTGTAAAATTGTATGGGCTAATATTTCTATCATGGTAAATTGCGACTTGCTTTATGTTTCTCAAATCAGACAAATCAAGCACTTGTACACAGCTAGCTGCTTCTCCTATGCCTTCTGAAACGTCAACCCCTACAACATAAATTCCATCTTTGTTGGGTTCTTCCCAAAGCAAGTATTTTCCTTCATCAAAAATAAATGGCGGGTCATAGCATTCTGATTTTAATTCTAAAAATAATTTTTCATTAATAGCGCTTTCACCAGTTTGAATAAACACATTGCCAAATTCTTGATCAAATGCATCAATGCTGCCCAAGGTGCGGATTGTTTTCTCTTTCCACTCCTCATCACGACCTGGTACTTCCCACCAATCAACTCGCTCAGCATGCCACCCGTTTTTATTTTCCGTGGCCCCAGTATACAACTCATGAAATAAATTTCCTGTACCGTTGGGGGTGCTTGCGACAAATATTTTTGATTTTTTAGAACTAGATATAATTGGATAAACTGATTTCCAAAATTGTTCCACAAGATGATTATCAATAAACGCTAGCTCATCCAAAATTACAACATTTACAGATTCACCTCGACCTGCATCACTACTAGTAGTAGAAATACCGATTGATGACCCATTACCCAATGTCATGGATGTCTTGCCATATTCTACAGCACCAGGTTTTAAATAATTCGGCAATTGTTCATATGCTAAGCGCACACGTTTAAAAATGTTAATGGCAGTCTGTTCTTTATTTGCCACAATGAGTAATCTTTGATCTTCAAAAAAGCATGCTATCCATAATGCATAAATGGTCATTAAAGTTGTTTTACCTATTTGTCGACTAGCAAGAAGACAAACAAATCTGTTGTCACGCAACCCTCTTAAAACGCGTTTCTGGTAATTGTGCAAAGCAATCTTTTCTTTACCTCTATCCAGATTAACAATATAGAAGAAATTTTCTGCAAAATAAATGATATTTTTTCTGCATTTAGCTATGTCTGCTACCCATTCTGGATGACTAGCATAATCAAATGCTGTATCTGGAGAAGGCAGATTCTTATTACCTAGGTAATATTTTTCATTTTTTTCAGGCATACTATATTAAATACTTATGATGAATAGAAAAAGATCACTTGAGAACATAAGTATGGTTTATGAGAAGAGCATCTCGTTTAGTACGTTCGAGCAAGAAACTGGTAAAACAGTTGGCGAAAAAGACAGCAAGAAAAACCCTTTCGTTTTTAAAAACACAGGGCCAGAAAACGCTGAAGGGTTTAAGAAGGAGCTCATTAAGCCTTCTGAAAAAGCTAAAGAAAAAGTAAAAGACAATTTTTACAAGCCAGAAAAATTTTCACAAAACCTTGAAAAAACAGAAGTAAAAGGTATAAATAATTTTATGAACAAATCCATCTTTGACAAACTTTATGAAGATGTCATGGGTTCTCAGCATGGCGATGTTGAAGCATCCGACGCTGAAGCGCTCGGACTTCCTTCTCCTGAAACACCGGGCGACGAGTCCGAAAAATCTACAAAAGAGCTAGTAGCTGATGCTATTGCCGCTCTTCAAAAGCTACATGATTCGCTACCTGATGAAGGTGGTGATGAAGCAGCTGGCGAAGAAGGTGATAGTGAAGAAAAGCTTGCTGGTTCTGAAGACGCTGAAAAGAAAGCTGACGAAGATGAAGAAGGCGAGAAGGAAGAAGAAAAAGATGAAGCCCACAAAGAAGCCACTGAGCTCAAGGAACTTCCAGATAGCGCTGGCCAGTCTTTAACAAAGAAAGACAACAAGGTCGGTGATGCTACAAAGAGCCTTGTTAGCAAAGGTACTGCCGATGCTAAGACAACTGATAAAGTTGGCAATGATGGTGACAAAGGTCATGCATTAGTTGGTGCCGGTGTCAAAGGCGGCGCTCCAACAAGCCCCAAGGGCAAAGCCAACGTAGTTGCTAGCAACACATCCAAAGTTGGTGCTTACCTAGCTGGCCTCAAATAATTTGTTGGTTGGTGTAAAAGTAAAAAAGGGCCCTAACGGGCCCTTTTTTTTGCTTAAATACTATTGATGACTTTCAAGGATTATTACAGTCAAAAGACTGATGCAGCTGCTAAATTAACACCCGGTGCACAGAGTCGGCACATGCATCCTACTTTAAGAGATGTGCCTACTAATGCTAAATATCCTGGAAGAGTTGTTCCGCATTATCTACGTGCAGATAACAATAGAATACAAAAAATAGAAAACGCTAAGAAAGCTGTTAAAGGTGCATTCATACCTTTGAATTCACGTGAGCTAAGACGCATAAAACGCCTTTACAATGTAGATTATAATATTCATGAACCTAAAGCGTTGAAAGGTATACCATCAGTGACATTAGAATATGACCCTGTAGCTAAACGTGCAGGGTTAAGAAAGAATTAACATGGCTATTAATGCAAAAGATACATACACTGGTGGTGAAATTAGTATATATCCTAATACTACACAAAATGATTGCTTCCGGTTCACAGACAAAGCTAATAATGAAAATGAACGTTTAGTTTATTCTAATTATTGGAAAGAACAATTAAGTTTGTATGGTCAAAAAGCATTGTATTTCACTAACAGCACACATTTAACTTCTGTAGACCCCTTGTATGGTGAAGACCCTACAAAAGGCTACAATACTGCAAAAGTCATTACCATAGGTATTAATTTAAATGAAAATGCTTTGCTATTGAGCAAATATGGCTTGTTAGCAGAAGATGAAGTCTCTGGTTTTATTCATATACAAACATTTTATGATGTATTTGGTGCTGGTGCTGAGCCAAAATCTGATGATGTGTTTCAGTTGCATGAATATGGTAGCGACAGACCGGGTGGTCGCAATGGGAGAATGTACATAATAACTGAACGACTTGATCAAGACATTGCTCAAATAAATCCTTTGGCAGGGCATTATGTATGGTTGATAAAAGCTAAGCGTTATGAACATTCTTTTGAACCTGGCTTGTCAGGTGAAGCTTTAAATAAGCAGGTCTTTGAGGACAACAAACCTGTAAGTGCAGATGGAGCGGATAAAGGGTATGATTATGATATTACAGAAGCTGGTAAGAAGATTTTTGATTATACTAGGAACGATTACTCAGACATTTACGGTGGTTACCAATAATTACAAATTGTTGCTGAGTTGTTCGTATTTTGCTTCGTAATTAGGCACTACTTCACCTTTGTGCAATGAAATTATTTTATCTGCTTCTCTGCAATTTTTAAAAGTAATTTTTACTGGAGAGTTTTTGCTTGTATCAAAAAAATATTCAACACCTTTGCCATCAGCAAGAGGTTTTATCTTTTTAAGAAGATACATGACACCTTGTTCAAAATAGCTATCTAATAAAGATAGCTTTTTGCCGGGTCTTAAAGCAAAGCTGGTTCCGGGGAGGTAGTGCATACTTTATTATCTATAATAACATTTATTTCAGTGTCATTGTTTTCCGACATTAAAATTTCATCCTGCATCGATTCAAATCTCTCTTCTACATATTTGTGTAATGCAAGAGGTTTGATCCAGTCATTATTATTTAAGTCTTGTTTCATCTGCACAGCTTTGTTACTAATTAGTTCAATAGCTTCGATCAGACACAGCCATCGTGCATATTCTGGAAGCGGTAAATTAATATCACCGTTCTTTTCAGTTTTAATTATGAAAGACTTTTTTGAGGTTTTGAATTGCATATCCGAGAAGTATAATTGAAAGCTTTAGAGCGTCAAGACAATTCTTTTGTGTGCCGCAAGTAATGTTGTTCAGAAAAGCTGTAATACAATTGTCAATTCCCTTTGTGAAAACCTGCAAATCAGATGCATATTTAACTTTGTTTTCTTCTGTGTTGCTGCTGTTGCGTATTTCTCTGTTATAATTTTCCACTACCAAGCTTATTAAGCCGCGAAAAAATGCCGCATCACTTGCAGTACCATCTTTGTAGTATGCAATGCATGAATCGAACAATTGGCGTGTAGATGAGTCTAAATCTTTTCTAATGCTGTCAATTACTAGATTTATATCTAATTTGTTCAAGTTAGGTTGTGACACAAACGGATCAGCTGGCTTAGTACTGTCTATGTATTTTTCTAAACTCATATTTTTATGTTTTTCTCAATTTCTGTGTTCACGATAGGTTCTGTTACTAGCACAGTATCACATGACACAAGCACATTTAAAGTTTTTTTACATTCAGTGCATTTGTAATAATTGTCGTCAGTCATTTTAATAGGTACAAACTCTTTGTATTTTTTGTAGCACGGGCATTCTACTTCCATACCTTGTGGGGTAACAGCTGCAAGCAATTTGGCTTCTGCTTCTTTGTTCTTCAATGCAGTGTACACTTTGATAAAGTATGCATATGCGTTGAACCCTGCATATTGCAATACAATAGCAAATAAGAATGTAGGTATGAACGGCAATCCAACAGCATGTCCAAAATATCCTATAACAGCTGCAGCCCCAATGAGCTTGACTAATTGTAGTAGTAAAGGCATTACTAGTATTTAAATGGAAATCTATTTTATATCAAGCTTATTATAACGTTTCTAATGTTTTAAACATGTTTTCTAGATCTGAATCCATTTTAGTTAGTTGTTTCAACACCAAATTAATCTTATCTTTGGCGTTGGCGTTGTTCTCTAATACTGGGTTAGCTAAACTGTTTTTAAACAAATTTTGTAAATTTTTAACAGAAACAAGCAGGTTTGTTAATTGCGGAATAGTGTTTTCTAATGGAAAAGGCGCAGGTTTGTCTACTTTAGTTGTGTTTGGATGCTGTTCTTTATTAGGATGACCGAATAAATCCTTGAGCGACACTTGTTGAGCTGCAGTTTCTTTAGAAGCAATGCCAGAAACCCATTTGTTGTAATACATCATTGCATCTTCAAAACATAGCTTTTTTTTCATTAAAAATATTTAATGTTTAATAAATATTATTATGGCACTATTTAAGAATAAGTTTAATTTTGTATTAGAAGCTAAGGATGATGTTGAAGATGCACCGACTGGACCGGCCACAGACAAAGAAGCAATGGCAGGTGCATTAGATACTGCAACACCACAAGACTTTGATGTTTCTGCTCCTGGTAGACAGCCAGTAGAAGATGTACACACCGGTGAGCAAGTCAGCTTGCTGCAGCAATGGATTGGTCAAATTGATCAGTTCATTGAATATCTCAACGGCACAAGCCCTGATTCAATTCAAACCAAGCTTCATGCAGCGCCTTGTGATACTATTTTTGAAGATATTGCTAGAAGTGAGAAAAAGAAAATTTCTCGCTTGGCAGCAGAATTAAGCTCACTTAGTGAATCGCTAAAAGGTTATCTAATTTCAGCGAACGACAGATAATTTTAATTTGCCGAGCATTCCGGTAAATGAATTGCTCAACACAATTTGTTTGTCAAATTCATCTAAATTATTTGCTATGCAATAGTCGTTAACGTCTTTGTATTTTTTACCCATGTCTTCTGGCCATATAAAAACAGTCTCACCGGCATCTAAAAGCTTTTTAGTTTTATTTTTACTAGCGCTATCAAGCCATTGACTGTCTAATACCCATATTTTTTTAAACAACATAAATTGAGAGAGCTGTTGTTCTTGTAATTTTGAAAATGTCTTGGTGCTATTTTCTTGAATACCGGCAACAGCTGTTCCATTTTTCATGAAAAATGCATCGATGGGGCCTTCAAAAATAAAGATATGTTCCTCTTTATCGCTGATTTTATCGAGGTTGTAAAGTGATTTATCGCCACCGATCTTGCTCAAATATTTCGGATACTTACTATTCTTTGAATCATATATGGTACGTGATTGATAAAATACCACTGATCCTTTTGTATCAGTGAACGGAATTATAATTCTATTTTTATGTGTTCGGTCGCTCAAGGTAACATACAAAGCATCCGGTCTGTTTACAGCAGTGCTCAAACGTCGATGCTCAATGACTGCTTGCGCGTCACTTACTGTCTTATTATCATTATAAAAAGCAATTTGATCTTTGTCAAGCAAATTTATAACATCTTTTGGTAAATCAGGTGCCTTGAATTCTGGTTTATCAAAATTTTTGTCTTTAATTCTGTAATTTACATTGTCATATTCTTTGACCTCTTTAAGAACATCTGTAAAAGAAAGATGAGCAACTTCTTGGATCCATTTTAGCGGTTTGGAATACCATCCGCAATTATGACAGCAAATAACATCTTTATCTACAATATAGATGCATCTTCTCTTCTTGCCCCAGGATTTACCTTCTCTGCAAATAGGGCAACACGCTTCATACGTATTAGAGTACTTTTTAAATCGTGGGTACCCTGCGTATTGATAGAATTTTTGTATAGTATATGATTGAGGTATTACCACATTATGAGTATACTTGTTTAGAGAATAAAAACAAGTTTATTTTTTTTCTGGTAAGTCTTTAACTGAGACAACGCCTTTATGTAAAAACAATCCTGTTGTGGGGTCAATGTAGTGAGCTTCAACGATTTCTTTGTTATCACGCACATATGTGTGTAGTCTGGGCTTAACAGGCAGACCGTTGTGTGGTGACATTACTGTTTTTCTGGGGTCTATAAAGTCCATATAGATATTTATACTTAATGTGTTTTAATCAACCCAGGGTTGTAATTTTTAAGATACTGCTTGCGGCATACACTGTAAATGCGCCTTGGCAATCTCTCTACTGTATCAATAATACCGATTTTTAAGCCTAAATCAAATTTGTCTTGCGGTACATTGCGAACTTTCATTTCTGGTAAAGATAAAAACATATAATCATTCTTTATTTTTTCCATGTATACAAACAATTCACCAATGTAAGTGCCTTTGGTTATAGCATATACAAATGCTTGTTTTGGATGTTTTCTAGAGAATATCATAATACCAATCTACAGTAGATTTTATATTATCTTCAAATGTATGCAATGGTTTGTAATTGGAAAGACGTCTGACCTTGGTGCTGTCAATTGCATATCGTAAATCATGACCAGGTCTGTCTTTTACAAATTTTATATCAAATTTAGACACATATTTTTTAGCGAGCATGTATTTGCCAATCATTTTTACCAAATGTATGTTTTGCATTTCTACAGATGATCCAATATTATAGATTTCCCCGTGTTTTCCGTTCTCTAACACACTTAAAATCATTTCACAATGATCAACAACATATATCCATTCTCTTACATTAATTCCTTTACCATAGACAGGAACTGGTGTTTCAGACATGATAGATTTAATTATAGTGGGAATAAACTTTTCTGTGTGCTGATTTGGACCAAAATTGTTGCAGCATCTAGTGACTACAACATTTGACCCGTAGGTTTTGTAGAAACTTAAAGCTATTAAATCTGATGCAGCTTTTGTAGAAGAATAAACAGATGTGGGATCAAGTTTATCTGTTTCTTTAAACTTTCGCTTTTCTTGTAAAGTCAAAAAACCGTAAACTTCATCTGTGCTCACATGAATAAATTTTTTTGACTTGGTTGCATTTAGTAAATTAAATGTACCTACCACATTTGTAGCAACAAAGGGCTCAGGGCAGGCAATGCTGTTGTCGACATGTGTCTCTGCAGCAAAATGCACAATAATGTCTGTCTTGTGATTTTTAAAAAAAGTGTTGATCTGCTTGGCATTTGTAATGTCTAGCTTTGCAAATTTAACGTGTTTAGATTTTAGTACAGGCTTTAAAAACGCGATGTTTGATGCATAGGAAAGTTTGTCAACAACAGTAATTTCATAATTTGGGCGCTTAGCATGCAATAATTTTACAAAGTTGCTGCCTATGAAGCCGCAGCCGCCGGTCACTACTACTTTCATTACTCTTTGTAGTTAGCAACAAACTTTACAATTGTATCTTCCAATACATCATCTACAGAGGGCATTAATAGTGTTTCTGAAACTGCTTTTTGGTCATCAAGTACGCAATTTGAGCGTTGAGCTTTAATGTTAAGTTCATTTAAATTCACAACTTTCCAATTAGAGTTCTTAAGGCCATGTTTAGCTAATAAATCTGCAATTTTTTTACCGGTTATGACGCCAGGGTTAACAACATTTAACGGGCCTGTTATTCTATTGAGTGCGTTAGTTACAATGAGGTTGTGTATAAATTCATTTAAATTGTCTGTGTTAGTTCCGCTGTTAGGGTAATCAATAATGTTGTCGTATTTTAAGATTTTGTAAATTAAATTTTTGGGCAAAGATTTGCTGTTGAAGGGCATTCTGATGCGCAAAGTTATAGCATCAAAACTTGCAAGGTTGAGCTCACATATATGCTTGGTTTTAGAATAAAAACTGCTATCTGGATTGTAAATGCCAAAGTTAGGTACATCTTTTTCTGTAAAATTTTTAGTATAGCCAGTGTAGATGCATCCAGAAGAAACATTAACAAATTTAATTTTTAGTTTTTCGCATATCTTAGCCATTTTGAGTGGCAATGATACATTGTAAAAATAACAGTTCTCTTTATCAAGCTCGCATGCATCAACATTTGGTGAGCCAGTGTACCCGGCACAATTAATCAGCACATCACAGCTGAGCGATTTGAGAGTATACTCAAGCTGATTGCCGTCAGTATAATCAAGATATGCTCGGTTGAATGTTGTTAAATTTATGTTGCGGCTGTTGAGATATTCGCTTAAAGAGGCACCGATAAATCCTGTGCCGAGTAACACGGGCTTGAGCATATCATATTTTAATATGAGATTAATTATTCTCCACCGTCTTCTGCAGAATCGTTGTCACTTTGACGGTAATTAGAGCTTACAAAAAATTTATTTAGCAATGTTGCGAGTGAATCAGCTTCTTGTTGATTGTGCGCGGAAATAATTTTTACTGGAGTGCCTTCATCGTCGTAGCCTATTAAAATAAAACTATTTAAAAATTCTAATATTGTTGCGTTTAAAGAATCTAAGTTCTTTTTTGCTTTGACCCTCTCGTGGGCTTGCTCTCTTAAGAAAGCTATAAAAGCCTGACCTGTTAATTCATTAATTGCATTATCTTCTTTTTTAACAGAAGGTGCACTTGAAGTTGAAGGCGTTTTATAATTTTCGTCCTTCTTGCGGGGTTTACCCTTCATTACAAGTATTTAATCTTTTTGTAATGAATCTATCGCGACCTGAGTAATCTTTGTTGTTAGTTACACCATGCTTGACTAAGAAGTTAATAATGACCTCAATACTGTCTGTTTTTAAATTGTAGTTCTTAGGAATACGAAGACCGCCATCATTAAACTCAAATAAAATTTCATCCATCTCAGTTTTGTTTGAATAACAAGTAATGTATACAGAAGCTTCACTAGGATTGACAAGCACTGTCCATCTTCTTGGGTCACCTTTAGCGTAAATAGCAAATACTTTAACTACTATGAACCCGTTATCTCTCAACCTTTTGATAAAATAGCTAGGCGTTTTAATTTTGTTTTTAGTCATATTAATTCATTAATGCAGATACTACCAGTTTAATAGAAGAATTAGTTTGTTGTATATCAAATAGTACTATATTCATAGATGTATTGATGTTGGCATTAATATTGCTAAACTTCATAGAAGAAATTATTCTGAATACCTCAAAATTCAACGGCATGGGTGTACTAATTGCATTGCCATCATAATCATCAGCAATATTCATTCCGTAAGAGTCAATGTTGGCACGACTCATGTCAGTCAAGTCACCTCTCACCACATTCTTGTTTGTTGATAGATAAATTTTATTAGAATCTGTAGTAATAGTACTGCCCTTGATCAAGCTTGATATGGATGTATTTTTAATTGTGAACTTCCCATCAAATTTAATTGTTTTTAATTTTTCAAAATTAAGACGGGGTAGAGAAATGATGCCATCATCGTACAGGTGTATTTTAAATCGAGTTTCATTAGAGCTATAACCTAAAAAATTACTGCTAACATCAAATTTAATTTCTGTATCATTTAAACAAGATAACACTCTAACAAGTTTCTTAAGATCAGGTATGTTTAGTGTTTTAGTTACATTAATTGCTGCATCGTTGTATTGTGAGTGGGCTATTATAGTGTTGTCACTTGTGGCAATAGTGGTAGCGATTGCTCCGTTGTCACATTTAAGTACTGCATTGTCAGATATTTTACTCAGCGGAACTAGAAACTCATTAAGCAGTAATTCTCTATTAGTAATACTGAGTTCCATAATGTATTATAACTAAAATATATTAATTGTCAAGCAATTTACTAAGCTTTCTATCAATGCTATCAAGCCTGTCAAAAATAAGTTTAGCATAATTGCAGTTGTTGAAGTCAAACTCTAGCTGGTTAGGATCATTTTGAATTCTAGGCTCTGATTGCTGCTGCGCAGGCTGCTTAAATATTTTTTCAACATTTATACCTGCATTTACTGTAGTTGTGTATTTGTTTGGAATGTTAGGCGAAGGAATAGTATCAATTATAGCTTTTGCATTCAGATTAGATGCCCGCAAATTGCTATTAGGCGAAATAATAGCCTGATCTATTGCTTTCATAGAGCTTGAAACATGTTGCCCTATGAACTGCAGAGTTAAAAGCTTTAACTCATCAGGGTTAGTTACATCGTTGAATACTTCTTGGCTCATTATCAGAGATCTTTTAGCAGTTCAGCTAAAGTCTCATCTGAATCAGCACTAGCTTGCTTCGCTGCGGGCTTTGCAGCAACGTTGCTGGCTACTGCTTCTTTAACACTAGACTCAGCCTTTGTCTCTTCATCAGCATCCTCTGTGCAATGATAATGTTTAGCTAGCAGGTCTTGAATTTCTTCGTAGCTCTTCGAAGTGACATACTTTTCAAGATCGAACGCAGCATCATATATCTTCTTGTAATCTGATGCAGCAAGACCTTCAATTTCCTTAGGCGTACCAAACTTTGAGGAAACATATGTCGGATAATCTCCTTGCTTTTCAACTTTGATCTTCAAGCTGCATCCTTTGCCAGAAAGATCGAAAATACGAGCTCCAAGTTCAGCAGCCTCTTCACCTTCAATGGCATCCATAATAATCTTGTATAGCTGTCTACCGAACCTCAAGATTTTAACTTTACCACTGTTGTCTGCATTAACAGGGTCGTTAATAACGTACACATTAACAAGCCAATTCTCGCGACGCTTCAATGCTAAAGCCTTTTCCTTTTCCTTTTCAGTACCTGTCTTCAATGTCTTGTATCGGTACTCAGCAATAGGATCACGCTGATTCCAAGTCGTGGGGCTAACAACTGTAACAAGCTGGCCAGTAGAAAAACTATTCCAGCCATAATTGTATGTATGAAAAAATGTCTTGGTGGGGTCTTTGACATTGGGTAGCAAGCGAACAGTGTAAGTATTGCCCACTTCAGTCTTAAGAAAATCTTTATACTTGCTGTTAGCAGACCCTTCACCTGTATTTTTGGTTAAAGCGCCTTTGATACTCTCAAACATTGCATTGGTAAATGTACTCATATTGATATAATAAATGTATATTTGATTTAATCAACAGGTTTTTTTTGTTCTAACCTACTATTTTTTTGGCTAAGTAAGTTGTAAGCCTTAATAGCTTTTAAAGACGTAAAATATTTTAAATCATAATAAGTTTCATCTTTGTAAAGCCTGTATGGAGCTGAGAAGAATTCTTCTACATCTATGCTATTATGATTTTTAAAAAATGTAGCAAGCCTCTTGAGACAAGCAACAGTAATATCATCCAAATTACTAAAATCTTTTCTTAACCGGTACGGCTTATTAGCAGACGTTCTAGCAGTTTTAAGAAAAGTATTGTAGATGTGTTTTTCGAAATCCGAAATCAATAGTACTTCCATTTTTTATGCTGCAACTGTTTTTTGAGTTTGCGAAGCTGGCTCGGCTTGAGAAATCTGCTTTTGAGTCTCAGTTCTTCTAAAACTTCTGAACGCTGAACCTCGTTCATAAATTTTTTAACCATTTTATCAAAATACACTTTGTCGGTGCACTTTTTCTTGTCTAACTTTACACATGCGTTTACAATGTAGTTCATAAATTAATTTTATTCTTTTGATTATTTAAAAATTTCATAATGTATTTGCTTTTGTATAAACTGGAATCAAAATTAAGAAAAGATTTGACAGCAAGAAAGTCGCTTTTGATGTCACAATATTCTTTGTTTAAATTGAGTAGATCACGGTTCTGTAATAATAATAAGAACACATTTGCAAGATTCAACTTTTTTGTGTGCATAAGAGTAATGAGAGAGCAAAAAGACAGGAACAAGTGATTAAATTCGTATTCATGAATGTGCCTGGATGGATCTATATCCTTCATCAATACTAATTAGGAGGAACATTGACAAAATCAACAATTTAGATAGACAAATTGGTTAATGTGCTAATAGATGATGATGCCGCTTCTGTATCATTCAAGTGTTCATCTTCAAATATGGTGAGAGTTGAATAGTCGATTCTCATGATGCAGTGACCGAAATTAGGTCCAAATCGATTTTTCATGAGCCCCATTTTAATAACACCTAATTCTTTGTCTGTATCTTCTTGCCAAATACTCATAATAACGTCTCCAGTCATTGCCAAGCCAATACTTTCAGATATAGTTTTTAATCCAGGATCAGTAATAGAATAACCTTCACGGTTTAACTGTGTAGCAGAGATAATTGGGCAGTTGAAGGTGTACGACAGAGCTCTTAATTGTTCTGTGCAGCTTTTGATTCTTTCGTAAGATGAATCGCCTTGAGTGCTATTCAAAAGATTAACATAATCCAAAACAATTGCGTCAATTTTAACACCTTTTTGAATAAGTTTTTTAACAAAAGCCTTTAAATGGTTGCATGTAATTGTTGCAGGTGGAAATTCTTTAATAATAATTTTAGCGCCGGGTGATTCATTAGCATACTGTTCTATTTGTTGCTTTAAATTGTCACAGTCTATCTTGAGCTGGCTCAAAGGTATCTTTGATACATTGGCACACAATCTTTTTGCATAAATTAATTCTGGCATTTCAAGTGAAACAAGTAATACATTTTTACCTTGACTTGCTATATTAATAGCAACATTGCCTAAGAAAATGCTCTTACCAATGTTAGTTTCACCGGCAAACAAATAAAGTGATTTTCCTTGCTCCAAGAATCCACCGCCTATTTTATCATCTAACCACTTCCATTTTGAAGGTATGTATTTTTCTGTAGAGTTGATACTATCAATAACTTTGTCTATGTCTTTAAAAAAATCTAATCCTGTTTCCGTAACAAGTGAGATGGAACATGCTTTTTCAAATTTTTCTAATATTTTAGATGTATCAACAATATTTTTACCTATGTCTTCAACTGTGTCCATCATTGCATAGTAAACTGCTTTTTCTTTTAAAAACGTTTCTGTATTATGATAGAGCTCATCTTCATTCAAGTTTTTATCTATACCCTGCAAAGATGTGACGACATTCTTTAAAGCATTGCGTTGATTGTCATCAGTTAAATATGCCTTAATTTCAGTGATGGTTGGTTTAGTGCCTCGTTTTTCAAAAAAGTTTTTTATGATAATAAACACATCTTTAATATCTTTGTTTTTGAAGTAGATAGGGTTGACTGCATCAATAATTGATGCTAAATAAGTTTCATCTGTTAAAGCTTTGTAAGCGATAATGTTTTCAAAATAATCTAAATCTAGCTTTGACATTTAGCCCTTATTATATAATACACCAGCTTCAATTGCAATATTCTGCTAAAAACTTGGATTGACTTTGCATAAAATTTGAACTTTCAGGATTAAGAAGTCCAGGTGATTTGTGAATGACCCAGATTGGCGCAACACCTAATTTTAATTTTTTTGCATTAGCGTCTATGCTACTTGCTATGTCATAATGGTGGAAGTCGTAATTTTCGTTAAATTGCCATTTAGCTTTGAGTACGCGCTCAGTATTAACACTAATAAAAAGACCATCCAATATGGCTACTCTTGCAGGAGTTGGTCCAAACGAGGTCATTGCAAACTGCTCATCTCTTATGTAGTGGGCTACTGCACCGCATAATCTGCCGCTATGAAACCCACCACACATGAGATGCCACAAAGCGGGTGCTTTAATAACTGGGTCAACACCGCCAGCTAATCCTACAATATCAAATTTTTTATGCGCGTCAATTAACTTCTCAATCACATTCAAGTCATCAACGTACACATCATCATGCACGTACGTGATGATGTCATACTCTTTGTTGAAGTTTGTTTCTTTTGCTGATGTATCGTGACTGGGAAAC
>OGWH01000004.1_pt1 | contig 40019 bp, 56 predicted proteins | sample 1575971 | NCBI WGS metagenome assembly OGWH01 (sample SAMN07581554, study PRJEB24739) | freshwater metagenome
TCAATCCTGGCGCAAATACGGCTTTGGTTTCAACTGCTACAGGAAGTCCGCAAGTAGTGGACATACAAGGGGCGTCAGTTACTGTAGGCTCGGATATCTTTTTCAATCCAACAACAAGCACCATATTAGGCACCCCCGTAACACCACAAATAACTACACAAACACAACCACAAGTCATCCAAGAAACTTATACGCCCATAGGTACACCAGTAATAACCACGCCAATCGTGCCCGGCGTGACAACTCCTTTGACACCGAGCATAACAACACCCTCAATAACTACACCATCAGGGATCACGCCTTCAATAACAACGATTGATACGGTTCCTGGAGGCGTACCCGTAGGAGTCGACACAATATCTGTAGGAGTGGATACAATATCTACTAGTGTTGATACAATCTCAACGGGAACAGATACCATACCAGGAGGAACAACACCGGGCGTAACAACACCGGGCGGAACAACTCCTGCAACGAAGCCTCAGTCGTTTCCGTCATTATTTTTCCCATTTGGCGCACCAACGACAAGGGAACTAAAATTTGATTACCCGGTGGTTCCGCCGCCAGAACTTCCGCCGTATACTCCGTTTGGACCACCAAATTATTTACGGCCATTGGAACCTTACTTGGGTTATGGAATTGGCTCTTTGATGGGAGATCTTTATGATGAAAAGCAGGGGTATGGGGGCAATAAACCCATCGAAAATGCCCAAAGCCCAATTACGATCCCGACGTGATGACACCGATTTTACTGAATACGCAAAGGGCGGGAAGGTGAATCAGGCTGGTAATTACACAAAACCAACCATGAGAAAACGAATGTTCAGTCAAATTAAGGCTGCTGCGGTTCAAGGGACAGGAGCCGGACAGTGGTCCGCGAGGAAAGCTCAGTTACTGGCAAAGCGTTACAAAGCTGCCGGAGGCGGGTATCGTGACTAATTCTTATGAGACCGAAGAAGAAAAAAAGAAGCGCCTTTCGGCGCAACTAACAGATGTAAATATTGACAAAGGCGGTGTAGGGGCCGCAGGGCGGGTAAGTTATACCTTACCCTTAGATAAGACTTCAGAAATTGAAGCTTATGCGGATTTGGAAGCAAGGAAACGTAAAGGCGAGAAGATGGCTTTTGCGGCTCCGATGATTGGTTTGGGCTACACCAAGAGATTCAAGAAGGGCGGGAAGGTAAAATCCGCATCAGCTCGTGGAGATGGTATTGCAAAACGCGGGAAAACCAAAGGCAAATTTGTATAGTTTTTCGAGGCACAACATGATTGATTTTATTCAAAAACAACTTGATGCTTCTGAAAGATTGTTCCATATGATGGTGGAAGACAACAAACAGCGGGTTCAGGATATGCAAATGTGGGTCAACATGACCGAGAATTACCAAAGAAAACTTGCTGAAAGGGACGAAGAAATTGCGTCTTTGAGAGCAAAGTTATCCCAATATGAAGTAGGGGAGAGGTTGTAAGTGAAAGCTCCGCAGCAATCTCTGAAGGCTTGGGGTGACCAGAAATGGCGTACCAAGAGCGGGAAGAAATCGTCTGTCACGGGAGAAAGGTACCTTCCAGCGGCTGCAATAAAGTCTCTTTCAAGTGCAGAATATGCAGCCACCACAAAAGCCAAACGAGCCGGTAAGTCAAAGGGACAACAGTTTGTCTCACAGCCTAAAGCAATTGCCAAAAAAGTTGCACCATTTCGTAGGATTGGAAAATGAGCACGACGGGTACGACTTCTTTTAATCCTGATCTAAACGAACTTGTTGAAGAAGCATATGAACGCTGCGGCAGGGAATTGCGCTCGGGATATGATTTGCGAACGGCTAGGCGCAGTTTAAATCTTTTAGTGACTGAATGGGCCAATCAAGGGATCAATTTATGGACGGTGGAGCAAGGTGCAATTCCACTTTATGCAAGCCAAATAACTTATCCTTTACCCATCAATACCGTAGACTTGGTAGAAACGATTGTACGGACAGGGGTTGGTACGAATCAGGTGGACATTAACATTAGCCGTATCTCGGTGAGTACTTACTCCACGATTCCAAACAAGTTAGCTACCGGCAGGCCGATTCAAATTTACATCGACCGTCAAGGCGGCCAGACTTATACGTTTACAGGAACCTTAGCGGCAAGTATTAGTTCTTCTGCAACTACTATCCCTGTAACGAGTTTAAACCAAGTCCCTTATGCGGGTTATGCAAACATCGGGTCTGAGACGTTGTACTACTATGGAACCTCTACACAAGCAGAGAACGTCGCAACGGGCGCTTCGGCTTTTGCGACGCTTAACAATGTCGTAAGGGGCCAAAACAACACAACGGCGGCATCTCATAGTTCTGGGGCAGCGATTACCAATACGAAGTTTCCGAATGTGACTGTATGGCCTGCGCCAGACCAAGGATCAATAACAAATCCTTATTACACTTTAGTCTATTGGAGACTTAGAAGATTGCAAGATGCGGGGAATGGTATCAATGTCGAAGACATACCATTCCGATTCCAAGAGGCGATGGTCGCGGGATTGGCTTATAAGTTGTCCATGAAAGTTGAGGGCGGCCTTGAGAGAATGGCGGTACTTAAAGCTCAGTACGATCAAGCATGGGAACTTGCATCAACGGAAGACAGGGAGAAGGCGCCGATTCGGTTTGTTCCGAGGCAATCATTTCTTGGGGTGAATTTCTAAATGCCCAATCAGTTTGCAAGTGGCAAGTTTGCAATTGCACAGTGTGATCGGTGCAATTTTCGGTATAAGTTAAAGCAACTCAAACCGCTGACAATTAAGACAAAAAATGTCAATATACTGGTATGTCCAACGTGCTGGGAACCTGACCAGCCGCAATTGCAATTAGGAATGTATCCGGTGAACGATCCTCAGGCCGTCAGAAATCCGCGAACGGATTCTAATTCATACTATCAATCGGGTTTAAATGGGATACAAACGGTGGATAATGTGGTAAGTACAAATCCTCTTTATACGGGTGTCCCATTAGAAGGAAGCAGGACTATTGAATGGGGATTCAATCCTGTTGGCGGCGCAAGATCTTATGACGCCGGAATGACTCCAAATCATTTGGTTGGTGAGTCTTTGTTAAATAGTGTCACGGCATCTTAGGAGTAAACATGAAAGACATAAACCAAGGTGGTAAAATTGCAAAAGCCGTTCATAAGCATGAGCGAGCCATGCATCCGGGCAAACCATTAACCAAAATGCGTAAGGGTGGCCCGACCTCAGAAATGATGAAAAAAATGGGCAGAAATCTTGCTCGTGCAAAAAATCAAGGATAAGTTATGGCTAAGTATTCCATGAAAGTTAAAGGCAAAGAAATCGGCCCTGCCGAAGTTTATGCCGAGCCGCATACGATGGCAGGGAAAAAGTTCGAGGCGTCGATGAATCCTGGTAAGGAAATGCCCTACAACCTTCAGCCAAATTGGAGGCCCACATCAGGTATGTCGATTAATCCCAATGTTCAGGTAAAAACCACGGGAACGAAAATGCGCGGGACAGGTTGTGCAACTAAAGGTGTCATGAGCAGAGGGCCGATGGCGTGAACTATCCGGAGCTTGTAACAGCGGTCCAAGATTTTTTAGAGACCACTTTTACAACGACGGACATCAATATGATGATCCGTCAGGCTGAACAACGTATATTTAATACAGTTCAGTTAGCTAGTTTAAGAAAGAACGTCACGGGTGTTTGTACAGCGAATAATAAATATTTGCAGTGTCCTGATGATTTTTTATCTGTTTACTCAATGGCTGTGTATCCGCCAAACGGCGGAGATTATCTTTACTTACTAAACAAAGATGTAAACTTTATTAGAGAATCATACCCAGACCCCACGAGCACTAGCAAACCAAGACATTACGCGATCTTTGGTCCAAGTTCAGTGACGCCCACGGAGTTGGTGTTCATTCTAGGCCCAACGCCTGATCTGGCGTACAACGTAGAGCTACATTATTACTATTATCCAGTATCAATTGTTCAAAGAGCCATTGCATCAGTCGAAATAACCAATCCCGGATATTATTATGTAAATGGTTTATATATGGATATCCCACTAACGAATGTCGTTAGTGATGCAGGAATTTCGGGAGAGGCGGCTCGCGCCACGATAACAGTAACAAACAATGAAATATCTAATGTAGTGATTACAAACCCCGGTTGTTATTATGCAGTTAATGCTTTGCTTACCGCAGATAACGCAACCCTTGGTGGCGGCACGGACTTTGAGTTGAGGGTGCTTACGGTCAATAACGCTCAGGGTACAAGCTGGCTGGGGGATAATTTTGACTCGGTGCTACTCAACGCAACCATTTATGAATGCTCTATGTTTTTAAAACAGGAGCAAGATTTGGTGGCTTTGGCAAAAGATCGTTATGTACAGTCGATAGCTTTGTTAAAGAATCTTGGTGACGGCAAACAGCGCATGGATGCTTACCGAGATGGGCAAGTTAGGGTTCCGGTGTTATAATGGCGATCATTCAAACCTTGACCACAAGTTTTAAGGTTGAACTGGCGCAGGGTCTTCACAACTTTACGACGGGTACGGGCGATGTCTTTAAATTGGCCTTATACACCGCCAACGCGGATCTCGGTGCCTCAACGACTGCGTACACAGCAGCAGGTGAAGCCAGTGGAACCAATTACACCGCTGGCGGGATTGTGCTTACAAACATCACGCCAAGCTTTCAAGGAACTACTGCGTATTGGTCTTTTGAAACAGCCACATTCACCAACGTCAGCTTGACAACGAATGGTGCTTTGATTTACAACACCAATGGAAATAGATCCGTTTGTGTTTTAAACTTCGGGGTTAATATCACTAAATCGGCGCAGAATCTGGTCATTACATTTCCAGCAGATGATGCCACTAACGCAATTATGAGGATTGCATAATGAACAAAGCTAAAGCTCAAGATCGTGCTTCAAGCGGGTTGATTGCACGACCGACCTCGTCAGAGGGTTTACGCGCCAGGGGAATTTTCCTTTGTGAGTGCTACGACGAGAACGGAAATATCAAATGGATTGAAGAGGCTCCTAACCTTGTTGTAAACGTCGGGCTTCAATACATGGCTGGTACAAGCCTTGATGGTGCCACGGCAAGGATTACATCGTGGTTTGTTGGCTTAAAGGGAGCGGGTACGCCTGCTGCTGGTGACACCCTGGCATCTCATGGAACTTGGTCGGAGCTAGCTGGCGGAACGGCTTATACGGGTACTCGTCCTGCCGCTACATTTGCTGCCGCGACAACCGCTGATCCTTCGGTAGTTACCAATTCAGCAAGCAAGGCATCGTTTGCAATTATTGCAACGAACACGGTGGCTGGTGCTTTCTTGTGTAGCGTAGCAAGCGGAACATCGGGGACTTTATTTTCTGCGTCGGACTTTACAGGTGGCTCACGTTCAGTAGTTAACGGTGATACCTTGCAAGTCACTTATACGTTCTCTTTAGACGCACCATGATATGGCTTTTGTCGTTGCAGACCGTGTACAAGAAACTACGACAACTACAGGCACCGGCACAGTAACATTAGCCGGTGCGGTTACGGGGTTTCAATCGTTTTCCGTTATAGGTGACGGGAACACGACCTTTTACACCATAGCCGACCAGTCTGGGTCCAACTGGGAAGTAGGCATTGGAACATATACATCAGCAGGAACGACCTTAGCTAGAACCACCGTTTTATCTTCTAGTAATTCAGGTAACTTAGTTAACTTTGGTGCGGGATCGAAAAATGTTTTCGTAACCTACCCGGCGGGTAGGGCTGCCTATGGTTTAATTGCGGGAACAGGCATAGCGATTACGCCCGGGAATGGCACAACGACAATTGCTGCGACGGGTGGCGGGAGCGGGCCAAGTCCTGTAATGACTGCAATGATTTGGGGGTAATATGGCTGCACCTAATTTAATTTCGCCGACTACGATAACTGGGAAGACTGCTACGGTTGATTTATCGTCCACTTCTGCGACGACGATTCTTAGTAACGCTGCATCTTCTGGTAAGGTTCTTAAGGTCAATAGCCTCTATGTATCTAATGTGGATGGAACATCCGCAGCGGAAATCACGATCAATTACTACTCTGCGGCTGCGCTTGGTGGTACGGCAACTCAGATTGCTTCGACAGTAAGTGTCCCTGCGGATGCGACTTTGGTGGTTATTGATAAAGACGCTTATATCTATCTAGAGGAAAATACATCACTAGGAGCCACAGCAGGCACAGCGTCTGACTTAAAGATCGTTTGTTCATACGAAGACATTAGCTAGGAGTCGTTATGCCACGAGGTAACGGCGGGATTATCGGCCCAGCAAACATACCGACCACATCCGTTGCAAAAGGCGTTTGGTCGCTGATGGAGCAGCAGTTAGCGCAGCGGCAGGGCATCTGGCCGGCGGGGCCTTTAGGTTTCGATCCTTATTTTGAATACACCACACTGCTGCTCCCAGGCAACGGAACCAACGGCGCACAGAACAATACGTTCTTAGACGGTTCTACCAATAGCTTCACCATCACCCGCAACGGCAACACGACACAGGGTACGTTTAGCCCGTTCTCACAGACTGGGTGGGGGAATTATTTTGATGGTAACGGGGATTATTTATCTGTACCCAACTCTACTAACTTAAATAGCACTGGTGATTTTACAATTGAAGGGTGGGCGTACATTACAAGCGCATCATCTTACGCTGGCATGTTCAGCATGAGGGCAAGTACAGGCACAACTAACGGTGCTTCAATAACTTTCATCAATACTGGGTATATTGAGTTTGCTGTTAACCCTGGCGGCAATAACCTGACAACACCCACCCCGCTTAATCAGTGGTTTCACGTTGCGTTAGTACGTTCTGGTAGTTCAACTAATAATTGCAGTTGTTATTTGAACGGGACACGGGTAGCGCAATTTACATCTACATCTCAAGCAAACGGAGCTTCTAACGGTGCTGTTATTGGGCGTTATTACGCAGACGGGACTAACCAATATTGGGTGACAGGATATTTATCAAATGTGCGATATGTTGTTGGTACGGCAGTTTACTCAGGCGCAACAATTACAGTTCCGACGACACCGTTAACAGCAATTAGCGGGACACAAGTTCTTACTTGTCAATCAAATCGCTTTATTGACAGCAGTAGTAATGCGTTTGCTGTGACAGTAAACGGGAACCCATCCGTCCAAGCCTTCTCCCCATTCAACCCCACTGCAAGCTGGAGTGCTGCGACTTATGGTGGGAGTGGGTATTTTGATGGTAGTGGGGATTATTTGACTGCTCCTGCAAATTCAGCTTTTGCTTTTGGCACAGGTGATATGACGTTTGAGGCGTGGGCTTACTACGCAGGAACGCAAGGCACATTTAGTTATGTTACCGACCTACGGGTATCAGGTTCTGAATCAACATCAAGGTTTTATGTGTATCTTAGTGGAACAACGCTTTATTTAGGTTTTGGTTCCACGGATGATATTAATGTTGCAACTGGCATTTCAAAAGATCAGTGGTTGCACATTGCAGTTGTAAGATCAGGAAGTGGTAGTAATAACGTAGCCGTTTTTGTTAACGGTACAAGAACACATCAAAGAACGGATACCTCAAATTTTAGTACAAATGCCATTCCTAAGATCGGCGCAAGATATGGAAACACAGATTTTATAACTGGTTATATTGGAAGTTATAGGATCGTCAAAGGCACGGCGGTCTACGATCCTTCTCAATCAACCATAACCGTCCCCACAGCACCTCTCACTGCCATCACCAACACATCCCTACTACTCAACTTCACCAACGCTGGTATCTACGATGCCACAAGCAAGAATGATCTGGAGACGGTGGGCAATGCTCAGATAAGTACGGCGCAGAGCAAGTGGGGTGGTAGCTCTATGGCGTTTGATGGGACGGGGGATTATTTACTCGCCCCTAGCAGTCAATACATAGCGTTCCCCGGCGATTTTACGTTTGAATGTTGGCTATATAGAACAGCGTCAACAGGTGAGGGTACTTTATTTTATAACACAACATCTGGTGGCATAAACATATTTATGGACGTTTCTGGCACTTGGGGTATCGGAAGGTCTGGAGTAGCCGTTGACAACAATTTTGGGTCTACTCCATCGGCAAATACATGGAACCATATTGCCGTGAGTAGAAGCGGGTCAACTATCAAAGCATTTGTAAACGGAACGCAAGTATTTTCTGGGACAAATACTCAATCATACGTTGCGGGTCCATTTCAAGTTGGGCTTTCCGCTTATGGAACTATTACGGGTTACATACAAGACCTCCGCATCACCAAAGGCTACGCTCGCTACACAACCAACTTCACTGCCCCAACAGCAGCGTTTCCCACGTTATAAAGGATAGATATGTACTGGACTAAAAACGGGTCTATCCCATCACAAGAAACGGACGGAACAGAGGGCTGGCAACAGGCTCCATCACCTCCTACAGACATCCCTGAAGGCAAGGAACTGGTGTGGCTAAACTGGGAATGGATCATAAGAGACCCTAAGCCACAAGACAGAGTTGGTTTTCAGTGGAACTGGAACCATGCGGATAAGGCTTGGGTAGAAAGCGCATGGGGCAACGAACCTATTATTGAAGCCCTCACCACCATACAACTAGACAGCTTCACATCTTCACAAATTACTAACCTGACAACAGCGCAGCTTTCATAAGGCGACAATGTGTACGGGATCAACTCTTTTGCTTCTGCGCCATTTTCGGCGATCAGTGGATCGGCGAATGTATTTGATTCGCAAGCACAAGAATCTGCAACAGGCTCTGACAGCCTAGCATCCATACTTACGGCACAAGCTGCCGTATCAGAAACAGCAACCGCTTCAGATAGTATTGCGTCTCAGGCGGTCTACGATGTCTCCATCAATGAATCTGCCTCTGCTTCAGACGCAACGGCTGGCGCGACCTTTTTTGTGAGTTATCTTGTAGTTGGTGGTGGCGGTTCAGGCGGCAGCGGTGCGGGTAATGGTGGTGGCGGTGGAGCGGGCGGTGTCGTTGAAGCGGTTTCTTCGGATGCATTTAGTTTAAATGTTTCTTATCAAGTCACTGTTGGCGAGGGTGGCATATTCCAATCAGGGATTGCGTACCCTGGAGGTAACTCTCAGTTTTCTTCAATTACTGCTTATGGTGGTGGCCGAGGCGGTTATTACTCCGCAGCAGGGGGGTTCTATAACGGAGGGTCTGGAGCTAGCGGCGGCGGCGGTTGGAGTTTTCAAGGTATTGGTGGTCCGGCAACCCAAGGTTTTTCCGGCGGTGACGGTTCTGGTGTTGGCGCGGGTCAAAGTGGCGGCGGAGGTGGTGCCGGGGGTTTAGGAGGAAATTCTGTATCCTCTCCTAGCGCTTTGGGCGGCGCCGGTGGTGTTGGAGTTCAATCCGCAATAACTGGTTCGTACTATGGCGGCGGCGGCGGTGGCTTTCCTACTGGAGCCGGAGGCTTAGGAGGTGGAGGTACTGGCAGAGGGATATCAACGCCGCCCGTTCAGGCTGTAGCCAACACAGGGGGCGGGGGAGCCGGAGGTGGTACATCAAGTAGCTCTATTGGGAACCCCGGCGCCTCAGGGGTTGTTGTTCTTAAAATTAACAGTAATTATATAGCCACATTTTCTGGTGGCGTTACTTACTCTCAAAGCACAGCCGGTGGTTTTACTACCTATACCATCACCGCAGCCAATTCAAGTCAGACAGTTTATTTTTCCACCGTACCATTTCAAGATGTCATCAGTGAATCGGCTTCTGCATCAGATAGCAGTTCCGCAGGTGCGTTAAGTATCGCAACCGAAGCAGAGTCTGCAAACGCTTCAGATACGTTAGACGCTATAGCCATTCAGTTTGGTGAGGTTTTAGAAACGGCTGCTGCATCAGATGAAGTAATTACCACGCTATCTACAAATAATGTTGTCTCAGAAACCATTACAGCCACTGATGAAACAAACGGGTCAAGAACATACGACCGCGATGTATTAGAAACCGCGACAGCTTTAGATGTTGTTTCTTTAGATGCAATTTTTGCAGGGCCTATTACTGAAACCGCATCGGGTGCAGATCAAATAAGTTCTTTGCAAGTTGGGTTTGTCGATGTTACAGAAACGGCCCAAGGAACAGATTTAAACACTGTAGTAGCAATAATATCAACAAACATTACAGAGTCTTCCAATGCAACGGATATTGTTATTGGAGGAACGCCGTATGATGCAAGCATTAACGAAACGGCAAATGCAACAGATGAAACAAGCACCGGGAACATTATAAATGACAGTATTACGGAAACGGCTTCTGGCTCAGATACTACAGATTACATAAGAATTGCTTCTGGAGTTATTTCTGAATCAGCTTCAGGCACAGATAGCGTTAGTAGCATTTACAATCCAAGCGCTTTAATATCAGAAACCGCATTAGGTTCTGACAGCACATCGTCAATTTTCAGCGGCACAAGTGAAATAAACGAAACAAGCAGTGCTACGGATGCTGCCACTGGAGCGACGATCACTGACAATTTTATTAGTGAGTCTGGTTCAGCCACAGACTCAATAGCAGCAGGATTGTTATATCTCAAAGACGTTTTAGAAACAACAAGCGCCTCTGATGATATAAGTTGCCTTGCAGATTTTCAGGGCAATATTTATGAGCCTATATTTGCAGATGACAGCAATCAATCTTTCACAAATTTTCTTAATAATATTGTAGAATCAGCCCAGGCCAGTGAGACAACAGCCCCAAGCGGCTTGTTTAATTCAAGTGTTGATGAATCTGCCGCAATTACGGATGAGTCATCCCAGCGGTTTTTATGGGAACTAATTAACACTGCACAAAATGCCAACTGGAGTTTAATTCAAACATGACTGTCAATCGCACAACACTATTAAACTTACCTCTCCCGGTAAGTGGTACGGAACCGGGAACTTGGGGAAACACCACTAATAACGGGCTTACCGAATACCTTGATATTTCTATTGCTGGAGCATTGAGCATAACCTCAACCGTTACCCTTGCAAACTCCACGGGGGATTCTTCAGGGACAAATCTTTCGTCCACTACAGCTCAGTATCGGACGTTGCTTATCCCAGCCTCAGGACCTTCAGCAGATATTGTAGTGACGGCGCCATCGTCGAATCGGGCCTATCATGTTATTAATAGAAACGCCACCTATCAAGTGCAAGTCCGTGCAGGCGCAGGGACGGGAGTCACATTAGCGCCAAACCAATCCGCGACAGTTGCATATAACGGAACCGATTATGTGCTTGTAGGGCCTGTTAAGACACTTAGTTCAGCAGTTAATACCAAAACAAATAACTACACAGCAACCCTAGAAGACGCCAACAAGATATTGGTTTTAACAAGCGGCGCATCCAAAGAGTTTACAATTCCCGCGAATTCTGCGGTTCCTTACGCTAATGGGACAGAAATTGGATTTGTTAATTTATCAGCAGATGATTTAACCATAGATATCACTACTGACACGTTATATTTAGCGGGACCCGGAACAACAGCAGCAAAGACGTTGACTCAATATGGAGTAGCAACAGCCGTAAAAATTGCGTCAACAACTTGGATCATAAGCGGAACTAATTTAACATGATAGAACTCCTTGGCGGCGGATTACTTGGTTCCATCTTCGGTGGGCTGTTCAGGCTTGCGCCCGAAATCCTTAAATTTTTTGATAAAGCCAATGAACGTAAACATGAATTAGCTATGTTCCAACTCCAGACAGACCTGGAGAAACTGCGCGGCGAATTCAAGATGGAGGAAAAATATGTCGACTACTCCATCCAGCAACTGGATACAATTAAGGAGGCGTTTAAAGAGCAAGCGACAACAGCAAAAGAGTCCGGTTATCTCGCATCTTTTATCACTGCTGTTACTCGCCCCGGTCTTACTTGGATTGCCTTTGGTGTTTATGTGGCTGTCAAAGTTGCTGGCTTGACGATTGCTTTTCAAACCAATGCTGATTGGGCTGAGGTGCTGACCAAGAGCTATGACGAGGATGACTTCGCCATGCTCAATATGATGCTTACGTTCTGGTTCGTCGGGCGCAGCATAGAAAAATATCAGAAATGAACGATGAGGCTAAAAAGCTAGCAAAAAATGTACTGATTAAGCCCTTTGAAGGGCTAGCTAAACTTCTGCCTGATGGGACTGTCACTGCTTATCCCGACCCCGGAACCCGTGGACATCCTTGGACCATCGGCTGGGGGGCAACAGGGCCAGAGATTCAGCCGGGTACGATTTGGACGATTGAGCAGTGTGAGAACGCGCTGGATCATCACGTTGAGTATTTTGTGCGTGGCTTGTTTAAACTCTCCCCCGAGTTGGCAACTGCTTTTCCCCGACGCATTGCCGCAGTGACAAGCTGGGCATACAATTGTGGGTTAGGTAACTATCGGGTTTCTACGTTCAAAAAACGTATTGATGCGGGGGATTGGGATGGCGCAGCTACTGAATGCCTCAAGTGGACAAAGGCTAATGGCCGAGTTCTTCCTGGCTTAAAGAGGAGGAGAGAAGCTGAGGCTCTTTTAATGAAATGATTGCTTTTTCAACACCATGTTTTTTAATGCGGTACGACAGCTTTCCGTATGTTGTGGATAGCTTTTCTGCCCACCAAGTTATGCAACCTGATTGCCCTTCAAATTCAATGTTGCGGTTTGACTTTGTATTTCTTTGTTGATCCTTTATAGATGCCCACCGACAATTTTCTTTACTATACCCTTTTGACCCGTCAATACGATCAATCGTTGTGTTTGGCGGTCGCTCTCCCATGTCTTTCAAAAAATCAGCAAACGAATTTCGCCAAGCATCGCACACAAAAATACCTTTTGCTCCATAGTTTTTATACTTTGAAGAGTAAGTTTTGTGGCATCGTGAAACCATATTTACCCATGAGTTATAAGTTGGAGAAACCGAGGTTTTTGTCGTATGCCCATGTTTTGTGGACTTTGTTTTTCCTAGGCAACCCCGACTGCAAAAAATGCCCCGACCAACCCTGCTTGGTGCAGCACTAACTTTGAAGTCTTTACCACAATGAAGGCACTGGCGTACAATTTGTTTGGATTTCATAGCCCGAATTATATCAGGATAGTTATGAAAGACAAAGCTGCCGGAAGAGTTCTCCCCGGACTTACCCGCCGCCGCGCCGCAGAAGCTGCGTTGATGAAATAGCTATGCTATCTAAGATCTTATATAAGCCTGGGGTGAATCGTGAGAACACCCGCTACACCTCTGAAGGGGGCTGGTTTGTTTCCGATAAAGTAAGGTTCCGTCAAGGCACTCCTGAGAAAATCGGCGGCTGGGTAAGGATTTCGGCGTTTACCTTTTTAGGTGTGTGCCGATCTTTGTGGAACTGGATTACGCTTCAATCTCAAAACTTAATGGGCGTAGGTACTAACCTTAAGTTTTATATTGAACAAGGTGGTCAATATAACGACATCACACCAATAAGAACCAGAAACTACACCGCAACATTAACAAACCCGTTTGATACAACTAATGCATCAACAACCATCACAGTTAATGACACGGCTCATGGCGCCCAAGTGGGTGACCTTGTTTACTTCTCCGGAGCTTCAGCAGTTGGTGGCGTCCCCGCAGCGGAGTTAAATACACGTCACGTTATTGCTACGTTAGTAAGCGCAAATGCTTATACCATCGTAGTAACAACCGCCGCGACATCGACAGTAACAGGTGGCGGCGGTACGGTATCAGCAGAGTATGTTATTGACACGTTCGTATTAGGCACAGATCCATTTACAGCGAATGGGACAACAACGGTTGTCGTTACAGCAAACACTCATGGCGCATTAAATAATGACTTTGTGACCTTTAGCGGTGCAACAGGTACTTATGCATCGACATTCAATAATGAGTTTCAAATCACTTACCTGACCTCCAATACATTTAGTATTACTGTGCCGTCCGCTTTAACAGCGGGATCGTATGGTGGATCAGCAGTATTGGCCGAATATCAAGTCAACGCGGGTCCAGCGATACAGGCGCCGTTGGTTGGATGGGGTGCTGGCGGCTGGGGGTTAGGGGCTTATGGTGTAGGCGCAAGCTCTACGGATTCATTAAGAATCTGGTCTGCTAATAACTTTGGTGAAGATCTGGTTTATGGCCCAAGAGGTGGGAATATTTACTACTGGGATGCCTCTACGACAGTGACAACTAGAGGCGTAGCGGTTGAAACGCTTCCCGGCGCTTTAGATCCTCCCATCGTACAAAACTTTATCTTTGTTTCAGACACTTACCGGTTTGTGATTTGCTTTGGTTGTAACGACGTAGGTTCTGCCACACAAGATCCGATGTTAATTAGATGGTCGGATCAAGAATCGGTGACGGATTGGGCGCCTACTGCGGCGAATCAAGCCGGGTCTATACGCTTATCCCACGGCTCAGAGATCATCACGGCGATTCAGTCAAGACAAGAAATCGTTGTCTTTACAAACTCATCCTTATATTCTCTTCAATACCTCGGCGCACCGTTGGTTTGGGGTACGCAATTACTAGGCGATAACGTATCCATCATGGGGCCAAACGCCGTAGCTATTGGCTCAGGTATTGTGTATTGGATGGGCAAGGATAAGTTCTATGCGTACTCGGGCCGTATTGAAACGCTGAACTGTGATCTGAGAAAATATATCTTCAACGATATAAACCTGCTTCAAAACGAACAGGTCTTTGCTGGAACCAATGAAGGATTCAATGAGGTTTGGTGGTTTTATTGTTCAGCCAATTCAACAACAGTGGATCGGTATGTTGTGTACAACTACCAAGAAAGAATCTGGCACTACGGCACGATGGCACGAACGGCATGGATTGACGTAGGGTTTAGAGATTATCCTCAAGCGGCGACCTATAGTTATAACTTGGTCAATCATGAGCTTGGTAATGATGACAATGAAACTGGGACTGCGGTAGCGATCAATGCTTATATTGAGTCCGCAGAATTTGATATTCAGGATGGTCATAACTTAGGGTTTGTCTATCGGATTCTTCCAGACATTACGTTCTCAGGATCAAGCGGAACGAATCCATCAGTCACGATGACGCTTATCCCGATGATGAACTCTGGGTCTGGATATAACAACCCTCAGTCTTTAGGTGGATCAAGTTCTGCGTCGGTGACAAGAACCTCAACCACAGTGATTGAGCAATTTACAGGTCAGGTCTATGTCCGGGTGCGCGGAAGACAGATGATCTTTAAGATTGAAAGCACAGATCTTGGTAATGCTTGGCAGTTAGGCGCCCCAAGGATTGACATTAGACCGGATGGTAAAGCAACAGGACGTGGCGCATGAGATTAGACAATCCAGCGCCGCCGAATCTACCGTATGCACCGGATCTGTATGACAAGGTCTATGTGGAAGCATTGACCAATGTATTGCGGCTGTACTTCAATCGGATAGAAAATGTCACGCGCAACCTTCTAGGAAGAGACGGCGGAAGGTTTCTTAGCAATCCTTTTGGGGCTTTTTCAAGTGACTCTGATCAAACTGCTGCAAGCACAACCGTAGCTTATGCAATTACCTATGATGTGACAGACACCAGTGATAGTGTTTACCTGAGCAATAGTTCGCGTTTAAACGTAACCTATCCCGGCGTTTACAACTTACAATTCAGCATTCAGTTTGTTAATACAGATACGCAAATCCATGATGTTGATGTTTGGGCAGCGATCAATGGCACAAATGTAGCAAACAGTAATTCTAGATTTTCTGTACCCAATAGGCATGGCGGCGTGGATGGGCATTTAATTGCGGCGCTCAATATATTTCTATCAATGCAGTCAGGGGATTATGTAGAGCTGTATTGGGCAACAACAAACACAGCAGTTAGCGTGGAGCATCTTGCAGCGGCGTCTTCACCGACAAGACCGGCGACCCCTTCTGTTATTGCGACCATGGCTTTTGTATCTTCTATACCGGAGTAAACGATGGCTGAAATATATGATTTTGGATATGGTGGTAGTGGTGATGTATCTGTTAATGAAACAATAACTCCCGATACGGTTGATGAATACAATGTTGTTGGAGGGGCGGGCACGCAAATACCCGGGGGAGGAAGTTTAGGCGCTCCAGTGACTTCTACAGGAACAATAAATTTTAACAATTTTGATTGGGGCAAAGCCGCGAACGCTTTGCTAGGAGGCTCTGGCGGAGGCATGGGGGCGGGTCTAGCTCTTGGGTTGGGGGCTTTAGCAGCGGCACTATCGAAACAACAAGCACCTACAGTAAAGTTTCCAGAATATAAGCCGGTGCCTGTGTATAACCGTGCGCTAACGTCTCCAATGATGCAGCCGCAACCGGCTCCTCAAAAGTCTGCTTCAGGGCAAAACATTTATCAACCCATGACAGGATTGCCGTATTTTTTTAATCCCAATCCGTTTCAGTTTGATCCTACTGAAGCAGCAAAACGATATGGACCAACACCGGAGCAAATTGCTCAAGGCAAGACTGGATATGAAGCAGGATTGGCGGCGCTATTTAAGCCAATGACGATTACGCCGTTTACCTATGGCAGCACTGTTACGGGCGCCACAGGAAACGACACGGTGGCTGGCGGCAGCACTTCTGGAGGGGCGACCACCGAAGACACAAGTGGCGGGGCCTCTGGAGGCCCTGTAGAAAACTTGCCTCAATATAACGATGGCGGCGATATTTATATGGCGGCGGGGCGATATTTAAGCGGTGGCGGGGATGGAATGTCTGATAGCATTCCAGCAACGATTAACGACCGGCAACCCGCAAGATTAGCTGACGGCGAATTTATAGTTCCTGCGGATGTCGTATCGGATCTTGGTAATGGTTCATCAAATGCCGGTGCAAAGAAGTTGTACGCCATGATGAATAAAATTCGCAAGGCGCGACATGGCACCACAAAGCAACCGCCAGAAGTAAAAGCAGAAAGGACTATGCCTGCATGAATGAATGGGAGCGCTGCGGCCCATGGTTGCAAGCTGCTTTAGATCATGGCGGCAATTGTTTCGCACTTGAGGACGTATTAGAAGCTATTGAGACCGGTAAGGCGCAATTTTGGCCGGGAAACAAATGTGCCTTAGTAACAGAAATTAAGCAATATCCCCGCAAAAAAATCTGCAATGTATGGTTGGCCGGGGGAAGCTTAGAAGAAATTAAGTTTCTTGTGACGTATATACGATTGTTTGCAAAGAATTCGGGTTGTGACGCAATTACGTTGCAAGGCAGGCCCGGTTGGAACAAAATATATCCGCAGCGATTAAAATCGGTAACTTTAATGGAAGAGGTGTCCCAATGAGTTCAGGAGGGCCGTCGCAAACAACGACGCAAATGCCACCGGAGTTTCAGGTTCCGTATATATCGGACCTGTTTCGAATGGGGCAACAAGTTGCGTATACCCCTTACACAGCCTATCAATTGCCAAGATATGCTGAGACTGCGCCTCTGTACCAACAAGGTGTAGAACAAGCGCAACAATTGGCTGCTAGTCCTGGTCTACTAGGACAAATCAATGTAGGCGGCCAGAATATGGGCGTCATGCAAGCCTATATGAACCCTTATCAACAAGCGGTTACGGACGTAGCTAAACAGGCAGCGGTTCGTGAGTATGGGACGGGATTGCAAAACTTAAGAAGTCAAGCCGCACAGAGGGGCGCTTTTGGTGGATCACGGCAGGCAATTCTTGAGTCAGAGTTGATGAGAAACCTTGGTTCGCAACTTGGAAATATCCAGATGGCTGGATCGGCACAAGCATTTGATAAGGCTGGACAACTGTACCAACAGGATTTAGCGACCCAAATGCAAAAGGCCCAAACGCTACAGCAACTTGGTTTAGCTGATGAAGCAAGACGACAGCGTGATCTTGATGCGATGTACCAAGAGTTTGAGCGGCAGCGTAACTATCCGGCCCAACAAGCTGCTCAGTATCGGGACATTATTTTTGGATTGCCTGGTTATCAGGCAACATCAAAATATGAATCATCAGGCAATCCATTTACTCAAGGTCTTGGGTTGGCGCGATTATTGTACGGGGGTTAATCATGTATCAACCTTCAGCAGAAACTGGTCTTGGGGCGGATGTCAATATCATTGAAGCCATGGAGATGTTTAAAGATCTCTCCGACACTCAATTAGCTCAGGCCAAGCGCAATCCGAGTTATGCTCTGTTTGCCAATTTAGAAGAAAACCGTCGCTTGCGGATGCGTAACAAACAAACGCAACCCATGCCAACGAAGACTATTGCCGAACAACTATCTGAAGCGGCAGCTATGCCGCAGACGATGCCCCCGCAGCAAAGCGGATTGGCTGCACTTATGGGTCAGCCACAACAAATGCCTCCTGAAATGGCACAAGATATGCCCATGGGCATGGCACGCGGAGGGATGATCGGTGGACCAGTGGCCTTTAGTGATGGTTTGATGGTTGCGAATAACGTATTAACTGAAGAGGATCGCAGGGAAATTGAGCGACGAGTAAAAGAAGGTGGCGGCTTTGCTCCTTATAGTAGCGGGGTCGGAATGGAGTTTGGCGGAGACACAGATTTTCAAGGGCAAGAACCAAGAGTCCCGGCTATTATTAAAGGTCAGCGCGTTATGGCTACGCCAAATGAATTACGGGCTGCTGGCTATTCCGAAGCAACCATTCAGGAAAGATTTAAACAGCCTTCACCCAAACCAGTCGCGCCAAGTCCAGCGGCGCCGCAGCCACAAAAACCAAGGCCATTAGCTATACCTCCGCAACCGTCCGCAACTCCGATGGGTTTATCTAGCATTATTAAGACCGGCAAAGATGCGATGAAACAATTGGGCATCTCACCAATTCAAATGGATTCTGGGCCTATCCGGGCGGATGGTTTGTATGCGGAACGCCAAAAACGATTTCCTGATGAAATATCTCCAATCATGAAACGCCTGGAAGAATTCTATGGAAAACAACCAACACAAGAGGAGATTCAAAAGGCTGCCAATCGCCAAATTGCTCTTTCAATGATGGGAACCAAAGAAAGAAATTTTTTAACTGGTCTTGCTAGTAGCCTACAAGCCGGAGAAGATGTTAAAAAATCTATGATGTTGGAAAATAAGGCTGCTCAACAATCATTATTGCAAGCGCAGTTGTCTCACGCAAAATATCAAGATGCGCTTCGCCGTGGCGATTATGACGCGGCGGAAAAAGCGGCCAGGGAAGAGCGAGCTTATAAATTACAAGCACAACAACTTCAACAACAACAAGCTATGATGCCATTGGAGATTGGTTTAACTTTAGCAAAGGCTATGCAACCCAAAGGCACGGGTGGCGCGTTTAGCGGCCCACAAGCAGCAAAGGTTCGTGAAACCGCCTACAAGCTTGCGGCACCAGAAATTGCTGCTCTTGAGAAAGAATATGAAGCCGCTGCAAAACCCGTGCTAGGAATGTTTGGTGGCTTTGAAACGAATTGGCGCCAAGGCGAAAAAGGAAAAGAATTGGAGCGCCGGAAACAAGAAATTATTAATAAATACATAGTCATGATGGCCCCAGAATTAGGCGCGGTAACGACACCAAGTGCAGCCGATCTACAGCGATACTATCAGCGCGGATCAAAATAAATGCCGATTTTTAACGTCCCTGGACGCGGGCGCGTCCAATTGCCTGAAGGGTTGAAACAAGAAGACTATCAGGCAATTCTTAGGGGTATGCAGCTTGAGGAGATTGAGGCATTTAAGCCTGAATATACGCTTGGCCAAACCGTTGGCATGGGGTTGCAAAGAGGTGTCGGCGGGCTGGGCATTTCATCTTTGTTAGAGTTTCCTGCGTTAGCACTTACCGGCATTGAAAAATTAACTGGATCGGAAGCGGCGGGTCGTGGCGCGGAATCGTTATTAGGAACAGCAGCAGAAGCAAGACAGCGTCTTGGCGAATTAGCACCGGCGCAATTTGAATCTTTTGAGCAACCGAAAGGTGTTGGTCAAACCTTTAGGTATGGGATTGAAAAACTTGCGGAAGGCATTCCTTCAGTAGGTCTTGCAATGACCGGCGGAGGCTTAGGCTTACTACTAGGACGACAGGCCGCGCAACGTGCAGGGGCGGCTGCTTTAGAAGGAGCATTAGCCAAGGGTGCAACAAGGGAAGTCGCCGAAGCAGCAGGACAGAAAGCGGCAGAAAGACTATTACAAAGACGAGCGTTTGCCGGATCAGCGGGAACTTTATATCCTGCGGCAGCCGCAGAACCATTTACGGGTATTTATGAACAAACAGGACGGCGTGAGTTTGTTGAACCCGTATTAGCTGGTGCTGCATCGACCATGCTTGAAAGTGTTGTCCCTGGAATTATTTTAGGGAACCTTGGAGCATTTGGTAAATTAAAAGCATCGGAACGACTACTCGACCGAGCGGGCTTTAAAAATGCGGCGGCCGATATTGCTTTGCGGACAGCCGGTGTGGGAGCAGCCGAAGGTCTTACAGAAACCGCACAACAAGCCATTACAAATCTTGCCATCCAAGCGGCCGACAATACATTTGATGCATTTGGACCTGAGAGAACCAAGGATTATTTAGAAGCCTTCATTGGCGGCACCATTGTTGGTGGAGCATTTGGTGGTGTTGGCGCAGCGGCCCGCCGGATGCGCCTACCTTCTGAAACAGAAACCAAGGCCGTCGAGCGCTTACAAGAACTTACAAAACCACCCCAAGAAGGAGGTGTCATAACAGGAGGACAGCTACCTCCTGTTCCACCAGGTGTGGCACCAAGCCCGCCGCCACCAGTGACACCACCAGTGACGCCGCCTTTGGCGCTAAGTGTGACCCCGGAAACACCCAGTGCGAAACCGGCACCACTTAGTTTGCCAAGTGTTGAGCCTCCTGTAACACCTAGTGCTGCGATTGCTCCGGTAGAACCTATCGTGTCACAGGAACCATCGGCAGACCTAGAACCCCCCAAAGAGAATTTTGAAGTCAAGGGCATGGAAACCGTTGAGGTTCCCGTGCAGAGTTTATCGTTATCTAAAGATGTACCACAGTTTAAGATTGGTGCTTCTGCAAAAGGAATCGTTGAGCCTTTAGGCGGAAAATTTGAGCGGACCGGCGTTGCCCCAATACAAGTTTGGCGCAGGCTTGATGGTTCACTAGAGATTATATCGGGGCGCCACCGTTTTGATTTAGCGCAAAGAAGCGGAGAGTCGACAATCCCGGCGCAAATACATGATGAATCGAAGGGGTTTACAAAAGACCATGCCGCAATTCTTGATGCGGAATTAAATATTCGTGATGGACAAGGAAAGGTTAAAGATTATGTCAACTACTTTAGAGAAAGTGGAATCGACAAAGAAACAGCCGAGTCAAGAGGATTATTGGCAAGACCGATGGGAAAGCGGGCTTACACCGTTGCAACTCAAGGAAGTGATGAACTCATTGCCGCCGTTAGGTCCGATCAAATCGGAGATGAACCCGCCTATTACATCGCTTTAAATGCGCCTAATGATTCGAGGCTTCAAGCGGTTGGCATCAACGCAATCAACCAAAACAAGTCCATGGGTACCGCTGTCAATATGATGCAAGCGGTTAAGGCTTTGGCTAGTGAAAACAATGTCAATCTAGATATGTTTGGCTATGATGACAGTGCCATTCAAGAAGCCGAGGAAATGGCAAAGATTGCAAGTCAAAAGCAAAAAGAATTACAAACCCGTTTATCGGCTATTACAGGTGCCGCAAAAAATCCGCAACTGGCAAAATCCGAAGGTATAGATATTCGAGATCCTGATGCTGTAAAAAGGCGGATTGAAGAACTTCGCAAACTAAAATTATCTTGGGATAACTTTTCAACGGACCCGCAGCTTATTGCAGAGATAAGAGAGGCAAGAGGCGTTCCAGCACCAAAAATAGAAGTTGAAGAGGAAGAATTACTTGGGGAGCCGGATCTTTTAGATCAACGCGATCAATCCATGATGCGCGGATCGGCGACACAAAAGAAAAACGCTAAAGAACACGCAGACGATGTAGGCGGGTTGGTGGTTTATTTAGACGGAGATCTTTCGTTAATACGCGGTCATTCAAGGCTTTCGGGTCAACCCGTATATCTTGCGGCCAAGGGGGACTACAGAACCAATAGGGATATTGAATCCTATACGGGCAACTTGTTAAGCGACAAGGAAAAAGACAAATTAATAGCCGCGAAACAATCAATTGAAATTAAAGCAGAAGAGCAGCACGTTAAATCCCCGTTCATTAAATTTGATTCACAGGGTGTGGCTGTATCGCAAAGTGTATCGCCACAGTTAAGAGGTGTATTGGCGGGATGGAAGAAGCTTCTTAAGATCACTCCAAAAATCTACATTACAACCATTTCTGATGTTGAAGCAAACCTTGATAAGTTTACTGGCCCGCACAGGGCGGTTGGTTCTGCTGCATTACGCGACGAATATGGCAGCGTCCGTAAAATGGCGGACGGCGAATACTATATAGCCTTTACCGATAGTATGTCGATGTCTCGGATGCTTGAGACATTAGCCCACGAACTGGGCCATATGCATATGCGCGAGACTTTTGACAATGCGGATATTGCAACGCAAAAGTCTATTCGTGATGAGTACGACAAGTGGCTCAAGTCAAACCAAGGCAAGAGTGCCAGAGAACATATTCAGTCTATGCGTGCGCGTGGCATTGGAAACTTGAAAAGATTGGCGAGAAGCATAAGTCAGAAGACCTTCCAGCTTATTGGAGATCATTCAATGAATGGTATGCTGACCAGGTAAGCCGCTGGGCTACTACATCTGAGAAGCCCTTGAATGTTGTAGAGCGATTTTTTAAACGTCTTGCCGATGCATTGCGGTCGTTTTACGCGAAGTTGCGTAATCAAAAGTATTTGCCGAATGAAACCTTTAAACAATATATGGATGAGGTTACAGCGAATATTGACTACATTGCACCAATTCGTGTTCAAGCAAAGCCATTAGGCAAGACTGACCAGATGGCGCTCTTTATGAGAGCTAATCAATTAGAACCAAGCGATACCGAGATCAGCTATATGAAGCGGGCTTCTGATGAACTTTTCGACAACGAAGAGGAAGTGAAGTCGCAAATGGCTAAGGCGGCTGATCTGCTAGATGGTTCTCCAAAAGACGCTGATCGCGGCTTGCAAATGATGATGTCTGCAACTCCAAAATTTGCGGATGGATTGGCATCTGTACGACAAGCGGTTGGGAATTTTACGACCGACAATGCAGATATGTTGTTGTCGTTTTTGAATCTAAGGCAATTAGGCAAAGCCGCCGAAAAGATCTTGCCGCAGATGATGCAGTATTACCGCAAGACAAGCGAGATGCTGACCTTTCGGGACAATCGTTTGGTTAGGGCCGCTCAATTAGTAGAGCGATGGGATCGGTGGGCGAATGCAAATCCCGATGAAGGTAAGGCGTTATCAACGGTATTGCTTAAAGCAAGACTGAGCGGGCTTCGACCCACAAGAGATTTAGATTTAGCCAAGATAAGAGATCAAGAGTTTCTTGCTTCTTGGAAGAAGATCAAGGGCACCGAGGGCGAACAGATCTTCAAGGAAATTGACCGGTTCTTTCGGATGAGCGCCCAGCTTTATTACATAGCGTTGCGTAAGCGTGTCGGTCAAGCCATCGAAAACAAACAGGCTCGGCGGCTTGCATTTGACATGATTAAGGTGGAATACAACAAGTTTCTGTCTCACGGGTTTTATTTCCCGTTCTCACGTTTCGGTGATTACTGGGTGGCTTATAAGCACACAAACAATGTGCCTGCCTACTATATGTTTGAAAGTCAGGCCGACCAGCGAAACTTTATTGAAAAAACCGTTAACCCAAAACTTGCTGCGGGTGAGATTAAAGATTTTAAATCTGGCGTAAAAACCCCTCAAATGATTAGTGAGGGCGTGGCGATGTCGGAGTTCATGACAAAGCTCATGGGCATCATCGACGAACAACAGCAGGCCAATTTGTTTGACGATGGGGGAAAGAATGCAACCGCCAAACAAATGATTAAAGACAGTATATGGCAGTTGTATCTAACCATGGGTCCCGATCTGAGTGTTCAAAAACATTTTATTCATGCCAAAAAAGTTGAAGGATATTCGGTCGACGCATTAAGAGCGTTTTCAGAATCTGCATTTCATGGAACCTATCACCTAGCAAGAATTTCTTTTGGTGGTGATTTAGATCGGATTGTTTTAGATGCTCGAAATCTTGGAAACGCAGAACCCTCCAATGAGCGCGGACGATATTTGCGGGAGTTGCAAAAGCATCACGAGGACTTTAGTTCTCCAAGAGGCGGGAATCAATTTGTTAGTGAATTAACAAACCTTGGGTTTATGTTTTATCTGTCGGCGCCTGCATCGGCGATTGTGAACCTATCACAAGTACCTATTGTTGCGGCTCCGTATATGGCGGCATTTTTTAACAAATCACACTTGTATGCCATGCGTCAGGTTGGGGCGGCCGCCAAAGAATTTATGGCATCGCGGAAGGGAACTGCTTTTGATCTTCCCAAGTATCTTTTAGAGCAAAGTAAAAACAAAAGTCTTAGTGACGCACAGCGCAATCAATACCGAGATGAGTATCAGGCAATCAATCGTTTGCTAGGTACGTTGAATCGAACCCAAACCTTATCTCTTGCAGGCATTGCAGAACGACCAAGTGCATTGTTTGCCACAGGCATAAAAGGTGCAATGCGGACTAAAGCCTTGACTAAGTATCAGAAGGCTCGAATTGCTCTAGGTTATATGTTTAATCAAGCGGAATTGTTCAACCGCCAGGTCACAGCATTGGCTGCGTATCGTATGGCGATGGAAAGCAAGAATCGTAATGGTGAGGCAAGGTACACCACAGAGCAGGCGGTAGAAGTTGCTAGAGACATTGTTGATGAAACGCACTTTGAATATGCCTCGGAAACTAAAGCCCGGTTTATGCGCGGCCCAGTAGGACAGCTTGTGTTTCAATTCATGAACTATGCACAACAGATGACGGCCTTGTTGATTACAAGCCTCAAGCACGCGGTGTATATGGACAAGAATGAATTGGCGAGGTTAAATGCTATAGCTAATGATAAAGGCAAATCTGAAGAAGAGCGAAACGCCGCCAAAGAAGCGATTCAAGACATGGAAGACATCAAACGCGAAGCGCGTAAACGTCTTTCAGGGATCTTATTGATGACCATGGTCTTCTCAGGTTATGAAGGATTGCCGTTCATTCCTTTTGTTCTTTCAACGGTAGCAAGTGCGTTTCTTGGTGATGAAGATGAACCCTACAACTTCAAGCTTGAGGCTAAGGCTGGGTTAGCAGAGTTGTTTGGTGATAATGCGGCGCGGATTTTAAGTCGCGGCTTGATATCAGAAGTTACACAAATGGATTGGGCGTCGCGGACCGGCCTTGATGGGTTGTGGTTTAGAGACAATGTCACATCAAAAGACGAGGCCGAATGGCTACGCAATCAACTTGTTGATGCGCTTGGCCCAGCGGTGGGTATGTTTGTTGGCGTGGCCGAAGGTATCAAGAAAATCAATGATGGCTACACCATGCGTGGTCTTGAAACCATGATGCCGCCCATCTTGAAAGATGGATTCAAAGCTTTACGATTTGCTACTGAAGGTGCTACGACGTTGCGTGGCGACCCAATCGTGGCCGACATCGGTCCTTACGGAATTTTTATCCAGTTGCTGGGTTTCACACCACAGGAACTTGCGCGTGCTCAAGAAGCGAGAGGTGAGATTTTATCCATCACACAGGCATTAGATCGCAGGCGCAGCAACATTATGAATCGCCTGTGGATTGCTCACAGGAATGGCGACACCGAAGCTTACGATGACATCGCCGAAGAAATCATTGATTTCAACAGCAAGAATCCTGATGAAGAAATCACAGAAGAAACGGTTCGCAGATCATTTGCCCAACGACAGCGCATCTCAGACCGTGCGGTTCAAGGACTCAGTCTTCCCGAGAGGCGGCAGTATTTGTTAGAGAAAATTGAGTATGCGGAAGTAGACTAAACTGCTCAATCGTCATCGCCAAAAGATCCAGTTCGCTTAGTTTGTATCGGGTGTAGAACCCGCGCTCTCCTAAACCATGTACCCCTGAATTGCCTTGATGGTGCTCAGGACATAAAGGCACAACAAGAAAGTTGCTCGCCCGCTGCGACATACCCTGTCCTTCACGAATGTGATGAATTTGCGCGGGGGTCTCTCCAAGAGACAAGTGTTTACATAAGACACATCCTAAAGATGCAACGCGATTAAGATAATTTTTGTCTGCTTTACGCATAGTTCACCTTGATGTCATGAAATGTTCGCAATAAATTCTTTCACATATGCTATAACCCGCGTGTCTCTATAGGAGCACAATCATGGCATCTGCTCGTACCACGGATGAAGAATTCATAGAAGTATGGAATCGTCTTGGCAGTGCCATCCTTGTAGCGCGAGAATTGCAGATGGCAACTCGCGCTGTCATGGCGCGAAGAACCAGCATTGAAAATCGAATGAACATCAAGCTTGAGGCATACAACGATCAAAGAAAAAGAATCAACATCATACACTCCGATGACAAGATAAGGTCCATCGCAGATATCGTAGGCACGGTCATCGTATTTAGTGACGCGCACTGGCTGCCCGGTGAGCCGTCTGTTGGATTCCAAGCGCTGTTGAAATTAATTAAAAAACTTAAACCCACGATGATCGTGGCCAACGGCGATCTGCTAGATGGCGGTACGATTAGCAAATACGGGCCGGAAGGCTGGCAGACAAAGCCGAGCTTAAAACAAGAACTCGAAGCGGTCCAATGGCATATGGATCAAATCGTCAAGGCGGCTAAAGGCACGGGCGCCATACTGCATCGAACGATTGGCAACCATGACATCAGATTTGAAAAACGGCTAGCTGGGCTGGTGCCCGAGTACCGAGACATCAGCGGAACAAGGTTGTCCGACCACATCCCTGAATGGTCTGTGAGTTGGTCGGTGATGGTCAACAACAATACGATGATTAAACATAGATTCCAACACTCAGGCATTCATTCGGGATATAACAATGTTCTTAAATCTGGAATCTCAACGTGCAGCGGGCACACCCATTTATTACAAGTGTCAAATTGGACGGACTATACTGGCAGGCGGTACGGGATTAGTACGGGGATGCTAGCTGACCCCCGCTCGCAAGCCTTTGATTATATTGAGGACAATAGCGTGCCTTGGTGTCAGGGGCTTGCAATATTAACGTATTCTTCTGATGGTAGACTACTCCCGCCGGAACTCATGGAAGTCGTGGACGGCGTGGCCTATTTTCGTGGAACATCAGTTTAGGAGTTGATTATGGACGATGATTTTGTAACCATCACACTGTCAGAGTTTGAATATGACACTTTGCTTGAGCACGTTGAAAGCCTTGAAATCAGCAGCGGAATGAGCAAGTTTTATCAGAAGCTTCTTGACGCTGTTGAAGAGCGTGAGCTTGAAGAAGCAGATTCAGAAGAAGAGTAATGCATTGCAACTCAACCCCGCTCACAAGGCGGGGTTTTTTACTTCCCCTGCACATCCCTTGTGACTTCCCCTGCGAATACGATCGGCCAACTCAAAGCCAAGCTCCCTGTATTCCCGATCTAAATCCTGGACAAAATCTTCACAGACCACGGCACACGCCTCACGTTCTCGCTTGGCGATCAACTCGGCAAAATGCTCAATGTCACCGTGCAAGTTCAAGCCGTTATCCTCTATCAACTTAAATACGTTCATGTGTTCTTCTCACGCAACTTGGCTTCGATGGCACGAAAATACTTGTATGTGTCTACTGTGTTGCACGACTTCACGGCTTTATCTATCTCTTCATCCGTCAGCCCGACCCATTTACGTGTCTCTGCTTGCTCGATGGCTTGGCGTAGTTCGTCAATCTCTTCTTGCATCCTGCAACGAATCATCTGCTCAGACACAATGCCCTCGTGGTCTGGGTGTTCTTCGCATCGTTCTCGCCATGTTTTGATCATCGTCATGTGTTCTTCTCCTTTAGTTTGGCTTCAACGGCTTCCAGACGCTGAATGTCTGTACCGTAAAATGCCTCGACCAATTTTTCTTTTTCATCATCCGTCAACCCCTGCCATTCGCGCTTAGGTGGTGCAGCGTAGAGCGGTGTAACGCCAGGATCGTCAAACACTGGCCCGTATTCGATTTGCTCACACTCACCATCTTCATTGACAAACATCCACGCCACAGGCTCTTCTTGAGCAATCCACGCCTCACCATAAGGACCGGCATGTATCTTTACTCCCTGCGGTTCCCAAAACTCACACTCACAAACATACCTGCCTGCGGAATGAGATGCGTCGCGCATAAACCCGTGCGGTGCGTCGGGGTGTTCACTACACTTCATTTTGTCTCCTTCACTAACCGTGAAATCTCTCTGTCCACATACCACCTTGCTTTACGCAAGTCCTCAATCTCTTTTCCTTTCAGCGAAGCTCGCCAGATGTACTTCACGGCGTTTCCCAAATTAAATGACATATGTTCTGTGATCTGAATACACTCTACCCCCGAGGGGTGGGAAGTGTAGTGAACTGGGTGATTCACCTTGTCGTTCATGTCCAGCTCCGCTGCCACAAATTCATTTGTTCGGATCGGGCGCCCATTGCGATGAGTTCATCATCGCTAAATTCTTGTCTTACGTCGGGACTTCCTGGCCCAACCCATTTGTCAGGGTCACGGTAATGTGGCAAAAACAATTGATCCTCCAGGTAAAACACAGGTTGAGGCACTGTCTCTGCAATTTTATTAAGATCCATGAGTTTCATTTCTGCTCCTACATTTGTTTGTTTAAAAATCCTTGAAGTTCATCCACAATCATGTCACTGATTGTCTGCCCATGGGGGAATCGAATCGCGCCGTGTTTGCTGTTGCGTACAACTTCCATGGCCGAAGTAACGCCAACGCGCATACCCGAATGAAAATCATCGCCCCGTTCATCAATGGTATCCAGTGCCCGCCGAATCAAGTCAGAAGCCTTGCGGCCCTCTGCCATAGATCTTAAACGCGCAATCTGATCTTCCCGAAGGTATACACAGTATGGAATCAAATTTCTTTTGACTCGCTTTTCCATGAGTCAAACTCCTTTTTTAAATCAATCAACCGATGCTGGGCCTTGGTGTTGTTGGCGAGTTCTGCGCGGGACTGAATCTCGCAAAACTCACAAATGACTCGTGCGGCATCCTCCTCGTTCGCAGCAAAAGTATTCCCCGAAGCATCAAGCCATTTTTGGAACAAAGGGTCCTTGGACAAAATGGCAGCAGTCTGAACATAAGAATTTTGCTTCGGTCGTTCAAAAGGCATTTCATCATCGCCAATCCGAATCATCGCTACGGCATACCTGGACCCCACAAAATCCCGAAGGATTTCTTCGGGAACATCATCGGGGTGAATAGCCAACGTCAAAACGTATCCATCCTTGTTCTGCCGGATAGAAACCTTGATTGCTTCAAAGTTATCAGCCACAACTCCTCCTAGAACGGAACGTCATCAGATTTCTTTGCGGCTCTCTTGCTCACTCGAAGTGAGAAATACTCACCAGCTCTTTCGCTGGTTTTCTTCCAAATCGCAATGTCAATCCTAGGTTGAGTGCCGGCCTTCCAATTGGAAACCAATTCATTCATTAGATCCTCAGAAAGAATCACCTCACCTTTCAAATCCGGTGCGTTGGGGTTGAGTTTGTTTCGCACATAGAAAAAATTTGCGCTATCGGGTATGGCTTGATAAGTCATGATTGTTCCTTGATGATTTGATCCTTGCGTGCCTTGAAATCAGCTAACAATTGAATATATGCGCCTTCGTCTTCTGCTTTGACAATTGCAACATTGGCCTTGTTTTCTGACCAGAACTTCTTGAGATCGGCTTCGGTCTTGGCGTCAGGCAAGAACGCCTTAAAGATATCAAGGATGAATTGCATCTGTTCTTTGTTACCTTCTTGCTTGATCTCAACCTTGGGCTTAGGTTCAACAGGCTTAGGTTCAACAGGCTTAGAGGCAACAGGCCTAGATGCTGCTGTGCCATCGTCGTCCTCCGGTGCGATTCCGCAGGCCGCCATGAGGCTATACCTTCGCACATAGCTCAAAGCAGAAGCGTATCCTTGGGCGTCATGCTTGCTGGCCGGAAAAAACAACTTGCCCCCTGACAGCATTTCGCCGCTTTCGTGAACAAAGGTTGTTTCTGCCATGGCACCATCGGGCGTTTCATGCGTCATCTGCATCAGGTAGATACCGTGATTGTTCAGTGCGCCAATGACCGCTTCGACAACGGTCTGAAGGTCCGCATATCGAGACCGAAAATGCGGGTTCGTAGAGGTCTTCAATGCTGGACCAAATTCCCGCTGTGCTTTAACCAGCGCTTGTGCTATCTGTTTCATTCGATTCTCCTAGAGTGCTTCCATAATCACAAAATAACTTCACAGGACAAAAAGACATACAGCGCACCGGCTGCCCAGGTCGATGCACTACTTCAAAGCCTTTGGCTTGGGCCATTTCGTTGGCCTCGGCTTCCGTGAGAAACACTTTTGTCGCACGCTTGTTCCCGGTCTTGAACACCGCCCACTGATCGGGCTTCATCCATCGTTCATCGGGCGTGCACATGGGTGGATCGTCCATCACCGTACTTGCATGAAGTGCGATGCGCTGTTTGACAAAAGACTCTTGTTCATCAAAAGACCAGAGCGGGATATCAATTTGCATGACAGGAGCTTCGGGGTATCCGTCTTTTCCTGCATTCCGTTTGGCCCAATCCCGAATGATCGCGTTGATTGTTAAACCAATGACCGCGTAGCCGTGAACCCGAACCAGATAGGCATAACAGTTAAGCTGCTCCTCCCATTCGCTCTTTCCTGACATCGCGGCATACGCTGAGGTGACCTTCCAATCTTCAAGAATCCGACCGTCCGGTGTAATGACTTGCCGGTCGATGGCCCCTGAAATCTTCCATCCGTTGACTGTGTGAAACAATCTTTCCTCAGTGATAATTGAAGTCCGATCTGTGTGTTGATCCAAAATGTAATGTGTTGCTGTCCCAAGAAGACTGAACAAAACATCTGAAATGTCCTGTTCCATTTCGTCGTAGTGCTTGTCTTGGAGCGCAACAATTCTCGGAGAATTGATGAGTTGGGTGACGGACAATCGTGCATCGCCTTTGCTATAGGTCTTGGCGCGAGCAAACTTCACCAAGACTTCCGGAAGATGAAATTTATTCGTGATTCTCACGGCTTGTTCTCCTCAAACTCCTCCATAGCCGCCTGCAAGATTTTAAGAATGTCCGGCGTCGGCGTCTCGATGTAACGCCTAGCCCAATAGACCACATCCTCGGCAAAAAGGATTGCTTCAAAAAGTGCTTTTTCATCGTTCATCTTTCATCCCTTGGTCACAATGTTGATCGAGTCCGTAACCGGTGGCAAAAAACTCCGCGTCATGCCACACGGTCAGGTTCTGCTTTCTCAGCCAGCGGTAGCGCATAGCATCCCGCTGTAAAGCTTGAAGTTCTTCTTCTTTCTCTTTACCCGTCAATCGTTCGATGTCCATTGACTCCTCCTTTTCAACATTTCGTTAGCAATCAACCAGGCAAATTCCGCAAATGCCTCCTCAGGTTTTCGATGGGGTAGGTTCCCCCATCTACCGGCTAGAATCCCTGTGATTGCTGCTTTCGCAAATTCATCGCGCAACTTGTCATCTTCCATTTGAAACTCCTTGTATAAACCGCGTCGCCACGCCAAACCTATGCGTGCCTCACCCGAACCGCCAAGCCTCATGCCACCTTGCCGGAACGCACCCGGCCTCGCCTCAACCGCCACATCTAACACCACCTTGATCCACCTAAACCACCGCAACCGCCCATCCACATCCTGCCGGTCTTGCCCGACCAATACCGCCAAAACTCGCTGGTATCACCACACCAAATCTGGCCCGACCACATCCGACCGTAACCGCCCTACCTTTTCTTGCTACGCCTTAACTCGCCGCATCAAGCAGCGCTCTTCAGTTTCATACGCATCTCAAGAAACTCTTCCATCAATCGGTCAATCTCATCTTCCATCTCAAGCGCAGCAGCAACACTTCTTGCGCGTCGTAATGCAGAGATGACGTTCTGAACTTCTGATGAAAGAACATCCATCGCCATGTCGGTGTCGGTTCTGAGTGATACGGTTTCACGATAGCCCTGTTCGCGCCCGTGCAAACTAGGATCACGCACATACGCAGGCGCACGAAGGACAATCGTTTCGGTTGTGATATTCACCTTGACACTTGCAATGATCTTGCGTGCCGTAGCCATCCAGTGTTCATAAGCTGCTTCTTCAACATTCCAGTTGAACAACTTGTGAAGCGGGCTGTCTTCTCGGCGGGCATCTTCCACCACATCAGACGGGCGGAGGATGCCACCACCAAGCGCTGCAATATGTTCTAACCTTTGCTTGATGATGGCGTTGTTCATGCTACTTTCAATCCTCTACGCTTGACCTCTACGTCATACCAACCCAACAGCTCTTCAGTCTCATCGTCATACGGAGCTGGATCATCGAGTGCCGCTTGCTGGGCTTCGGCGCCACCCGTCTTGATGATGTCGAGATACTCTTTGTCATCAGGCTCAACAATCCTCCAGCGACCAAAGGTTCCGCTGCCTTTTTGCGGACGCCAATCACCAACCCCCATCGTGTATCCAGCGGTTGCAAACAAGGACGAGATCACCGTGGCATTCAGTACGGGAACGGTGTAAGTCACCTCCACCGTGCAAGCCCAACGCGGGACGATGCAACGTGTCCGAATGTCAGGCGTCTTGTTGATGTCCGCGCTACGAACTACTGAACAAAAGATCTCGGGTACTCCATACAGCGGAAGTCTCTCGCCGCCTTCGATGGAGGTCAGCCTGCCAATCTGTGCTTTCTTGGCGCCAGGTATATCCAATGCAGCAGTACACAGTGCTGCTTTGAACTGGGTATTCAACAAAGCCAATACCGTATCGGAGCCACGACGGGCGCGGTAAATTGAATCCCGATACTCTTGCAACGGTTCGTGCTTCAGTGAACCTTGCTTTTCCACAGCAGTCTTACGGCCTCGGGGCAGCAGCAATTCCCTTTGCGCTTTGACTGACATGGAGTTCATCAGCAAAGGTGTTTCGCCCACAACGTGGTAGACGATCCTTGCCCTCTTAAGTTCAACGATCTGTACCTGTTCCAACTCATCTTTCTTAGTAGCCATGTGTTTTCTCCTTGGGTTCAATACATAAAGGGCATACCGGCCTGAACCCAGCGGCCGATCTGCAAGAAAATCAAAACCAGAGCAACCGTAGCGGCAAGCTGCGCGAAGGTGCGTGTCGCCCTTGCGTACTTGCTCAGTGGCATTTGATGCGTTACAAACACATCGTGAATCCACTCCTGATCCAAAGCGACTTCGTTGTGCCATTTCGGTGGAACCCCGTTACGACACTTGTTCAGTGCTGATCCAATGACCGGACGCTTGACGACCAGATACGTCTTGCCATCGTGCGCAAGAACCTTTCCCTTTCGTAACTGCAACATTTGCATCTCCTTGACAATCATCTGATTTGCAATATAATCATGTTTCCTATTGCAAGTCAAGTGATTTGAGAAGAATATGGTGAACAGCAGAGCGAAGGGTCGGCGCGGTGAGTTGGAGGTAGCGAAGCTTTTGTCGGCGGCCTTTGACACAGAAATCAAGATCAACTATGCACAGGCGGCGCACTCAGGGTATGACATTGAGGTGTTTGGCTGGGCGGTTGAGGTCAAGAGAGCAGAAAAGCCCGAATGGAATGCATGGTTTCAACAAGCTTCAACTAACGCCGAGCGGGACGGTCTGATGCCGATTTTGTTCCATCGGGCGAATCATGCAAGAAGCTGGGATGTGCATATGCCTGTCAGTGTTTTCTTAGAGGTGTGGGGCGGGGATGGGCCGTTCCATGCAGCAGATTGGCTTCGGATGAGCTTTGATGTTGGTGTGGCTACGATGGGCCAAAAAAAATCCCGGCGACAGCCGGGATAAACACACAGGAGAAGCATCGTGAAGAAGTTTGACTATAGCACAATCATGTCACTTGAGATCACACCAATTACTTTCGCCGAAGCAAACGCGTTCGTAAAAAAACACCATAGACATCATGCGCCAGTTCAGGGTTGCAAGTTTTGTTTGGCGGTAAGTCATCAAGAAAAAGTTGTCGGTGTTGCAATAGTGGGCAGACCTGTGGCGCGACGCCTTGACAATGGGTGGACTCTTGAGGTCAATCGGTGTTGTACCGATGGAACAAAAAATGCCTGTTCAATGTTGTATGCAGCGGCATGGAAAGCAACTAAGGCTCTTGGTTACAAGCGCCTGATTACCTACACATTACCAGGAGAGGGTGGTGCGTCACTTAGAGCATCAAATTGGAAGTGTATTGGGCTTAGAGGGGGGGGGAATTGGAACGTGAAATCTAGACCAAGAGTCGACACAGACCAAATTCTTCAAGGGCAAAAACTATTGTGGGAGGCTTGATTTTGTGATAACATCAATTTGTTGTCGTTGCGGGCAATGCTATTTGAGGCCACTTACTCATGCTTCCGATCCCAGAACACCGGGATACCGCAACCGGGAGCAGCAGTAAGTGGCTTTTTTTGTCCGCGATGCAATCGTACTCCGCACGTCAGAAGTGGGCCTGCATGGGCTGCTCGGAGTAGAACACCGGCTGTCGTACACCCCGACGCAAGCCGAGCGACCTGTCAACGAGGGATCGCAGAACACGCATCGTACATCGGTGGGACAAGCGGTGCATGGAGTGAATCGTTGGCTCAAGGCTGCGCTGGGGAGGGCAATCATTGCGCCCTCTTGGGCGAGGATGGAACCAAGCTTCCACCCTTGGGGAACCTATGTCTTTTTACAGGCATAGATATTAAATGTTGAACGTATAAGGAGAAATAACGATGCTAGAACGGCATGAGTTGAGCGCAGCATTCCCTGACTTAGAGGAACCGGAGTTTCACGATCTCCAAGAAGATATAAAAATCAATGGCTTACGGAATCCGATCACGTTATTTGAGGGCAAAGTCATTGATGGTTGGCACCGGTTTGTGGCCTGTCAAAACCTAGAAATTGAACCCAAACTCATTGATTTAGACGGTGATCCAGTGGATTTTGTGGTGACTCAGAACATTCATAGGCGACATCTCACGCCAAGCCAACGTGCCATGGCGCTTGCGACGTGCAATGCATGGCGAAAAATAGGTGCCAATCAGGTGTCCTCACGTTATGACAGCTCCATGTCCTTACGAGAGTTGGCAAAGGCAGCCAAAGTATCAAAAGCCACTGCTGAGAGAGCGAAGAAAATCTCCACCAAGGCCACGCCGGAGGTAAAGGAACAGGTCAAGAAGGGTGCGATGACGTTGACCGAGGCAGTAAAGGTCGTTGAAGGCAATGCCCCCAAGAAGCCACCAAAAGCCCCGTCAGAGGCCGATCAGCTCAAAAAGGTATATGAGAAGCTTGTAGGCGATCACAAGGCGCTACAGGCCCGCTATGACGATCTGAATGAGCAATATGAGGAACTCATGAGCAACTATCAGGTTCTTGCCAAGGAGATTGTGATCTTGGATGCGATTCGGAACAACGAATCGGTGAGCATGATGAAGCAGATGCAACTTGAAATCGAGACGCTCACGCGGGCGCGAGATGACTACATGAATCAGGTTGGCGAGATGCAGAAACAACTCAACTGGCACAAGAAAAATGCTGTACGACAGTCTGCGTGATTATCAAAGAGATTGTATTGAGCTACTGAGAAACGGCGTAAGGCAGGGAAATCGAGCGCAGGTGCTCGTTGCACCGACAGGTGGTGGTAAGACCGTCATGGCGAGTTTTCTTTTGTCTGAGGCTGCGTCAAAGGGTTCTGTGGCATGGTTCATCTGTGATCGCGTGTCCTTGGTGGATCAAACTTCAAGGACATTGGATCGCTACGGGGTTCAACACGGAGTGATTCAGGCGGATCATTGGAGGTATAGACCCTATGAGTACGTTCAGGTGGTCAGTGCTCAGACCTTGGCCCGACGTGAGTTGACAAACCGTCCGAAGCTGATTGTTTGGGATGAGTGTCACACCATGTACAAGTCAGTCATGAATGCAATCAAAGGCTATGAAGATGCTTTGGTTGTTGGATTGACTGCCACGCCTTTCACAAAAGGCATGAGCAAGGTTTTCAGTAATGTGGTGAATAGCACCACAACCCAGAAATTGATTTCGGATGAGTGGTTGGTCCCGATCAAAGCTTATGTTGCCAAGCAAATTGACATGACGGGCGCGGAAGTGAAGTTTGACGGTGAATGGAAAGAGTCGGAGATCGAGCAGCGCGGGATCAAGATTGTCGGAGACATCGTGAGTGAATGGATCAACAAGACAAACAAAGAATTCAATGGCCCAGTAAAAACGATTGTGTTTTCAGCGACCGTGGCCCACGGTCAGGAGTTGTGCAGGGAGTTTTCCAGGCATGGCTACAACTTCCAACAAGTGAGTTATCGGGACGGAAATGACGACCGGCGGAGAGCGTTGATTGATGAGTTCCGAAAGTCGGACAGTGACATCATGGGTTTGGTGAGTTGCGAAGCACTGGCTAAAGGATTTGATGTGCCGGATATTTTATGTGGCATTTCAGCTAGACCCTACCGCAAATCTCTATCGGGCCATATTCAACAGATGGGTCGGGTGATGAGGCCATCACCGGGTAAGAATTTTGCTTTATGGTTGGACCACACCGGAAACATCAGTCGATTTTTTGAGGATCAGGTGGAATTTTTTGAGCGCGGCGTTGAAGAGCTAGACAAAAGAGACTTGGACAGCAGAGTAAGGAAAGAGAAAAGCATTGATGAGGTTCATGATTTTGCCTGTCACGGATGTGGGTTTGTTCATTCTGAGAAGGTTTGTCCTTCCTGTGGGATGGAAAGGAAACCCAAGAAGTCTGGAATTGTGAAGGTTGCGGGTGAGCTAGAAGAATTTCAGTTGAGTAGAAAGGATGATTTGAGATCAAACCCGATGGAAACGTGGCAGCAAATTTGCTGGATTGCCACGGACCGGAAAGGACAAGGTGAAGCCGCAAGCAAATTCAGCAAAGCACAATTCAAAAACATCTTTGGTTACTGGCCGGAATGGAAGTACGAGCATACTGAGCCGAAATTTCCGACGCGAGAACTTCAAAGAATCATTAAAGCCAATTTACTGCGTTATTGGAAGTCGAAAAAAAATGTCATTCGTTGAACACGCCCGAGCGCACGGGCTGATGATGCGCGAAGCCATACCTGATAGCCGGTGGCACAGAGTCCCAACCGTTGATAAACCACGAAAAAAGAATGGCGCTTATGTTTTTGACGGACGCTGCGGATCTGTCAGAAACTGGGCCACCATGGAAACATTCGCTTACTGGTCGGACGGAAACAAAAGTGTCACGCCACAAATCTTTAAACTGAATGACGATGAGATACGGAAACAAAAAGAGGCGGCTGGCGTTGCACAACAAATGATTAACAAAGCATTCGTAACCACGCATAACTACTTGAAACGCAAGGGTTTTCCCGATACCAAGGGCTTGGTTTTGGATGAAGAGCTATTGATTCCAATCAGGGATATGGAAACATCCGAAGTCATCAGCGTTCAGAAAATCAAAGAGGATGGAAACAAGCGTTTCCTATTTGGCGGACGAACGAAACGAGGGGTTTTCATTTTAAACCGGGAATACCGGTGGAAGGAGGTCTGGCTGTGCGAGGGCTATGCGACGGGCTTGAGTATTCAGGCCGCTCTGAAGAGCTTATATCGTGATGCGGCTGTGATGGTGTGTTTTAGTGCGGGCAACATGGTCGAGGTGGGCAGGCGTCTGAAGAGCAAGTTTGTCGTAGCGGATCACGACGCGACAGGCCAAAGGGTTGCTGAAGAGCTATCGTGTCGGTGGGGCATGAGCGAGAGGGAAGGAGAGGATGCGAATGACCTCCACCAGCGCGGGGGGCTGGCGGCGGTGCGTGCGTTATTGCTCAGGGTGTGCAAGTGAGGGGGACGTTGCCCCCTATGCGGGTTAATTGAACCAGCGCTTTGCGATCGGTCGCGCAAGCTCGCGGCGTGCCGTGGCGGTCGGGCTGTTTCCGGAGCGTCTCCAGTGCTCCCACAATGCTTGCGCTAAAACGGCGCAAGCGGCGGCGCGGTATTCCGTGGGCCAGTATTGCCCCACTGTGTAATAAATCTTCACTCCGTCCGGTGCTGCGTCGATGGTCAACCGTCCGGCGAATGCGTTTCGGCTGGCGTCGATCAAGTCCTCGGCGCTGATGCTGCGCCAACTAACCGCACTCAGTAGGTGTTGGGCGTCTTGCAAGTCGCGCGTTGCTTTGCGAGCGTCTGCGCGATAAGCCTCGGGTGCTCCGGCATAATTGGCAGGCTCAAAGCGTGGGCGCTGTGCAATGAATTTATGCAGCGCTGCGATGATGGTTTCTTTGTTCATGTTCAAAAGTCCCTTAGTAGTGAGTCATATATAAACGGATCAGGGCCATAACCGGCGGCATTCGGCGGGATATAATCACGGCGTGCAGCGAATATGCTTAGTCCTGCTTCAATGCAAAGCCGTGCGCGTGAACGTAAGCCCATTTGCTCCCAAGATTGGTGCGCTTCGTCATATTCCATATCAGAAAGCGCATGTTCATCGATTACGGGATAGTCGGAAAGCGCGGCCAATATGTCTTCCGCTTTGTCCAGCGTTTCGGTGTCGGATTCGTGGATCAAGATGGATTCAACCCAGCCATATCCCCAGTGATTCGCGCGTGCAATGATGACGGTTTCGGATTCTCCGCCTAATGCGTCGAGTCCGGCGCGGAAGTTGCATCGGGTTAATCTGTCACTGTCGCGGTGCTGGGATAGGAAAACGAAATGATCCGAATAATCGGTGCCGCCATAATTTGAGGCGCGGTGCCAGCGTTCAATGATCTCACGCATTTGCGGCCTCCCATGTCCTGAGAACGCCTAAGCGGTCTGCTTCAATGTCATAGGCCCAATCGCAAGCGGCTTGGTCGGTGCAGTCGAACACTGCAGCAACTTCATAATACGATCCAAAGTCGTGGGATTCGCGTTTAATCGTCAAATAGCAGTCAGAATGCTCCGGCGCGGGATAGTGTCTTTCAATCTGTCCCATGAATCGGCGGCACTCAGCGAGGGCGCGGCGGGAATAATCCGGCGTCCCCACCTGGGCGCAGTCCTCTTCAAATGGTGCTGAACCTATATATAAAAACTCTCGCATTGTGTTTTCTCCGTGTGTGTCGGTGGATTCAAAGTCGGTCGGTGGGTCGAATTGAGCGATCAAGTCTCGCGCAATCGTGGCGCAGGGCCAGCGGTCGTCGGTGGATCCATTGGCAAGCTGTAAAGCGTCATGCTCGCAAAGCATTTTCCGGAGCGACAATAGTAGATTCGGCGCGGCGGCAATCAATCGCGCGTTATCGTATAGATCACGGGCGCCTGTACTGTTGTCGAGCGCTGATAGATGGGCAACCGTGAAGCCTTCAAAATCGACAATGATTGCCTCGGGTGCTTTGGGGTTGATGTCATAACGCCAGGGGCCGAGCGTGTGCATGGTGTTTTCCTATAAATTAAAAAAGATCGTTGCGCCAAGGGCAACGCCGAATAAAACCATCACCACAAGGTCTAAGACCAGATCAGTTAGTTCAGATGCAGTCATAGTTTTCTCCTTAAATGACCATGCCGTGGCCTTGGCACTCAGGGCAGTCTTTCCAAACCGGTACAGAATCCCATGTATTAAGCAGGTGTTGCTCTGTTATGCCAGAATCTTTGGCCCAATGCTCAAGGCATGTATCGCATCCATGCGTTTCATTCCAGATATCTAAAGCTTGGTTTTCTACTTCATCAACTGCGGCATAAAAACGTTTGCGAAAGTCGTCTGGTTCTTCGTCGGTTTGGTTTATCTCAAGTTCAATATCGTCCGTTCCATAGTCAACACCTTCGACAATACTGCCGACCAAAAGTGCTGTTATCAGGATGCCTTTCTCGTCGAGGTCTTTCCAAGACCCAAGCGAGTGTAGTTC
>OGWH01000005.1_pt1 | contig 37945 bp, 26 predicted proteins | sample 1575971 | NCBI WGS metagenome assembly OGWH01 (sample SAMN07581554, study PRJEB24739) | freshwater metagenome
TATTTTTTTTTTCAAGCAGAAGACGGCATACGAGATGCGCGAGAGTGACTGGAGTTCAGACGTGTGCTCTTCCGATCTGTTTCCCAGTCACGATATATTAGAATTGGAAGCAGAAGACGTGTTTGTGGCCCGTTTAGGGGGAGATGAATTTGTCATCATTCTCACCCAGGAAGAAGTCACTCCTGTGGATGCGGTTACGGGCAATGCCATTCGTTTAGCCCAGACCATTATCCATAAATTATCAAGTCCTATTTATGTGGGGCAACGGGCCTTAAACTTAGGGGCCAGTGTGGGCATTTCCCTCTTTCCAGGAGAGTGCCTTACCGAGTTAGATATTTTACGACAGGCGGATATGGCCTTGTATCGGGCCAAGCACCTGGGTCGGGGCATTGTGCAGGTTTATCATCCCGATCTGCAAAAAGCCGCCAACGATCGGCTCTGGCTAGAAGAAGGACTACGGCGAGTGATTGCCAATAATGAGCTAGTGCTGTACTTTCAACCCCAAGTTAAAGCCCAGGGCGGAATCGTGGGGGCAGAGGTGTTGTTGCGCTGGTATCACCCGGATGTGGGCACCATCTCCCCAACCCGTTTTATTCCGGTCGCGGAAGATACGGGGCTGATTCATTCCATTGGGCGCTGGGTTTTAGAGCAATCCCGCCAGCGGTTGAAACAGTGGCAATGGGAAAAACGAGATTTTCAGGGACATCTCTCGGTTAATGTTTGTCCATCCCAGTTCTGTCGTGCGGATTTTGTAGATCAGGTAGAAGCGATTCTGGAAACCTACCAGGTGGATCCTCGGCAATTGGTCTTAGGGGTTACAGAAACCACCTTATTAAATGACATTCAAGATACGATTAAAAAGCTAAATCTATGTCGTTCTAAAGGTCTGAAAATTGCCCTAGATGACTTTGGTACGGGCTATTCTTCCCTGGCCTATCTTAAGGATTTACCGATCGACATCTTGAAAATTGATAAGGCCTTTGTCCAAGAGTTAGATCAAAAAAATGACAAAAACTGCTTAGTGCAATCCATCCTGATCATCAGCGAATTTATGCAATTAGACGTGGTGGCAGAAGGGGTAGAAACCCAGGAACAACGAGAGTTATTGACTCAGCTAGGGTGTGAAATTTTTCAAGGGTACCTCTTTAGCCCTCCTCGGCGGGAACAGGATTTCCTCGCGTGGATGCACAGTTACGACTCCGAACTGCTTTGCCTTAGGCACTGCATATTCAACTGTAGGCATTATCTCTGCTGGATATTGATTGTTACCAAACTGATAAATGTATGGCTCTTCAGTATCGTCAGGGTGCCAACTGTAATCAAAATCAATAACGTTTAAATTATCTAACACAACCCAGTTATCCATGCATGGTTTACGGGTCGCTTTTAAAATACGTGTATCAATATATTTTACCGGGCTGTTCTTATGACAGCCAGGTGTTATATATCTAGGACCGCCGGTCTTTTGCCATTGAGTTCCAAACTGATAAATATATGGTTGGTCTTCTACATATGGATGCCAACTAAAATCAAAACTCTCTTCGTCAATCAAATTGCTATCGTATTCCCAATTTGTTTTGCTAGGTAATGTTTTAGCAATTTGATCCTCTATATACTTGACTTCAGTTGCCCCTGGTACGATGTAAATAGGTCCACCGCTAGTTGCCCACTGCGTAGCAAAATGATAAATGTATGGGGGACTTGTTGCATCTGGATGCCAACTAAAATCAAAACTAGATGCATCTACGTTTGTTGGTATAGTCCAATGCTGTTTATTTGATAACTTCTTTACTTTGAATGTGTCAATATATTTGATATCCGTTGCGCCAGGTACTATATAACGAGGTCCTCCCGTTTTTTGCCATTGAGTACCAAACTCATATATATAGGCCGGGTCTGCTGGACTAGGTTCCCAACTAAAGTCAAATCCAGTAACATCTACATCCTCAGGTATAACCCAGTTATCCATGCATGGCTTACGTATAGCACGTTCACTCATATACCTATATTCAGTTGCACCTTCAACAACATACTGAACACTTATTTTATCTTCTGGTTTGTTCCACTGGTTGCCCCAAGCATAGATATAAGGTGGACTTTTTGGATTAGGTCTCCAACTATAATCTAATCCATCACTATTTTCTAAAAACTCAAATAGTTTTTTGTTAGATTTAAACTTTGGTTTTGTCCAATCATTAATATATTTTTTCTCAGTGGCTCCTTCCATTCTATATTCAATGGTAGGCATGATATTACCATCGTACAATTCATTACCAAATACATAAATTAACGCAGGTTCGCGTGGATCAGGTCTCCAACTAAAGTCAAATGTTGATTTAATAATATCTTCGATAACGTGCCAACGTTCCATCTGTGGCATAACGTCCAATCTCTCAGTCATGTACTTGACTTGTGTTGCTTCAGGCATTCTATATTCTAATGTAGGTTTTAATTCTGCATCTTCAAACTTATTACCCCATATATAATTAAATGATGGCTCCCTTGGATCAGGTCTCCAACTGAAATCGAAACCATTCTCTTCGCTGCGTAGTTTGTCGACGGCTACATGTTCTACCCAACAATTCCATTGTGGTAGCACTTCAACTTGTCCGCTCATGTATTTTACTTGAGTTGCACCTGGCATTCTATATTCTAATGTTGGTTTTATCTCAGCGGGTTCGTATTTATTACCCCATATATAATTGTATGATGGCTCTCTTGGATCTGGTCTCCAACTAAAATCAAATCCGTTCTTTTGACTGCGTTTCTTATCAACAGGGATATGCTCTATCCAGCGGTCCCGTTGTGGTAATACATTGATAAGTTCTGCCATATATTTCTTTTCAGTCGCACCGGGGCAATGATATTCTAGTGTGGATTGTAACTCTGCTGGTATGTACTTATTACCCCATGTATAGATATAAGGAGGTTCGCGTGGATCAGGTCTCCATGTGAAATCGAATTTTGTTTTATCTACTGTACTATCGACTATGATCCAACGTTCATTTTGTGGTAACACCTGAACAGTATTATCCATGTATTTTATTTCTGTTGCACCAGGTACTACATATTGCAATGTTGGTTTTATCTCAGCAGGTTCGTATTTATTACCCCATGTATAGATATAAGGAGGTTCGCGTGGATCAGGTCTCCATGTGAAATCGAATTTTGTTTTATCTACGGCTACATGTTCTACCCATTTATCCCATTCGGGAATGACGGGTACTATATCTTCCATATACTTTACTTGAGTTGCGCTAGGCATTTTATACTCTAGCGTAGGCTTAATTTCTGCCGGCTCGTATTTATTACCCCATATGTAATTAAATGCAGGTTCTCGTGGATCAGGTCTCCAACTTAAATCGAACTTTGTTTCATCTATTTTAACATGTTGCGTCCACCTATCATATTGTGGAATGACAACAACCTTTTCAGGCATATATTTCTTTTCAGTCGCTCCGGGTGTATGATATTCTAATGTAGATTCTAATGTGCCATCAATGAACTTATTGCCCCATATATAGATATATGGGGGATCCAATGGATCTGGTCTCCAACTCAAATCAAATTTATTTGTATCAATCTTATGATTCTCTACCCAACGTTCATATTGGGGCAGTAATTCAATAATAGTATCCATGTACTTAGGTTCTGTTGCGCCAGGTACATGATACTCTAATATTGTTTGAAACTGCGCAGGATAAAACTTGCTACCCCATTTGTATATATAAGGAGGATCGGTTGGATCTGGATGCCAACCAAAATCAAATTTAGTCTCATCAATCAGATCATGCAATACCCATCTATTATTCTTTTCGTTTTTACGCTTTAATGGCTGGACGTCGTTCCTATAGATGATGATATCGCTTTTTTCTTTAGCGCATAACCATGTACCACTATCTTTTTGATATACACTAGGCCACACATTGTTATGATCTTCAGCCCATACATCTCCATCAGGTAAGAATTCAAAATCAAAATCCCAATCAAAATTTTTGTAATCACATGATTCATTGATGATCCAAAAATCTCTAGTTGTTGATTGATGTCTAGCATCTTCTAGTGACTTTGCGAATCTCTCCCTAGGATGAGCATTGGGTTTAGCACCATAATAAAATACATCTCTTAGCATAGATTATGAGATTACCTTAAGATTATAGAGAGTTTGAAATCTATCGGCATCGTGTCTATCATTTACCATTGGTTCACCTCGTATATTCAAACTAGTGTTTAATAGCATAGGACATCCTGTCTTAGCATACCATGCTTCTAATAACTTCCTGATTCCCGAATCATCTTTAGGAACAGTCTGTACGCGGCTAGTATTATCAGCATGACATATGGCAGGAAAGAAGTCAGGATGTCGGCACCCGGCGATGACTTGCATGTACCTACTATCTCTCCAATTGCGTGGCATATCAAAGTAATCAGTGCATAACTCTTCTAGGATCACAGGAGCGAAAGGTCTGAATTTTTGTCTGCGTTTGATTTCATTTACCTTATCCTTTATTTCAGGACCACGGGGATCCGCTAGCAAACTACGATTACCTAATGCCCGGGGACCAAACTCAGCACGACCGTTAGCGACTCCTACCATTTTGTTTGTTTCTAATTCTTTTATAATAGCCTCTACTGGATAATCACCTTTAATGTCATGACCTAAAAACGCATCACGCCATGTAATCTTTTTACCATATCCCAACGCAGCGGCGCCTAAGCTGTTACCTGCATCACCTGGATTGGGTATGATCCACATATTCTCAAAGAAGTTACCTAGTAATCTATTAGCGAGACAGTTTAATGCCACACCTCCCCCATATACTAAGTTCCTACTTTTGCCCATCATACGTGCTTTACTCATCACAACCTGTATCAAATCTTCTGTCAATGCCTGCATAGATGCAGCCAGATCCATATTATCCGCATCCCCAAAAAAATTATCTTCTATTCCTATGTGTAGATTTCTCTTGAATGTCATCGCGGTACGATCTTCTATGAATTCTTTCTCTATTTTGTTGTAATATTTCACTTTTCCATATGCAGCCATGCCCATCAAGATATATTCTTCATCCATTGGCTTTAGTCCAACATAATCAGTCATTGCCGAATACATCAATCCAATACTATTAGGATATCTGCGGGCCCATAATTTCTTATACTGCGCTATTCCATTATCATCATACCAAGCATCCCATATAGTAATACTATCTAGTTCTCCAATCGCATCGATAACGACAACAGTGGCTTCGTTAAAGTTACTTGTCTGGAACCCTGCTGCTGCATGAGTAAGATGATGGAGATGGGTTGTAATGGATCGATTACCGAACTCTGCCATTACTTCAGTACCTACGATCTTCTTAACAGATAATGGCCCGATCCTCTGCCCGGCACGGAGTTGCCGCAGAGCCTTTAACCACGGATTCTCATAATAATGTAATTTATAATCGTCTGTTATATACTTTAATGAATCTCTTGCAATATCATAACAGAGGTTTTTATCGTGCTTGAGTTTGCTATACCGTTCACTATGACCTGCGAACAATATCTCCCCGTGGTTACCTATGATCGTCAATCCTGCATCATGGAAGCCGCAACTTATTCCTATATGGTTCATTTGTAAATAAAAGGATCTCTTTTTCTTAATTCTTTAAGTCGTTTTCTATATCTATATTCTCTGATCAAACTTTTAATCCATCTTATAATAATCATATCTTTTCTCCTATAAATTCACACAGTTCCTGTGCATAGAGTTTGTGCGGTTCTTCTCCATGATGCCAGTATTTGGCCTTAGGATTCTTATATCCTAAATTTTTATATTTCCAGAAAAAACAAGCATCATTATCTTTCATCTTATAATATCGTGAGGTGTCTAATAATGTCAGCAAATCTTGATTGTGCTTATTTGGGAGTGTGAACATATGCATAGCATTACACATTATATACTTAATGTTAAGAGATTTCAACAAGTATTGAACCATTAAAACATTATTGATACTCTGCAATTCTAAAAACTTTTCGTTCTTTGCCATGAATGTTTGATAATACGGAAATAATTCTTTTTCTTCTTTGTCACCACCTTCCCAACCAAAGTTGATCCTGAAATATCTATTAGCGGTATTATCGAACCAATCTGCTGCTTTACTAGATCCATTATACCAAAAATTTCTATCAGTGGGTATTTCTAATCTAGTGCTTTCAGTCCAAGAAACTAACACCGCTAATTCCATGACATTGGGATCATAGAATTTTTCTATATATTTCATTATACTTCTAGCGATCCCGGTATTAGTCATACCGTTCTGCGCGATATTTATTGGCCTATATCCAAAATTAAAGGCTGTCAGATTCCCAAAAGAATGTTGTCTGTTGTAAACACTATCTTCTGAGCCATTGATTTCGGATCCAGCTGCATGGCTACAACCAGCAATCAACATTATTTTTTCCATTATTTCTCACTGTGACTTACTATTTATAATCACATGTATTACTAGAATTTTATACTGGGAAAATAGGTTTACTGATCTTGCGGGTTATATTTATGATAGGTATTGATATCGGGTCAGCCTGTTTAGCGAAATCTAATGCATTCATTGCTTCTTTTTCTGGTATCATTTCGCGCTTTGTATTAGATACATTAACGCGGTATTTTTCTAAATCACTCCAATCGCCAGTACCTAGATAATGATATTCGAATGAGAAATCAACGCTATCATTTAATTCTGCTTCTTCTCTTAGTAGATCGCTGAAGTCTTGCCCACTACGCCCTTCATCTACGCTCCAATTTGGTTTGGCGATCTTCCTGGCACGTTTAGCTGTATTGCTCTGTAAACGTGAATAGTCTTGTGCATAGAAAGGACCCTTGCGGCCTTCTGGTGGGGGGAGTCTATCATCATATGGATTATCAATCTGTTCGAATCTATATTTGAAATCAGCACGCCATTGACCTGCTGCATTGATTCTAAAATTAAATGTGGCAGTATACATCCCCGGACCATATTGACTACCGAATTCCTTGAGGTCTAATTCAGGAGTAAATTTGATTTGTGCGAGATAGCCTCCCCTCGCTCTCCATAGATTCCTAAAGAAAGGCCACATCTCATTTACTAACGTGTCTGCGAAGGGATTTAAGTTTGGCTTTATGATATCATAATCAAATTTCTCATATTCGATATCCCGTATATTACTAGGATCGTCAAATATGATATGATAATGATCTTTCTCTAACGCGGTGCGCACAGGATAACTGATAGGAACATCGGTGCATCCCCTAAAGAAATCGAGCCACATATGGATGCATTTCACCCGTGTCATAACGTGCGTACCACCCATTTTTAAATCTTTGGTGATCCAATGATTCTGATATTTGTGCCAACTTATATTGAACTTGTCTGGATTCTGACCTACAATCGTCTCAGGTCCCAATCCATAACCTACACCAAGTCCCGCATTGTTCATATTGTTATTACGCATTCTCCACATGAATGTCATCGTATCACTATAGTCTTGTAGATCCTCAGTGGGGAAACCTACGATCCAATTAGTCGCAGCCCATATTCCAACCTTCTTACAATCAATGAAGTTTTGTTCCATCTCTTGGATAGTCACGCCTTTAGCCATGTCGTCAAGTACTTTCTGACTACCTGATTCACAACCAAAGTTAAACATGATGCAGCCACCGTCTGCCAAGTCTTTGAGATAGTCTAAGTCCATGCGTCCGTCACAACGTGCATAACCAGTCCAACGGACTTTAAGATTCTTTGCTTTCAGACCAAGAGCAAAAGCACGTAGTTCCTTGACGTTGCCATTGATGAGACTATCGATGAACCATATGATATCTGTACCTTTGTTGTAGTATAACCATTCTACTTCAGTGATCAGGTCTATGCTTTGTCGTTGGCGATATTTCCAGAAATGGGTCTCTTCACAGAATGTACACTTAGCAGTACAACCACGACTTATCTCAGAGTTAACCCCATTGGGAACCTCATATAGACTGAAATCGATACTTTCATAATCTGGCATGGGGAGACCATTGATGTTGATACGCTGATCTTCAGGTTGACTCAATATCCTAGGTGCACCTGTATGTTCGCTGCCTGCTTCGATCTCATCAAGCATTATCAATAGATTCTGTTCTCCTTCACCTACTACGACATAATCATAATATTTCTGTATAGGGAACCAACTCTTGTGTACATTGGGTCCTCCCACAGCGATCTTGATATTAGGTGCTCTGCGCTTTATCTCTTGACACATCCACTTAGTGGGTTCTTCGCTGATATAATATACGCTGAATCCAACCACATGTGGTTCCATAGAAATAATCTTATCTACTGCTTCACTAAGTATAGGTTCTAGTACAGGATGTATATCATTCATGTATGTATCGCCTAACCAATGCCATGAACTAGAAGGATCCCAGAGTCTGAATGGGATCTTTTGATTAGGCCACCAATCATCGCGGAAAGCGTTATATGCTTTGACATTCAAGTCCATGATATGTGTCTCATATCCGGCGCTTTTAGCAACACCGCTGAGCCTCGCTAAACTGAAAGGTGGCATATAGGGGCTCCACTCAGGACACAATATGAGTACGAGTTTAGTGTTTCGCGTTTTATAATCTACATATACCGGGGTCAGATTCTTCTGTATGGTAGGTTTCGCATAGGGTGCTATAGCCTCCATCATGCTGCGGTGGCGGGCGTCTGCGATATCCTCTGTAGGTTTCTCATGGGGTTTTAATTCATCAACCGCCAGATGTCTTAACGTGAAATCCAAGATATCTCCATTATTTGATATATTTTCGTGGGCCCTTAAAGTGCATTATGACATGCCTCACAGATCCTGTAGAGTGTGTTTCTGGATAATCATAAGTACCTATATATACCAATCCAGCCAATCTCCCCAAATGCTCTAGAAAACTGTGGTATTGATTTTCTATTAGGTATATATCAGCCTCAGATTGTAGATGACTAACTATATTTTCTAAGAATTCTTTATGTATGGTCCAATTAGAATCTACAATGAATCGTACAGAGTTAAGTGCGGCTTTTGGATCTTGGCCTTCATCTAAAATACTATTTACTATAACGTCGAAATCAGGTGCATGCGGAGGATTAGAGATCACCAGATCAAACATCTCTTCCTTAGGTAATTCGCTGATTGTAGGGCTCACATAACCCGTGACATAATGTGTCAAATTATTATTTTTAGCATTCTCTAAGCATACCTCAATGGATCCAGGATGATAGTCTGAAAACACGATATGATTACATATACCTATACCTAGGCTTTCAAATCCTAATACTCCAAATCCAGAACACCATTCGAATGCGCGGTTATAAGAATATTTACCGGTTTTTTTGATAGTCTCGATCAAAAAATCTTTATATTCTAAACCTCCGCCATTGAACATCAAAGGTGATTTAATTTTTATACCGCTAGTCAACTCCCATTCACGGACTGTCTTAGCAGAATCTAAAACGTCTACACCTAAGGGTACTAATTCTACCTTCGCTCCATTGGGAGCTATATGCACATAAGGTCTAAAGTTTTCTAGAATATTCTTTTTTTTTCTGGTATCGCCGTAATAGACGATATTTTTCACGTCATTATTTTCCATTCTACGCCACGGGTCAATTACCGTAGCATGTTTAGGGAATACTATCTGTTCTACATAACTATCCCAATAACCAATCAAGAATACTTCAGTAGAGTCCCAATCGGTATCTGTATCACCGGTATGTATATCAAAGTATTTAACCGTACCGCCGTGTTTTTCTATATAATGCCCCACTAGCATACTAGCACTACCATGTGTATAAGGCACTTTTGGTTTGTATGCCTTACCGACTATAACTACATTCTTACCGTGTTCTAAGCATTTCAATGCCATGTTCTGTGCTTGCACTTCCCGGGCCTTCATAATAGCATCGAATAAATCATAACCTAAATTTAATCTATCAGCAAGATAACGCAATGCGATATTATCTCTAGGATGACATGCGCCGGCGTCGCCTAATCCTGCTTTCATATATGCAGGTCCCATGATACGATATGTGCTATTCGCTAATGCATTAGTCACTATGTCTACATTCATGTTGCCATTCCTCTCTGCAACATCTTGTATCATATTTACTAGCGCGAGTTTGGTGCTGATAAATGTGTTATAGAAAATCTTTATAGCCTCTGCTTCATCCCATGTGCCTATCTCATATCTTGGATCATTAGCCATGAATCCCTTATAGAAGTCTACTAACTCTTTGGCATCTCCGGTTAGTGATCCATCTTCAGTGCCGATTATTACCATTTCAGGATTCACCATGTCCCATTTAATAGTCCCCATGGCTATTAGATATGGATTATAGATGAAACGAGCGTTAGTGATACACGGTTCGAGTTGATTGCGCACGGTTCCAGGTAATACTGTGCTTATCAATACCACTAATTGGTTTTTATTAACATGACTATTGACTTCGTTGAGAATACCTTTGACTATAGAATAATCAAAATCTTTATTGGGTAGATGACTCGTGGGAGTCTCACCCCCATATATAGGATCATGGGGCGTTGGGGCAGCGATAAAAATTATTTCTCTGTCCTCTACCGCAGCCTTGATGCTATCTTTCATAGGAAATATTGGATCACGTGCTTCGATATCATACCCTATAACATCATGCCCTGCTGCGAACATTACTTCTGCGCAATCTTGTCCTAATTTACCCACGCCTATCATTGATATCTTTTTCATAAACTCCCCGATTTTAAATATTTATAGGATCCTATATAAGACAGGTTTTTTTGTGCGCAATTTGTTATGATTGAACTCTAATATATCTTTAACATTGTTTTGGAATTCATGAACCTCGTCATCTGTCATATTTGCGAAACGTTCTACTTCATCCATAACCATCTTAAACCTCAAACCATCTTCTTCCACATCATCATATGATTCGTCGATATATGGAGAGAATGTTTTATAACCTAAACCTCTGAGATCCCCTAGGAAGTGCGGTGTAGATAATATGATAAATGGATGGGTGGCTTGGAAAGTTTTCCAAGTTTTTTCAGTCACGAAAGTGCAAGGATAGGTGAGACCGTCACTAAATCTATGTTTAATAGCGCATCTACTTGAAAATTGTGTTTCATTAACCAAAGACACCACCGTATCATTAAATAACTTCCTATCATCATCATTTATATGATATGCGTTTGATATATCATCTGCCAATGTCAACTTCATAGGAAATTCTTGTTTATGTTTTTCTAAAATCTCTGCATAGCCTTCTATAATATCCATATCGAACATCCTGACCATCTCAGATAACATTGTTTCCTCTATTGTTCCACCAATCGATATATAAGCTTTATCTATAATATTTCTTTTATACATCTCTAATATAGATGCTGCGCGGTGAATGCGCGGTACCCCATTGAAGCACAAGATTCTTTTACTTTTAGGGTTGAAGTCTATCTTAAATGGCTGTAATTTATTACCAACGTTAACAATTTCCCAATAATTATCTATCCATAAATTCAATATATGTAAATTATATTCAGAACAAAGTTTTTTATAAGAATTAATTAATCTGCTACACGGAACAGCCCCAGAAATAACATTGAACTGACTCAACGCAATACCACATTTTTTCATAACAACGTCGATTACCTGATTGGCATACTGTAAGAATACTATCTGTAGCCCCTCAGATTGATGATTAAAAAATACTTTGATGTTTTTATTTGATAAAAATCTAATAAGGATGTGGTCTACGACATCCATTAAATTTCCTGAATCAATTAAATTGGTTAAGTGGGGCGAGATCATTACGATATCTTTTTCAGAGACACCCGATTGTTTTTCTAAAAACCTAATTTGATAATAATTAGGGCCAGTTACACTAGAATTCATTTCTTTGTTATCCAAGATTTTCCGAAATTTCTGCGCCGCGCAAAAAATATCTGTTCGCAGAATCTTTGTAAGGACTGATGTTTATCTTCAGGAAAGTCAAATTCATAAGTGCAAGGATTCTCTAGCTCTGATATATTTTGAACATAACCGGGTATATCATACTTGAAATCTATATATTTAGGATAATTATAACAATCATTATAGTCTATCAAATATGTACGCTGAAACAATAATAACTCATTCAATAATGTTTCTTCCAGATCAAATTTACTGCGTAGGAAATCTTCGACCACATTGAAGATATGATTATGTTTATTCTCGCTCTGTAAATTAATAATCGTGCTGTGTACTAAATTCCAGCCATGTATCTCCATACCTTGTATAGGTTCATGATCGATCAATCCATGTTTAGCCCAATTACTATAATGCTCTGCTATCCTATCTGCTTCTTTTTTCAACCATGGATCATTTTGGATATGATCCCATAATTTATCATAAAATTCACGGTATTCTATACCATATCGTTTGTATAATACTCTGCTGATATAATTCGTGATTCCATTGATATGGAAAGTATTTTGAAACCAACTTATCAACTGCGCCGTTATCATCTTGTTTTTAGGTAAATCCCTAGTTGATATAACTACTTCTACTCCCTCCCGTAATTCGTGTTCGTTATATGTACCAACTAGATAGTCATAGACAACGCGACCCTCTAATTTATAGAGACTGCGTTGTGTCAGATTCATCTCTGCGTTTTCGAGCAACTGAGCCTGGTAGATTGTGATACCTGTATGGTTACCCGATTTATATAATTTAAAGAAGTTCTCTTTCCAACTCTCTAATGTCTCACCCGGTAATCCTAAAATCAATTCTGTATAGAGGGGAATATTGTGTTCCTCGCACATCTTGAATACCTCTTCGATTTTATTGATCTCTAGATTCTTACGTTTGATGATATCTAGCACATTGTCATCCATGCTCTGCACGGATAAATTTAATCCAATTTTACTTCCGCCTTCATAAATCAATTTGCGGACAATATCTACAACTTCTTGCTTTTGATTTTTTGCCCAAGCTATAGTATATGCTTTGAGGCTCTTATACTTCTTTTGTATCTCTATGAGTTTGTCTGCGATGAGCATATCACGTTCAGGAAAGATACCAAAATTAGCGTCGGTGATACTTACAAAATCTAAATGTTTCTGTCCGATCCATTCTAGTTCAGCATATACACGTTCTAGATTAAATTTCTTAACTTTATTATATGTCAGACTTCCCCAATCACAGAACGTGCATGCATATGGGCAACCGCGATTCGTTTCCAATGTAGCGTTCCATCTTATCTCTGGGTGCTTAGCCATTAGTTTATCAAATATCCCTGTCAGATATGGACTGGGTATTTGATCTAAGTCGTCGATCCTAGGACTATTTCCTGTGTCTATCGTTTCACCATTATTATTGATTAGCAGTCCCGGAATTGACATAAAATCAGGCTCTGGTAGCAATAGATTTTCTAATATTTTCCTAAAGGTTATCTCTCCCTCGAGTTTTACGCATATATCTATGAAGGGATATTTCTTAAAAAAATCGACCTTCTCTATAGGATATTCAGGACCGCCGGCAATGATAAACACATCAGGATTGGCTTTCTTGAGTTCTCTTCCTAATACCGCACTGTAACTGCGATTCCATATGTATGTGCTGAATCCTATAATATCATGGTCTTTGAGTTGTTCTACCGCTCCTTCTATAAAATCTCTTCGCCATATAAAATCACCTAGTTCATAATTATCATTTATCTGAGGAAATTGTACAACATAACTCCATAATACGGCAGGACTATAAGGAAGATAATATGCATTAAACTCCCTAGGACCTTGTTGAAAATTGGGGCTAACAAAACTTATTTTTTTCTTTTTAGGCATACCCGCGCAGTCTGATAAATCTTGCTAACTCATCGGCTACGACTTTATACCCTTCTACCGTTGGGTGTGCGCCTTGACAATTAGTCAAGTATTTAGCAGGCCAATCTCTCTCGTAATAGGTTTGATGATATGCTCCCCAGTCCTCTGGTTTCAATATCCCATCTAATTGAACTAATTTCTGAATCATCGCTACATATGGAGTAGCATCATGTAAGAAAGAATTCCAATCAAATTTTCTTGCTATATAACCCGCATGCTCATGCAGATATTTTTTCACACCACCATGATGCTGATTAAATCCATTTGCGACAACAACTTTGAAGTTATGTGCTTTAGCAAACACCTGTAAATCTAATAATGCCATCATTTGTTCGCTGGCCATGAATTGATCACTCCACAGCATCCTTTCATATGCTGCCCATAATGGTTCTTCTGCCCCACCATTACCTGAAAAGGGCCACATCGTGCGCCACTTGTAATGAACATACTCACCCACAGAATATCCGTCGTCTTGATCTCGGCGGTGTTTGGGGTGTTGTTGGAAGAAATCGAACCGCTCAAATCCACTCAGCATCAATATCATGATGCCGGTACTGTTGTCCCAGTCTATACGGTCGCAGAAATGTAACTGATGTACAGATGCGCGGTTTCCTATTCCACGTGCGCCCAAGTTCATAGATATATGGTCAGGAAAATGATCACGGCATAAAACATTCACCCAACTATTCTCATGTTCGTATTTTCGTAGATGATAATCATCAACACCCCGCAGTTGTACCCTTCCATCATATTCTTTCCATATCTCTTCAGGATATCCACCCTCCCCTTGAGTCCAACTACATCCCAAACCAACTATGTATTTCTTCATTTCTATACCTATATTCAGCTATCAATCATTTGATTTTTGATCTGTTCTAGGATCCAACCATAAGTAATCTTTAGACCATATTCTAGATTTTCATCGGGCGCCCAACCCACGACCTGCTTGATCATAGTGTTATCACTATTTCTACCCATGACCCCCATTGGTCCGGAAATATTTTTTATAATAACAGTTTTATTCGCTAGATTAGCTATCAACAATGCTAGATCATTGATACTAATCATCCTAGTGCTTCCTAGATTTACAGGTTCATCACAGCCACTCTCTACAATATTTTGAATCCCCTTGATGCATTCATCAATGAACAGAAAACTCCTAGTCTGTGTGCCCGGGCCCCATACCTCTACGATACCCCCATCATCTGCCATTGCTACTTTACGACACAATGCTGCCGGGGCTTTTTCTTTACCATTATTCCAACTTCCCCTTGGACCAAAGATATTATGGAATCTAGCGATCCTAACTCTGAACCCATAATTTCTAGCATATGTCATATACAAACGTTCGCTGAATAGTTTCTCCCAACCATATTCACTGTCAGGATTTGCGGGGTATGCACTATCTTCGGTACATAATGGATCATCTGGATCCTCTTGATTATGACTAGGGTACATACATGCACTTGAACTGTAGAATACGTTCTTAACATTGAATTCTCGCATAGCGTCCAACACATTTAGATTAATCGTTGCACTGTTATGCATAATGTCTGCATCGTTCTCACCAGTAAAGATATATCCGGCGCCGCCCATATCTGCTGCTAATTGATATACCTCATCGATTTTATAATTACTGAATATCTTCCTTACATTTTGCTGGTCACGCAGGTCAGTGATATGGAATCGATCTGCTACGGTATCACTATATAATGGATATTTAAGATCAGCTCCAATCAGATAATTTCCTTGCTCTTTTAATTTTTCAACAAGATATGCGCCTATGAATCCGCCGGCTCCACAAACCAAAATATTTTTCATGTTTTCAGATTTCTCCTTATAATATCGGTTATCGATCTCACCGCAGTTTCACTTGTGGGATACTTAAGAGTATTATAATTATGTTCTACTATAGGTTTCACTTGATTCCTGAAATTCTTTATCTGATCCTGATTCCAACTACCTATGAGTTCACATATGGTTGCTAAACGTTTCATCCTTGAATTAGGATCTTGAATATTATCATAATCTTCTGGCCAGAATTGATCGAATGTTTTAAATCCCATTCCTTTCAATGCTCTCAATGATCCGGGAACTCCTACAATAATGAATGGGTGTTTTTCTTTTAAAGGTTTAAAACTCTTCTCGGTCAACGTGACTTCTGGTAGATCCCAATTGGTTTCGGTCACTATACTTACTAGACTATTATGATAGAACGGTCTGGTTTCGCTATTCAAATCTTCGCACATCGCATTGATCTGGGTAGCACCATCTATTACCAATGGTAATCTGTTATTGAAATTTTTTATATCTTCTGGAGTTATTCCTAAGTAATCGACACTGTGATGATAAAAGGTGTCTTTAAATATCGCATCTTGTTTCTCGGGATCCCGTAAATTGAAACTTATATAACTCCTATCGATCAATCCTGCTTTATGCAGAGCCAATGTCAATTGTGTTCTATGGGTCCTAAATCTACGGTTCCACATCAAAAATAGTTTTTCTGGAATAAAGTTTTCATCATATGGTGGTTCTGTCACTGTACCATTATCGATATTAGTTGAAAATATCTGCTGACTTGAAGGATATGAAATGATCTTTAAACGATTATATTCGTCGTTTGGTACCCTGAATTTTTGACAATAATTTTCATATAATTCTATAGCGTTCATGCATCCTGTCATATAGATAATCTTACCTAAAGGTAAAGAACAACTATCCCTGAAATAACTAGACATAGAACGTATATCATTATCAGACATGAATGCTTCGACGCTTAGGTCAATCAATATATAACCATTACTATTACGCACCAGATGACGCAGATGATGTGGCATATGCGAGAATTCTAGTAAACCAGTGCCTCCTACAAAATATCTCTCGAATGATATTCTCCAAGCTAAACTGAATGGAAAAACGAAAGGACGATTGTCGTCAATCTCTATAGATTGAGCCGGATATAATTCGTAACTATGTTTTCTAAATCTGAATAATCTATTCCATAGATCGTCTGCCCACCAATGTCGTGAGGTTGTTTGACCACCTTCTGCCACCTGTGCGAAACTCAACACATGTGGCAACTCGGTATTCCATATAGGACCGCGGGGCCCTATCCAACTGTAAACTACTTTAATTCTTTCTTTTTCTAAGTCTGTCATGATTTTTATTTATCTAGTGTGAATTTAGGTATGATGATATCAGTTCCACACATACACATCTCTTTTTTGCATGTGATCTGTTTAGGACCTACCCTACTGATATCATCCAGAATATGTCCCACGTGACCTCCCAATCCACAACTGGCTAGACTTACATCGCCTACTGTGTTGATAAAGATACAGTCACCCACATTACAACGCCAACCATTAAAGAAGTTTTGACTATTGACAATCAAATCATTCGCATTACATACAGTAGTCGATTGATCTTGATAACGGTTATAACTCACTGTGAATTCTGTTCGTTTGCCCGGTTTATCTTTAGAGAAATGCATCTCAATGTTATGTGTTTTGAAAAACTCGGTTTTAGCAGGATCCTTATATTGCCATGGTCCTGTGACATGACTCAACTCATCATACAGGGGTGTCCATTCAATGAAATAATTTGGCATGACAGTTTTAAGGTGTTCTGCGAATTCTACAACTTCCCAGAATCTTCCTTCGTGCATGAGCATCTTAGTGCTTAGATAATTCACACGCTCACAAAGGAATATACTATTCTCTTCATATCGTTCTTTATCTGCGAATTCTACATGAAAGCTGGCTACGATATCATCAAATAAATGATGATGTTTTTCCCACCATGCTATGGGGCGGCTAAGATTAGTGTTGACCGCTAATGTAGATTGTGGTAACTCTCTATGTATCCACTCGCAGATAGGAATGAAATTTCGCCAGGCTGTTGGCTCGCCGCCACTAAAGAAGAACTTAAAATGTTTGTATCCTGCTTTCTTATAACGACCTATAATGATCTCTAGATTTTCTAAGTACTTTTCTAAGTTTCCATTATTAGGATTTTCTCCTCCCCAATTGCCAGGATTACAATAACTACAACGGAAATTACAATAATTGTTGACCTGCCATGTTACTGCTATATATGGTTCAGGCGCGAAGATTTCTATTAACTTGTTGCCCACTCATATACCTCTTTGATTTCTGGTACTATATCTTCGAACTTCTCATCACGGAACTGATCTAGTTCATCGTTGAATTGCTTGAACTCTAATATACCATTTTTATTCTCGTCGCCGACGCTGAGGTTATATATGATCATCTTGAAACCATTATAGATATCAATATTATTTTTATATCTTTCTTGATATACGCGATATAATTCTATCAATCTGCGTTTGACATGCTTAGGCAATATCATGATATTTGCATACCATGGATTAGTAGCAAGATTGAATCTTGGACTACTCTCTGTATCGATAAAACCGTTCTCGATCATATAATCGAAAAAGTCAGGAAAATCAAAGACGTTCCATATGGAAATTGTCGGAGTGATTTGGAACTGAGCGTGTGGTACTTGCTCTTTTACTTCTTTGATATTCCTGACGATCCTTTCCCAGTCGGTGCCCTTCCTTATGCACTCAGCAACCTCACCGTGGGCATCTAGACTGGCCCATATCTTGAGTTGCGGAAATTTCTTCCAATAAGCGATCAAGTCTACATCTTTCTTATATTTAAGACTACTGAAGTTCGTAGTATATGTCAATTCTACTTGGTCGCATAAATCATTTTCTACCCAGTAATCTAAGCATTCGTAATGTTCAGGTGTGATTATTATCTCGCCACCTGCGAAATATACTTCAGTCACGTCCCGTAGATATGGCTTTAATTTAGCCATGAACTCTTGGTCTTCATTATTATTAACGACAATCTTTTGATTAGGGAAGTATTTCTTGAACACCTCTTCACCGCGATTGTCCATGAACTCTTGTGCCCATTGACTTGAACAACTAGGGCCGCAACTACGGCATTTCATGTTACATAGATTACTGAACCGTATATCCATATATTTCATCTCAAACTCTTTGAGACTACCATCGTCATTTGTGTTGTCTACGATATAATCTATATAATCTAGGCCTTTACGCTTATTATGACTCTGGCGCATTGTCCATGTGCCCATGAGTTCTAGATCATAACAACGTTTGCAGGCTCCTACATATTCGTCATCCATCATGGCGAGGCGCATTTTCTTATATTCTTCGCTGTTCATCATCTGGATGATAGATTCGTCTGACTTGATCTCTGCCACTGGCATGTTGCTATCCGCTACACAACAGGGCAATACACGTTTATCTGGCCATGCATGGAAATGCACCCAGGGTAATACGCAGAAGTGTTTACCGTTCTCTACCAGATTCCTCACGACTTCTTTTTCCATTGTCACTCCAACAAGTCTTGTAATTTATTTAATTCGGGGAATACTTGCCATAAGTTTTCCTCTCTGATCCTATCGATAGATCCGGTATGCATCAAGAAACTCTCGCGCACCTCGTTCCATTGATTCTTATCGCCGGCGAAATTTACCGCGTCACGAATTAAACGCGATAAACTAGTCCCATCACCGTCATTGTGATCTGCCCAATATAATGCTTTTTCTGCTGCGGGACCTTTCAACTCCTTAGGTAATGATTTAGCGCAATAATAAGAAGGATGGACAGCCAGATATAATGAATGATACCAATCTTCCCTGCGGACGATATTTTTGTCTTTTAAGTATTGGTAGAATTCTCCTATCGTAGGATAGTTGAAGATACTAAACACTGTATTCATCTGGAAACTAACATAATCTAATTCGCGGAATGTCAATAGATTACTCTCTACTTTACCCCAGTCAGTTCCCTTGCGCAGCCATTCAGCACGTTCCCCATAATGATCAATGCTACAACTCAATTCGATCCGCTTAAAATGTTTCCATAAGTCTAAGATATCATGTTTCTTGTACTTGATATTGCTTGCATTTGTATTATATCTCAGTGTTATATCTGTGCGATTCAAACGGATCATCTCTTCTAGCATCGTATAATGTTCATCTGTGATGAGTGGTTCACCACCTGCGAAATAAGCGAGGTCGATATGCTCGATATGCGTTAATACTTCTTCAAGTACTTTACCATTACCGTCATCAACGTGGATGACTACAGGATGTTTTGGATCGAAATTCTTTTGCATCTCTGCTCCCCATTGACTGCTGAATTCTGATCCACATGTACGGCATTTGAAGTTACAGATATTGCTGAAACGGATATCGAAATATCGCATTTTGAAATCATCGACTGTACCATCTCCTTTTGTCGTTGGTACAACCTCGTCATAATATTTTGCGAAATGCTCTTTGCTATAATTACGGAAACTATGAGGTCCTGCTTCTTCGTGTTTATAGCAGAAGTCACAAATCTTATTTTTGCGTTCATTAAGCATGTCTAAACGCAACTCTTTCATCTTTGGACTATTAAAGATTTGCTTTAGCGTATGTTCTTTGGTATTACCGACCGGCGTAGTATAGTCATTACTACAACAAGGATACACATCACCTTTAGGGGTAGCATTCAGATGTACCCATGGGAACATACAAAATGTTTTACTTTCGTTTAATAGAAATTCTTTGTTCATAGTATTAATAATGCCAATTCAGGAAATACTTTGAGCAAATCTTCACCTCGTAATCTATCACGTAGCCAACTATACTTTATAAAATCATACTTGTTTTCTTCCCAAGTATGTGCGCTATTAGCAAAGTTAATAGCATATTTTACTTGTCTAGTAATCAATTCAAATTGACTCCAATTTTCGCAGAATTGCTCTATATTGGGTTGCATACCTTCTTTTAATGATTTAGGCAATGTTGTAGCACAATAGAAACTTGGGTTCGCAGTTAAGCAAAGATAGTGATTGGTATCTTCTTTGAATATAATATTCTTTTGTATCAAATAGTTATAAAAATCATGTATGGTCAAGTAATTGAACACACTAAGTACAGTGCTAACGCTAAACAAGACTTGACGCATTTTCCTGAATTGTAATAGATTGCTTTCCACAACGCCCCAGTCAGTGCCGTACCTTATCAATTCAGCACGTTCACCAAAATGATCTATGCTACAAGCTACCTCGATATGGCTAAAGTGATTCCATAAGTCTATTAGGTCTCTGCCTTTAAAATGGATATTACTAGCATTTGTGTTATAACGCAACTTGACATTAGTTTTACCACGCCTTATCAATTCTTCTAGTAATATATAATGTTCGTCTGTGATCAATGGTTCGCCACCCGCGAAATAAACCATATCAGCATGATCTAAATGCTCTATTACTTCATTTAATACTTTATCCTTGCCATCATCGATATGCAATACGATGAAATCGTGTTTACCTAATTTTCGTTCTTCCGCGGCAAATTGACTGCTACATTCGCTACCGCATGTCCTACATGCAAAGTTACAGATATTACTGAAACGGATGTCTATCATGCGCATTTTGAATTCATCCACTGACCCATCATCCCATGTCTGTGTAACGATATCATCGAAATATTTACCAAACATAAATTTACTATAGTTTCTATAAGAGTTGGGCGAGTTCTCTTCCATCTTATAACAAGTCTTACACATTTCATTTGGAACATCATTCAGCATATCCAGACGTAACTTCTTCGTCTTTTCAGAGTTGAAAATCTCTTTGAGTGTGTTATCTTTAGCATTACCTAAAGTTTCCGTCTGCGTAGTTGTACAGCATGGATACACGTCGCCACGAGGGCTCGCATATAGATGCATCCACGGGAACATACAAAATGTTTTACTTTCGTTTAAATAATATTCTTTATCTTTCATCATACTGGCCACAATTTAACCCTGTCAGGACGTAGTAGATTTCCTACTTCAGGAAACACCTTTGTAAAATCTTCTCCGCGAATCCTATCGAGTCTCGACACCTCTTCCCTAAATTTTGTTTTTTGTTTATCCCAGTTATTCTGAGAGAATACCCATTGGGTTGTATCAGATAACTGTCTTATCTTATCATCGCCAAATCCATGTGATTTCATGTACTGAATAGCCTGTTGCATACTCGCATTACCCTTTTCTTTATAATCAGGTGGTAATATATGGCAAGTCAGGTGCTCGGGGGTACTCATGTTATATAGTGTATAGATACTATCTTTAGCAGAATACAATTTTTTATCAATGATATATTTGTAGAAATCATATATGGTCAAATAATTGAATATACTCAACACTGTATTGATCTGGATAGTTATAAAACTTTGTTTTTTAGCGGATAAGAAATTATTCTCTACTACTACCCAATCAGTACCGTGACGAATATATTCAGCACGTTCCCCATAATGGTCTATACTCGCATATATGTTAACACCATTCTTGAAATTTTTCCATAATGATAGTAAATCTTTGTCTTTGAATTTTAGATTACTCATATTGGTATTGTAACGTAATTTTATATTAGTGCGTTTTCGCTTTATCATCTCTTCTAATAAGATATAATGTTCTTCAGTGATCAGTGGCTCACCACCCGCGAAGTATGCAGTTTCCATATGGTCAATCTGCTGTATAACATCGTTCAAGAATTCTTTGTTATCATTTTTAGGATGAACTTTAGCATACCATACATTATTCTTTAAATCTTCTTGTTCCCATTGGGTACTGAATGCTGATCCGCATGTACGGCATTTGAAGTTACAGATATTGCTGAAACGGATATCGAAATAACGCATCTTGAACTCAGATAGACTTCCGTCATCCAGATTCGTAGTCTCAATGGCTTCTTCAAAATAACTTCCCATCTCATCATTGATCATTTGGCGGAAACTTTTGATACCTTGTTCTTCATGCTTATGGCATTTATTACATTCATTATTCTTGATACCTTTCAGCATGTCCAAACGCAACTGATTCATTTTTGTGCTGTTCACCAATTCCATCAGACCCTGCTCTCTAGCATTACCTACGCCATCTTCAGTAGCACAACTCTCAGCGATACAGCAAGGTGCAGCGATACCCGTAGGTGTAGTATGCAAGTGCGTCCAAGGCACTATGCAGAAGGTATCGCTCTTACTTAAGAGCAATCTCCTTAAGAAAGTGGATTTGTCCTGTTTGTGTCCTGACATAATCTATAAAATTCCATCATTTCAGGGAATATAGAAAGCATATCTGTCTCCCTGCGATCATCTAATTCATTGAACCAATTATAGAAATCTTTTCGACCTTCTATTAGTTTCTCTTCACTATAATATGTATCAGCCATATAGTCTACCACACGTTTGAATTTTTCATATTCAATGGTAGTAAACGCATCCGGGCGGGTGTCATCCATGTTATCTTCCATAAATTTCAATGCTTCATACATATAAGGCATGAACTTGTCTTTAGGAAGGATATTCATATCATACTGAATTGGCTCCCGTAGATAAGGCGTATCGAATCTAACGCGGTGTTTATCATTTTCTTTATCATCATACCAACCATATTGTCTACGCCATTCTAAGAATTTCTCTAGCAAACTTTTAAATGTAGTCACACTAAAGATATTGAATGTTATCATAAACGTGACGGGACTGTCGGTGTTCTGTAAGTATGTATGGAAGTTTTCTTGCCATACATTTAAGTCTAATCCTGTGCGTATATATTCAGCTCGTTCGCCCCATGTATCCATGCTAGTGAACATCTTAAAACTCTTGATTTTATTCTCGTCCGTGAGTTTCTTGACCTTTTGCGCTAGTCTTTGATAGAGTACATTCTTAGTACCAAAATTACTATTCACATTTATTTCTAACCAGGGCATAGGATCTTCATCGATCTTATCTAAGAATCTCCATGTGCTACTGTGCAATGTAGGTTCTCCTCCTGTGATTCGTATGATATTCAATGTTTTACGCATCTCAGGCCACCACTCCCAGAATGCATCGACATATGGATTGTCCTCTTCGCGCTGATACAACTTCATCCAATCGATATCACAGCGGTGATTCTTAACCGAAGTCACAGGACCAAACTTTTCGATCTCTTTATAGAAGCTTGTACTATATTTAGGATGGCAATACCCACACTTGAAATTGCATTCATTGCCGAAATTTATCTCAATATATTCAGGGTTTATATTCTGATTCCATGAACCTTTAGATGTCTGCTCAAAACGTTCTTCCGTAAAAATGCTGGCGTTACGGATATGTCGATCACTGATATAATCATCACCCATGCTTTCGATATTCCAGCAATACTGACAGCCCTCGGGCTTTTTTCCCTGTAACATCATTTGACGTTCTAATTTCTTTTCGTGAGTATTATGTAATGCACTTGGATTGTCCGCTAATTCACTTAATGGAATCTTATGTGGTCTAGGATGATAACAACTATGTGTCTCCCCCGATTGCAAATACATAGTGACGTGATGCCATTTAGCCAGACAGAATGTGGGTCCCGCTTCGCGCTCTACTACTATCTTGATGTCTTTGATCCTATTTGTTTCGTATGACATTACCAGCCTTCTATTCTACGGATAACTTCCATTTCAGTGACTAGTGGCCCTAGATTATGTTTATCACTATTATAATGCCGCTTAAAAAACTTACTTTGTTCACTATCAAAAGCACACATAGGTAATCCTAATTTAGTAGATAACTCAATACCATAGCACTCTGAAAGTTCTAACGGATCTAGGTTTTTAATCTTATCCCATATTTCAATGTAATTGTCGAACCATTGTACATTAGTATGATCCCAATCAGTCAGCATCGTCATATGGGTTCCCATGCGTGATCCCATGATAGCCCATTCACCGTTTTCTACATCCATACCAACATTTTGCCATATTGTTAGATTGTTTAAATTTCTACTTGCAACCGTTTCTTTAAATTCATCAACAGTTGGTACCGCACCTTTATTAAGACACATCTTGACACCTTCGCGGAACCCGGCGCGCCATGCTTGAAATGGTGTATAGTTAGGATATGTAGTTGAATAGCAATCATACATTGCCCAGTATAGATTATCTTTGCTATCTAAACAGAAGTCAGCGATACGGGTGACATCTCCTTCTTTTTGATTCTCATGTGTTTTCATATTGGCGACATAAGTTTTTGTCCAACTGCTCATGCCGCCATTACCATACCGGAGGCCGTTGATAGCGTTAACTGCCTTCCAACGAAACTGTGCCAACTTATATTTGGAATCTCTACCTGTGAAGTCTAACTGGATGTTAAAGAAATCTTCATCGGGCATGTTGTCTCCGTCGATCAGTATGAATCGCTCACTGTCGCTTGTTTCCCCAGCCGCCTTATGTGCCGCATCACTACCCTTAACACCATCTACACGTTTTGCCCAAGGCACCATGTTCTTGATCTTGAGCCAGAATTCTTCTTTCTGCGGCTCATCATATGACAAATAGATGCAATCTAAATCTGCGACATCAACGATATCATTTGAGTTCATAAGTGTTCAATTTCCATTTCTGTTTTTTAATTCTGTCTCCGGGTCCCAAAACAATGCTTATATCTTCTAAAGAGCAATCTATACCTTCTTCCAGATCTGGCATCAATTTAGAGATGATAGCATGTGCTTGCACTGTAGATATTTTACCATCTATCACCCGTATGTCAGGGCGAGCTGCCGCAAAGGTCATCGCGTCGATGACGATATAATTTCCTTCTGGTTTCTCACAGGTATATGTGATTACCTTACCGGCTTCGTCATAATAAAGACGAAACTCGGGAGGCACAATTTTAGGTGCCTCCCATATAATGATATAATCTTCGTTAGTATCCGTCATTTTAATACCAATAGTTTATCAGAAAAATTTTTGATTTGATAGTGAAATGGATACTGCTGCGGTACTGTGTTAATCCGTAACATGTCTGGTAATATCTCATATATTAATGTATCGGTCCAATTCTCGGTAGGAAGACCATTTATCCATTGTTTCATATGAATCATGCTCATAGCATCAAAATTAGGTAATGTTGTTTTTTCTTTGCCTAATATATGAGAAGCGATGGCATATGCCCAGTCTGTGGTCACAGGTTCATCTAAGTTACACTTTAATGATGTCACATATTGATTCCAGTTATCGAACACGTCTTTTACGATCAGAAAGAATTCTTTCGCTAATTCTGATTTCTTGAAATAAGTTATAGCATTGTAACAATCAGGTAGATTGTTATCATCTATAAATCTCCTATAGGCTCTGATCTCAGTGATCTCTTGTTTGAAATTTCGAATTGTTGTAGATATGACAACATCTCTTTGTTCTAATACTTCCCACCAATAATCTATCGATTTTGGTAAGAATAGGTCTGCTTCTAGTTTGATAGTGTATTCATATGGGCTTGCTTCATATACCTGCCAATCATTGATCAATTTCCAATCACTATTAGGCGCTAGATCGCCATATGGTAATTCTATGATCTGGTCGAAAGTTTTTGATTTTACTTTTTCATCAGTGATTAATGATACTTTGGAGTCAGGCATATTACGCTTCACACTACGGGCTAGTACTTCTGCACATTGTACATAGTCGATATTTTTAGTATTCTGTGCTAGGATCACGAACCCTTTATTCACGAATCAACTCCACAAAATTATCCTTATTCATGACATGGAAATCACAATCCCTAATAATTGAATATTCTTTGCGTATCTTTCCACGTTGCCAATTATCAAACATGGTTATAAATTCTGTATTGAAGGGCTGGTCGCTGCTTTTATATACTGTGGTGTTCTTACCTACATGTATTAAGTCCCATGGAATGATATCACTTGATTTGATCATGTGTCCATTTGCGATTCGCAATGCCAATGTCAATGCATAGTCATTGCGATACACCCCTGCCACAAAACTATGTATATTTGCGTAATGAGGATAGTTTTCTTGTACCATCTGCAAACAACCAAAGATTTGTTTCGCCCTATCCGTTTTTTTGAACTTCACAACAGTAGCCCACAATGTTTTAAAACTATAAGAACTCAATACTTCTTGGGCAGCGTTTGGATGCATCAAAAAACTTGTGTTGTCATGGCAACAAAAATCTGTGTCGAAATCGAATAATTTCAATAATCTATCCGAATTGATCATATAATCGACATCTAATAATATTGTCTCATCATATGGGCTTAGATCATACGCTTGATATCTACCTTTATTGATCCATACTTGGTATTCACGGATATTGTTTTTATCTGGTTCGACAAGAACTATATTATCAAAATCAAAATCAGATTTTTCAGGTAGGCTGTTTCCATCAGTGACTAAAGTCACTGGTAATTTTAGGAAATGTTCTATGCGTTTGGCAGTATATTCTGCCATCTTATAGTAATCATATCGGGGTGTGTTGAATGAAAATAATATTACACCCCGAGTTATCGCATTGTTTCTAGTTCTCGCCATTCGTTATACCATTCCTTCATTATAATTTCATTTACTTCTATCAGTTTTGATAACAACGATTTTCTGTCCACTTCAACAGGATTATCAAATGTGTCTAGTAGAACTATTTTTTTAGATGAAAAAGAATTTAGGAATGATATAGTTTGAGCATCGGCTCTCCATAATCCACCTTGTTCTGCGATGAGCAACTTACTATTGAATTTTTCTTTAAGGTAGGCTTTAGCCGAATTATGATTAAATCGTGCTTTTGCCTCTGAAATTAAGGTTTTGGTATCCATCTATTCACTCCTACAAGTTATTTAGATGGATACTAGAGGATTAGAAAATTATTAGGAACCCGTCACCGATCCGGCTAGAGTTATGGTTCCCCATGAATTTGCCAGATATGTAGACTCCGGGGGTGTCAACGTCATTGTAGTTGCTGAACTGGATGCAACTGTAAGCCCATCTGGAACTTCATCCCAGATAGTATATACTGTAATCACAGACCCTGTATCTCCATTCGAACCTTGTGTGCCATTACTTTTAACAATGAAACGGATGAATGTTGATAGATATCCTGAAGGCCCTGTACTTGCTAATTGTGTGAATACCGTAGCATTTGATGTAGTCAATGCATAATAACCTGTATTCTGAGAAATAGTTGGGCTGTTGCCACCGCCGCCTACCTTAGTAATACCATTATATGATACACCGCCGATCGTTACTGAACCTGAACTAGGCGCTGATAATACAACTGTTCCCACATTACTTGCTAGATTATTGAATAATAAATTGATACCTGTACCTGCTGGATGCGATACAGTCATCTTGAGTTGTCCACCTGAATTAAAGAAGTATCGTGCTGCATCACCATTAGCGAAAGTTGCAGTATGGGTGAAAGTCAGTGCTGCCGACCAGCTAGAACCATATGTCGCCGTATTACTTGATGTTGATCCTTGTGATGTTGCATTAAGTCTATTTGTGTAAATTGTTTGTAGATTTGTGGGAATCGCAGACAAGTACGTGATCGTTCCACCTGCGCTTGGTGCGGTTACACTTGTGATAGTTGATGCTTGGTGTAGTGCTGCGTTAGCTGTATTATTTACTAATGATGTCCATTGACCGGTTGATGCTACTGTGTTACCTGCAGAGACGTTAGCAACTGCTGTCTGTCCGTAACCTGCGGTAGAACCACCAGTAGCCCAGACAGCGTTCAATGTGTTAGCAGTAGTAGTGGGATTACCACCTACTAGCGTATTGAAATCTGTCGCCTGTATTAATCCAAATTGTGCGTAACTCATGACTTACCCTTACCTTATGATGACGATGGCTTCTACAGTCCCGACACCCTGTGTTGTTTTTTGTACCAGTGCCCTACCTATGGTATTGAATGCGGTAGCTTCACCGGTTTCGGCTGCCCGGGCGATGCCATTTCCCGCACTGACCAGTCTTTGACCTTTCTCTACCTTACCCATGACCTTGACATGTACTCGTCCCGATACTGCGACTGGGGGATGGGTCTGATCATCGCCGGCGCCTGCGTTCATCAGATAAGCAGCACTGTTTGAGATGACTCCGAACACATCTTCACTTAATTCGAATTTCACGGCTGTGATTTCTTTTGTGCCTCCCAATTCAACTACAGTACCGGGATCATATGTCTCATCCGCTTCGAAACGTTCTGCCAAGTCAGCATATGTAGCTTGTAATCTTGAGCCTGCGCTCAATGTCCAATTACCTGTGAACGTGCCTGGTGTAGTGTTAGCACCAGTAGTAACTGTAGTTCCTACAAATATAGTTGCACCTGTACCTACGTTACCTGTGTAAGTAGGAAGATATGCAGCCACGTTTGAGTTACTGTATGCCGCACCGCCACCAAATATATTAGCACCGTTAGCATACATCAAGTTATCGGTTCTAATACCTGCACTACTTGCAGGGTTGACAACTAAGTTACCACCAGTGACATAAACTGAAGTGCCTGCCGCTGTGTTAGCATTTGGTCCGCCGTATGATACTGTACCTAAACCATTAGCAGTCCAAACACCAGTCAGTGTACCTGCGGTAGCCTGAGAACCTGACGTGATTGCTGTAGTTGTCAGCGTACCGATATTAGCATTAGATATTGAGGCATTACCGATATTTGCATTACCGGTGATAGTTATATTGAGTGATGATATTAGATTACTTGCTGTGATGTCATTAGTCGCAGATAAATTAGAAGCAGCTAGATTTCCTGTGACGGTCACTGCTCCGAATGTAGTGTTACCTCCGCTGCTAGTAGCGGTCAACGCTAACCAGACGTTAGCATTAGCGGCACCGTTAGTTGGACAAACGTATAATGTACTATTGTTAATATTATACCATAACTGTCCTCTGATAGGATTTGCGGGTGGAGTGTTCGCGGCGAAATTCTCTGTCATATGGACAAAGTTTGTGTCTAACGTTTGTCCATATCCCGGATAATTCCGTCCGGGTAAGCCCAACGAGGTACTAGTAGTATTTATAGTACCGTCGGCGATAGTAGTTAGAACTGTACCATCACTCTTAACAATTGTATATGCCATAATCAATCACTCCGATGAATTTATTTATCTTAAATAGTTACTAAATTAGTCAGGCTCTGAATCCTCACTGTATAATCTATCTGAATCTGACGGTTTAGTGACTTCTGTACAGGGTGAAAGATAACATGGGTCAATAATCTAGTGATCACATTACCATTACTGTCTGTACCATAATTAGCTAATAGTCCTAATTCATCAAATACATAACTCGAATCCGTCTGTGTGCTATTATCAAACGCTGCCTGACCAGAAGGCTCACCATAATCTAACAAGCACTGAACTAAAATATCTGTATATAAACGACCTGTAGTGTGGAAAACGGTCATCTTATTCCTGGTAGGGTCTAGATTGAATACACTAGTATCGTCTACTATCTTAGCGTAGGTTTCATTATAAAGAGCAGCATTTTGCCCAGTCGTATTGGGCGGCAGATATGTGATGATACCTGTTTCATCTACGCTAGCGCCACCGTTTCCAAAAGCCATCTGATAGATTTCACCATAACCTCTACTGCTTAGAGTGTCTGCAATGGCCTCACTCATGTTTTCATAGTTGATGGCATTCTTCTTATCCACAAAAACTTCTCCATTATTTGGATCAAAAATCTTGAGGAATCCTTCAACGCTATATGATACAGTAATAATAGACATCAATCATCGCCCCGCTTCTGAACCAGAATTTCTTTTGAATTTGGATCAAAGATTTTAACACTCGAGGAGAAGTAAAATCCTACAACCTCATTTGGTTTAGTATCTAGAGTCTGATCCTTTTTATCAGTATTATTCGACTTATTTTCGTTCATTTCTTTATTTATCATTTAGGTTACATCCTGATATAAGAATTCAGCAGCAGCAGTCGTACTAATCTGTAATGGATCTCCCTCTACAGTATTATAGACTTCAGAATTCCAAGTAAGATCATAGTCTAATTCCGATAACAGATTATTAGATAACCTACTATAAACTTCACTATAAATTGGAATATATGGTTGGATTCCTGTAGCATTGAACCCCCTTTGCAAACCTGTCAGGGTATTATTAATCAAATCTACTGAGTCAAATCTTATCTGTTCTCCATTGATATATATAATTTTACCTATAAGCGTAGTGATAGTCAATGAATCTCCTGCCTGTATATATCCGCCTGCGGTGATCTTCACCAAAGGTGATAGTGCTTCTATAACTACCTCATACGCGGTTGTTGGAATAAATCCCAATCTTGAAGGATTATTGTTATAAATCGTAACGTCACAGATTAGATTTTTATCCCCAGTAAGTCCGATGCTATATATCCCGCTTACAGCAGCGGGTGTCGTAACATTCTGTAAAGCGGTATCTGTAATTTTGGTAACATCATCGACTTCTATATACTCATCTAATTCATACAATGGTGAAGTCAACCAAGTCTTAGATAATGTATTTGCTCTATATACTAGGGGTTCATTATTCTTATTGACAACCAATTGATATATCTCCTCATCCGGCGTTGAATTTATTATCATACTTGTTATGATAACTTCGTCACCCGGAACAATCTCTGTTAATATACTTAAATTATTGTATGAATTTAGTTTTAACTTACTTGAAGGCACGCGATAACCATTGACAGTCACCCATAAACGGTCTACATTATATTGTTCCCATTGTGAGACATTGACAGATTGAGCGGGGGTGTCTGTCGTCAACGTGAATGTATCCCCTCCCCTAGTCTCTGATATTGTAAATAGTGTCAATCCATATTTTTCTTTGACGTAATAGGTGGTGCCGGCTACTATATTGCCCATGATTACAGCCCCGATATCGATTCCAAAAGATGTAAATATCACAGGAGTATCCACAATTAAGTCAGCGTTGGAGACTACCGTGATACGGTTCGTGCCCGCTGTAGTATTGCTTGCAGTAGTGTTAGTGATGATGAACAACCCGTCTCTCCAGATATATCCTCCACCTGTATATGTAGATACATTTGTTACCGGATAATTAGTAGCTGTAGGACCAGGGGCGTATGGTTCTAAATATAAATCGACAATATTTGTCGTGATGATTTTCACATAATAAGTGTTATTATTCAACTGTACGCTACCTTGTACTCCGTCAATCCTTACTAATGTATTTTCTACAAGATTGTGTGGTACGCCTGTAGTTACCCTTGTTGTAGGCGTTCCACCTACGATCACGATCACATTACCAGTATCAGCAGTTAATATAATCACATTACCATTTTGATCTGCTATGACAACCGATCCTGCAGAGAAATATTTGATAAAGTATACGGTACCGGTCGTATTTATACTACCAAATGATGTTCCTTTGAACTGTATTGTTTGTCCTATCACGAAATCTGCCGAATCGTTTACGGTTACATCATAATAATCCGCAGTTCCTGTACCACTACCTATTCCAGTAGCAGTAAATGTTTCTCCAACGGTGTTACTTGCTGCGCCAATTAGCGTGAAATCAGTAGTACCTATTGTTGCTATAACATATGGTCTACCAACTATAAATGATCCAGCAGAGACAGTAGTAATATTAGTTGCAGTAGCATTTGTAGTTGCTAAAGGAATACTGATACTGTTATTGATATTTGAGATATCTGCCACTGTTAGTCCGTTAACTGTTGCTATCATTGATCCTGTATCATCTGTTAACGGTAAAGGATCACCTGCAAGTTCATCACTAATTACAAATTGTGTGCTATTCCATATCTCAATGATAAAGTATGTTGTACCTGCTACTATACCATCTAGGGTAGGTGCAGTAAAGACAATTGAATCACCTACGTTCAAGCCAGTTGTGTCATAACCAGATGCACAAGTTAACCAATTCAATTCCTCATCGTATGCAGTAGTATCATATCCTACAAATGCTGTACCTGTACCGGTGCCTGGCCCTGTTGCTATAAATGACACACCGGGTGTATTACTTGCGGCACCAATTAAAGTAAAGTCAGTTGTACCTACAGTATCGATTACATATTCGTAACCTATGTCAAAGTCACCTGCTGTTATCACAGCATCAAATGGGAACTCACTATGATTAGTGCTTTCTACAACGATTTGTACGAATGCCGATCCTGGTGTACCTGTAATACCATACTGGGTATTAAAATATTGTCTATCTGTAGAGTTATAAGTTGTTACAGCTATAATGCTGCCATTTGTAGGGGGACTATTAAACAATATAGTGTCAGTGATATTACTAATATTATATTGAGATTCTGTGATCCGTAAACCATTTATTTCTACGATAGCATGGTAATCATTCTCGCCGCCCACATAATTATCTAGGTTGAATGAAGAACTAGATCCGTTGCCCGTGAATATCTGCACTTCTGGTATCGTGTATGCATATTGGTCTGGCGCGGTTTCCCCGAATATACTATAAACCAAATAATCTACGGAATTGTTATATTGTGCTGCCAATATCATCTTAGCACTTATACCATTTGGTTGTATACCAAACGCATAATTATTTGTCACGAATGATGCACCGCCCGTAGCATTTGTTAATGGTATCACTGCGCCGCCCGCAGTTGCAGACACGGTGAATTCATTACTATCTACAATGGTTTTTATGTAATACACTGTCTGTGGAGTTAATACGCCACCAAACATAGTATCGCTAAACACTATAGGTGTATCGACAATCAAACCCCCCGTTGAGTTGGTAGTTATAGCATTGTTAGATGATTTGGTTCTCGTTACGGCATTAGTCTTACCTAATACCAACTTAGTACCATTATGGTATACGATTGGATCAGTCCAAACGATTCCAGTACCGGTTTGTATTATGACAATCATGGAGCCCGCTGCGGTTGTCAATATGAACGTTGGTCCCGCTGTACCTGTGATTGCATTATAACTCGCAGAGATAGTGATACTATTTGTAACAACGCTGATTGATTTGACATAATATACAGTATCCTCAACAATATTACCAAATGTTACTCCTTGGAAATATATAGGAGTATTGATAGTGAATTTTGTCACGTCGTCACATAGTATCGTATTATTAGAACTATCGGTTGCTATCGCAGTTACTTCGATAGCGCGGGATTCTGGTCTGATCACACCGCTACCTTGGAAATATAGATTCGAATAGTTACAATTTAGATATATCTCATCAAATCCAGTGACATCATTATGTCTGATTGGATCAGTTTTAGTATCTGCTTTAACTAGTTGATCACCATTGCCCACCTCGTAAACATCGATTCTTAACATATCTGTGACTGGGCTCAAGTAGTTTATAGGAGAGTTCAAAGTAACAGTTCTGTTGATCCAATCAATAGTATAATCTATCGTATCATAGATGCTAGTGCTTAACCCAGTATTACCATCGATGATGAAACATGCTAATTGTGCAGGAACAATCACATCATAGGCCCAACTATAAATGGTCTGTGAGACAGAAGTGGGTGTTAACTCATAAGAGACTACATTATATCCACTATGTGCATATGTTGTGATAGGCCAATTAGTGCCGGGGCGGGTCACTACTGTCATTGTTAACTCATCTGTGACCAAACCCGGAACTAATTCTTCAGGACCGTAACCTGACTGAAACGGATCTCCAACAACATCATATACGGTTGGTGCGACAACAAATAGTGATGAACTTTCCCATGTGACGCCATTATCAATACTCTTCAATATAGTATTGTTATCACCAACTACAATCCAAATTGTGCCTGAAACATAATTCAATCCGTTCAAATGCTCAACTGTGCCTGATGTCCTCTCAGTCCAGGTGATACCATCTGGGCTAGTTATGATCCTACCATTGTCACCAACTGCCATGAATTGTGAGTTATTCCAAAGAACATCCCGTAATGTATCTGTTATCGGATACCTATACATGATCGTTTGGGGAGGGATAGAGGTCGCACCGGACAAGTCTATTGGAGGATTACCAATCGCGTCGGTTATTTGGATCTGTGTAGAAGAGTATATGGTATGAACATAATAAGTTGTTCCTGAGGTCAGAACGTCGAATGAAGCAGTGAATCTAATTGTATCATTCACTGCTAAACCGCTGATCGCATTTATACCTAACACATCTGTTGCGCCATTAATACCCGTTACTTGTGTCTCTGTGACCCCGATCCAATCAGTACCATTCTGTGAGTAATATATGATTCCATCTTCGCCTACTACCAATGCAATAGAATCATTTCCGGTGATTCCATATATTCCTTTCATAGTCAGAGAAGGAAGTTCAGTCCACATGACACCGTTGTCAGTAGTCTGTACGATTATACTAGTATCTATAATCTGTGTTAATCCAGTAGAATAATCATATCGTTGTCCTTTACCTACTGCAATCAATCCATCGAATATCGTTACAGGACCTGATAGTAGTGTTATCGAACTTATACCATATAGTGTATTATCGAGGGTTATATTGAAATTGAAACTCTCTCTCCAGACATAGGTGTCATCACTTCGCACAATGTTTTCACCGACTGCGAAATAATTATTATTTTTATAAGTTATCGCATATAATGAGAGAGCCGCGATATTAATGGAAGTCATATCATATGGTATACTATCATATGGTACAGAGCCATATGGAGTAAAATATCCATTAGTGGTCCAGGTTATACCATCATTACTTCTGTAAATGGGTGTTGCACTATTTGTAGAGGTGATAACATAATAACCACCTGCGTAAATGATATCAGTTGCACCTATACCAACATTCGCTAATTTAGCTATCGCCCAACTGTCACCTGTTGCGCTTCCCAATACTGCTGAATATGTAGGAATATTAGCGGCTGCTAGATAATTTGTTCCATTCCATATAACAGAAGTTATATCGACTTCGGTTGGATAGAATTCTTGACCCTGTAATACGGTATCTAACACATATTGTTCTATCGGGGCGAATGGATTGCCCAGATATGTTGAATTTGGATATGTGATACCGGTGTATAATTGTGTTAAATCTACACCAGGCATATTGTCAGTTGGTTGATAATAACCAATTGTTCTATCCAACGCATTCAATCTACGATCTGCCGGATCTAATAACTCCCACTTACCAAAAATAAACTCATCATCATTGTTACTTACTAAGCAGATATAAACTCTATTATTGAACTTGACGACACTCTGATTGAAATTGAATGGTTCTGGTAATAATGCAAAACTTCCTGCCTTAGCCATCAACATCGAACCACTAGCATTACTTGCAAAATTAATCAATGTTCCGCCTGGATCGGATGTTAGGCGAACACTAGTCGACGTTGGTTTATCATATATATAATATGTTTGACCCAATGTGATTTGGGATGTGAACATTGTTCCTGTGAAAGTTACTGGATCATTAACATCAAAATCTGCGGAACTTGTCACGGTTACCCTGTCATTGGATGCCGTTACCGCTGTAGCAGTAGTCGTTGTGAATCCAACGAATGGGAAATCAATACCACTGACCGGAACTTGCATCAATGGATCAGAATATACATTGAATTGATTTGGAGATATGACTTTCAAATAATATTCTTCGCTCAATCCTGGAACAGTTCCTGAACAGATGACATCGGTGATAGCACCCGTAGAACTTATTGTATTGACAATCATTATTAAATCATTACCGGGCGTTACTCCACCCAATTCGTCGCCAGATATCACTAACTGATTGTCGATTGCGAAACCATATCCTCCATTTGTGATCAACACCCTATATCCACCTAAGATATAACTTACATCAAATATTGGTTGAACTGGTGGCGATTCGCTTGAACTTGGGAACTGTACTAACTCAAAATCAGTATTAGTATAATTTAAATTTTCAGCAGATCCGCTAGATGTTAATGATAATTTAATAAATGGATCGCCGGTTCCTGTCATTAAACCATTGGCTGTACTTAATGTTCTCACGCTTCCCAGATCGGTATCGGATATCTTGAACTTAGTTCCACCCACGCTTGGATATGATCCATATGCAGTACCTGTACCCGAACCAGCACCCGTTGCAGTAAATGATATGCCTATTGTATTAGATGCAGCACCAATGGATGTGAAATCTGTGGTACCTACTGATTCAATCACATATGTTTCTCCGATCACAAATGAACCTGCATCGGTTACAAAATATCTTACAAAGTATTCATCACTGATAACTATTCCGCCCAATGCTTGACCAGTGAATACTATGGGCATCCCTACATATAAATTATCTGTGCTATCACAGTTTAGTATATTATAAGAACCATCTGTGTTATAAACTTCTGTTTCTAATTTTGGTAAATATTCACCAGGATTTAATGGATCTTCCATGCCTGTGTATTCAACAACATAATATGTTGTGCTAGCACTTAATCCTGATCCTGCAGGTGGTGTCTCGACCTGTACGGGCAAGTTGGTGCTTTCTGGCATTCTTGGTTATACGGGAACCAACACCGTGAACGGGGGGAGTCTGGTGATTTCCAATGCCGCCTACGTCGCCACGATCACGCCCACCTCGATTCAGCTCGATTACTCCACCCCTCCGACCGTGGGAACAAACAACCTCCTGCCGGGACCATTAAATGCAAGCTCTCTGGCAAGCTATTCGGTCAATGGAAACGGCAGCACCACCGTCACTCTGACGAACAGCCCGAATCTCAAGGCCATCGTCACCAGCAGCGCCCCCGCCAATCAAAAGCCGGTCATCAACGCGGGTCAGACCTTCTCGGTGGCTGAAAACAGCGCGGCCGGTACGGTGGTGGGAACCTTGACGGCAACGGATGCCGACTCCAACCCGCTTTCCGGATGGGCGATCGTGTCCGGAAATACCGACGGGGCCTTCGCCCTGAATAGTTCCACGGGTCAGTTGACCGTGTTGGGAGGTCTCAATTTCGAAGCCGCCAGTTCTTACAGCCTTTCCGTCACGGTCTCGGACGGCACCGCCACCAGCGATCCCGTCAACGTCACGGTCAGTGTGTCCAACGTGGCTGAGTTTTCCGACGTTTTCGGATCCGAGGATCCTTCCGCGGACTCGAACGGGGACGGCATCCGTCTTCAGGCAGGTCGAGAGTGTGCTTTGGCCGTCCATAAAGGCCCTTCTACGGCCCTTTGGTGCGCTGGTAGAGTCCACGAGCGGGGAAATCCGCTTCAAGCATTCTAACGGGCTT
>OGWH01000006.1_pt1 | contig 36735 bp, 43 predicted proteins | sample 1575971 | NCBI WGS metagenome assembly OGWH01 (sample SAMN07581554, study PRJEB24739) | freshwater metagenome
GTTTCCCAGTCACGATAACGAGAGGCAATTTTTCGATAATAGATGACCGTACAGGACAGACTGATCAGGAATTTCATAATTCTGATCTAAGATATTCTAGGCCGGAAGATTTATTTACCCTAGGTAATATGGATATATGGAATAAAAGTTATTCAGTCTTAGTCTCTGAGACAGAACCCAATGATCCATGGCAGTTAACCGAAAAAACATGGAAACCAATATTAGGTCTTAGACCATTCGTACTTAATGCTAATAACCAATTATATAAAATTCTAAATAAATTGAATCTATACACTCCTGCTGATCTGTTCAAAAATACGGATTTAAACAGGGCTGATCCTTTAACTCTACTCGAACATTTCAAATGGTTGAATGAAAAAACACCACAAGAATTATATGACTTGTGGTGTTCTCAGTACTTTATGTTGAGACACAATAGAAATAGATTTTTAGAATTAGCTAGTGGGCATGCCTAGATCGGTGATAGAAAATATGCCTGTACCGCTAACCGAGATATATGCGATATAATTTCCTTCACCTACTATGAATGAATTGAGTACTGTGTTTGCTGGAACTATCTCGCATGCTGCTAAATTCGCTGTCACTGAGCTGTTACCTACCGCCACTGCTATTGCGCTTGAAGTAGTTGATATACGGACTTTATCCGTAGTGGCTACTGTTGTTCGTTGACTCGATCCACTTGGTGTATAAATTGTTGCTGCCATTTTATTTTCCTTATAGTCTGCCGACAGCGATCTCTATGATGCCGTCAGTGCCTTCAAAATTTTCTAATGCTTTACCTATGATCGTTCCTAATTTAGGATCATGTGTAGGTCTAGCGTATCCATTGCCACCTGATACTAGCATATCCCCCTTCCTGATGATTCCCCGAACTTTTACTGGAACACGACCTTGTAATGCGATAGCCACTGCAATGCCAGGACATTCAGCATTCATAGCATATGCAGGATCAGTTGATACTACTCCTGCTACTCTCTTAGTTTCATCTGTAGCCAATGTGACTTCTTTATCACCACCAAATTCTAACACTGTTCCTGAATCATAATTCTCATCTGCTTCATAGTACTCTGCTAAGTCAGCATATGTCGCCTGCAATCTTGAACCTGCACTTAAAGTAAAATTGCCGGTCAATGTGCCCACATTGGTATTAGAACCCATGCTTATCACAGAAGCATTTGCCAGAGTCAAGCCAGACAATGTGCCAAGACTTGTGATATTTGGCTGAGCCGCAGTTGTGACAGTACCCGCTGTTGTTGCTGCTCCAGTTAACGCACCAACAAATGTTGTAGATGTGACACTGGTCAATCCAGTGATAGTTGTAGTAGTTGCACCGAGTGTTAATGTTGTGTTACCTAGTGTCAATGATGAATTAGCGAGTCTAGTTTGGGCTAAAGTACCAGTAGATATGTTGCCTGCATTCAATGCAGTTAAGCCACTCCCATTACCCGTAAAAATTCCAGTGTTAGCAGTTACATTAGCTGCTGTTACATTTCCATTGACACCTAATGATGTAAGTGTTCCTAACGAAGTAATATTGGGCTGTGCCGCAGTTGTCACCGTACCGGCTGTTGTGGCACTACCACTTACTGTAATTGTATATGTGCCACTTAGTCTACCACTAGGTAATGTACCGGTTGACAAATTACTTGCATTTAAGTTAGTTAAGTTCGCGCCATTACCAGCAAATAATGTAGAATTCAATGTACCTGTGATTTTATCGAATGTGAATGCACCGTTACCTGCCATTGAACCCGCGTCATTGAACTGCACATATGTGTTGAATCCTGCAGGAGTTACATTACCTGCGACATTTGCATATATGAATCCCCCACCGACCACTGCTGCCCAACCTGTTACCGCAGAACTAAATGTCAACGTTAGAGCATTTGCATTTGTATAATTTATGACTGGATAGTCATAGCGACCGACATAAGAATTACCTGTGTTGTCTACAGGTTCTACGCTCACATATTGATTGTTAAGATTATGAACCACAGTCCATATCGTATTTCCACTTGACTGGGTATGTAAATAATAACCACCTGTGGGGTCTGTCCAACTCAATGTGCCGGAACCATTCGTTTTTAATATCTGGTTCGCACTACCGCCAGTGATAGTAACATTGCCGATTGGTCCTAGATTACTTGTTCCTGATACACGCAATGTTCCTACATTTGCATTTCCTGTAGTGATTAAATTTCCGCCTGTAATTGTTGCTGTCGCTGTTAAAGAGCCTGCACTTACCGTATTTGATGTTACTAAATTACCACCGGTCACATTTCCTGTGGCTGTGATCAATCCTGCTGTACCTAAGTTACCAACATTCGCATTACCGGTAACACTTAATGCACCTGTCAATACGCCACTCGCAGCACCTATATTCCCCACATTCGCATTACCGGTAACACTTAATGCACCTGTCAATACGCCACTCGCAGCACCTATATTCCCCACATTCGCATTACCGGTAACGTTTGCAGTACCGGTTATATTCGCACCTGTGTTAGTTATTACTAATATATTGGCAACACCATTTGATGAAATGTTAACGTTTGAATTTGCTGTTACTACAACACTACTGTTACCATTTACTATTGCTGCTCCATTGGCTGCGCTTGTACCACCCACAGTGAACGATCCGCCTGAAGCATTAGTAATTACTACACCCGATGCATTGGATCTGATTGTAGCATTACCTAGATAGATCGTGCTACCAGAAAGATATAGTGTATTCCAACGATTTGTAGTATTACCTAAATTGTATGTCACATTAGCATTAGGATTTAAATTACCTGCTATGGTGACTTGCGTACCATTACCAAAACTCGTTAAGTTTGGCTGCGCATTGCTTGATGTTGTTAATGTTGCTGTTATAAAGTTTGCAGTTACCAAATTACCTAAATTAGCATTAGCGGCAGATATATTACTTGAGAATACGCCTTGTGTTGCACCAATATTACCTACATTAGTATTAGCAGTAACGGAAAGATTACCGGTCAATGCAAGATTACTTGTTAATACGTTAAAAGATATTGCATTGTTGACACCCAATGCTTGATTACTTGTAGAAGTACTCGATACGAATATAGGATAGAATGTTCCAGTAGTCTGTGTAGTCACTACACTAAAATCAGTTACATTAGAATATGATACATTCAAGTTTGCTACGCGGTCAGTACTAGAAACTACTAGGGGCGAACCTGAACCACTTGCTATGTTTGAAAATAATCTAGTAGATGTGACAACTCCAGTGGCATTTAAATTTCCCACATTAGAGTTACCATTAACGGTTAATATTTTTGGATTCGCGCCAGTATTATTGTTCCATGTAAAATCTGCGTCAGCATCTAATAAATTACTACTGTTAAATTGTACCGTAGAATTGGCTCCGGCTGCATTAGCGACCCCGCTACCACCAACAGCACAGATTACCCTACCGCCTGTAGCATAAACGTTACATGTCCCGGCGGCAGTAGTTAGTATTAATTCAGTACCACCTTCCGTTAAAGATAACGTCATGGTAGTAGCATTGATAATATTCTTTACATAATAGGTTGTATTCGCTGTTATTCCACCAAATGTTGTACCTAAAAATTTAATCTCATTATTTGCAGTGAAACTAGATGTGGCGCCCACTGTCACATAATTAGTAGACGACGTTGTAGCAGTAACGCTTGTAAAAGCATAAGCCGTATATCCTCCACCTGATGTATTTAATGCTGTCGTTAAACTAGAATCTGTATAAAGAGCGAAGGTATTAGAGGTAAGAATATCAATGTAATAGCTATTACCATTGATCTGTGTCATACCGACAGCATCGGTGATAGTTACTTCTGCACCTTCAATCAAAAAATTATCTTCAGTCGTTGTGATAACCGCTGGAGAGGCTTTGGTTATATTCTGGATGAATGCGATAATAGTTGACTTTGGGGTCCAATTCAAATTACCAGTGCCGTCAGTTTCTAATACATAACCAATAGCGCCACCGGTAATCTTAATATTAGAAACATCCCCGAATGTTAATAGGCCACCAGCATTTCCACCTCGATTTACCCAGTTATTACCATCAAATGCTAAGACTTGACCATTTGCGCCAGCCGCTGTATTTGATGTAATGCTAATATCTAGATTACCGTAAGACCCGTTGATTTGATCGAAATCAACTTCAGAATATGAAGTGAGTACTTCAATATTCTCTAATCCCTGTTCGGTCTTACCTATGAACAGGCGCCTTTCGTCCGACGCGAATCCGAACTCTGCTTCATCGAGTTGGGGTAGATCGACTAAATTACCCGATCTTTGTTGTATTTTGGATATCTGTACTATAGCCATAGAATGTAACTTTAAGAGTGTTACATCTATTTATACTTTTTACAGATTAAAGTATCACACGAATTGGTTATAATATTGCTCTAGACGTTGAAACCAAACTACAGTCCACTGATCGAATTCTTCGTTTTCTACGATGAATTCCTGATAGACATTATCCGCAGTACACATGAAGATTACCCCTTTACGGATATCTGTTTTATAGGTTTCATTATGAGCCGACGCATATGCTGCTAACTGTATGAAGTAGTCACCAATCCATTCTTTTTTCTTGAGTTTATTGGACTGTTTATGATCCATGATAGCAGGGCTACCTTGATGAACGCCCACCAAATCTGCGGTTCCTGCATAGACTTCAGGAAAATACAGACTGACTTCTGTACCCCAAAACTCATCACATCTACTTAGACCTTGATTTATGATACTATTTGCCATCTGGTGACTTTGCTGGCTATATGGATTGCTTCCAGGATTACCCGTCTCCCCTGTCTTTATATAGTTTTCAAGCCACTTATGCATGCGTGTACCTCTTCCTGCTGCCTCAGTAGTTATCTGTTGTGATTTCTCAGGCCCAACCCTTTTACGCCATTCGTGTAATGCTTTTTTAGCTTCTTCTGGTTTTGTCGCGTCTAATATGGTAGTCACGCTAGGAACTTTGGAACCATTTGGTGTTATGTATTTCCGTGAACCATCGATTGTTTCACGCTTCAACTCTTTATAATTAAATTTATTAGGATTATACATTTTTTATTTCTTTTCATACCATGCGTGCTTAAACCATGGACCATTTAATGGACTAGCATCTATATTTGCAACATAGTTTTTTAAATCAATATAATCTGATTGTATAGGAATTATTTTCGTATATTTTTCTAAAATCATATTATAGCAATAGTCTGCAACTACATGTTGTGCTTCTAGACCATCATGTTGACAAGTAGTTTTATCCAATGACCGCGTTAATAAATGAAAATCATGAATTTTATTATTGTCTAAATAGCAAGTATCAAAAAGATTTGGATAATTGTTTTTTATTAACATGATCGATTGTTCGTGGTCTGTCATATAATTAGTTGTAAAATAATTTGTATTATTTGCTTTAAACATGTTAATTATTGATAACCAATTCAATAATTTTCTCCGCTCCATGAAGTACAAACCATTTTGATCAATCTGTTCATATATCGCCCTTTCGATCGGCTCATAACCGTAACATGCCAAGGTCCTAAAATCACCCACTTTACGACCCTTATAATCTGATAAGAATTCTTCTCTGCGCAATGCAGAGGAAAATGCTATGATAAAAAAAGGTTTATTATTTTTATTCTTGTTTATATAAAAATATTCTGCGGTTCTTCTATATATTGAATCATTACCTGACCCCATGACCGCTAAATTAACAACGGGAACATTTAATTTCCTTGCTAACAATGCGGGCCATCCTTGTGTCGCGGGATCTTCTAATCCCTGACAATAGGTGAAACTACAACCGGAAGTTACTAAATGTGAGATTTCTAATGTCATTTATATCCTAAAACTCTCGCCACAGCCACATCTATCTTTTTCGTCTGGATTTATGAATTCAAATCCTTCATTCAATCCCTTTTTCTGATAATCCATAGCCATACCTTCTAGATATGGAACATGTTTTGGATCTACGAAAACACTAACATCGTGGCTTGTATGTGTCTGCAATGTATTATCTATAACATCTTGATATTCCAGAACATAAGCGAGACTGCTACAGCCTGTAGTTTTAACACCAATGCGGATACCCAAACCTTTGCCACGTCTTTGTAGTTGTTGTCTAATTTTAGACGCAGCGGTGTCAGTGATAGATATCATCAAACTATTTATTTTAGAAAACTAGTATAATACTTTTATGAATCAGATATCAAGTCATTTGGTAGACATAGCAGACTGTGCCATCTGCGCTACAACTTGCTTGGATTGATCACCGGGCATCTCAGCAGAACTAGCCTGTCCTTTGAATACCACATTATTACCTTGAATGTTTGATATAACGTTTTTTAATGGGGGTTGTTTGATCATATTATATAAATCTTTTGGATCTAATATAATATCACAGTTTTGAAAATAATCTAATAACTTGTCTAGGGTCCAATTAGGTTGAACCTTGCCTTTTTCTAGGTCATTTTTTAATTGATCAGTAGCAGCGACTATTTTAGTGGCTAGGGCATTCTGTGGATCAAGTTCATAGAGGCGCATGAATTACCTCTTAGCTCGACCTACTCCAGATGTTGGTGCCACTTCTGGTTCCTCTGCAGGCACCGGTGCAGCTGCACCTGTATCACCTGCCATTGGGGCGATTGCAGGCTCTACTTCAGTAGCACTTGCGTCTACTGCAACCTCACCTTCGCCGCCGGCGGGCATCCCACCCGCATCTGCGCCAAATGCATCAGCAGCAGGCACACCGCCAGTCAATGTATCTCTAGCAGCCTTCACTTGAGTGAAAGCCTCTTTCAACGCTACAGTCAATGCGTCGAGTTGTGCGGTCATTAATTCGTTATATCCCTGCGCTTCATTGACCCCAATCTCGCTTTCGATACTATCAACTAATGCAGGTAATTCTTTGACCTGCATCTGACCAACATCCTCTAACATTTTTTGTACAGTGTCTACCATGTCTTGTGCTGCGAGAACAACCTGTGATTTCTCTACCTCTTCGTTTTCTACAACAATGCGGGTAGGAGTTTTAAGTAATTCTTGAAAATGTTGGCGAAGGGCTTGCTCCATGAATACTAATTTCATATATGGAGCACTGGCTTGATTCTTATAAAATTCAGGAGATTTCTGTACTTCATTGATTAGTGAGGAGACCCTACCAAGCATCATTCTTGTTTTAATCTTATCTAATTTTGAGGTATCAAGAGACACTTCAAAATTCTCTCTCAATGCTGTAGTAGCATAATTTTTGTATTCTAAATCGGTTAATCTCATAGTATGGTTTTCCAGTTCTGATATAATATTTATCTGAATCCTATATTATTTAGGTTGTTTATTGGTGAACTTGTTAGTCTGCCAATGTTTAGATATATTTATGTATGAATTGATTTCTTTAGTCATTGCATTCTTCTTGCGTCTGGCTTCTTGTAGTTTAACCAAATAGATGAGCTTGGTTTCATTATCTTTCGCTCTAGCAAGCAATTTCTTTTGTTGGGCCATAGACACCTCTAACCCACTCAGTAATAAGTCCAGCTCTTCAATACGATTAGATTCTCTGATCTTTTTATATTTATCAAATATGCACCAGGTGAAAGCATGTTTTTTAGAACTGAATATGTGTTCACCCGATGCTGTAAAATATACTACTTTGAATAGACCGTTATCCAGGGGTTCTATCCTGTATTTGTTAAAGAGTTCATAACTACCATCATCATAGTCAACTATGAAGACCTCTGACAGCTCAGAGGATAACTCTTTAACAAAGAATTTCTCTATTTTAGATTGATTTTTCATAATAATTTAAAGTATATATTCCTAAGTTCGGGGGTAGTATCTAAAAATGTCGGTAACTCTATCCATTCCGTACCACATTTGATCATAGGTATGCCATCACAATCATTATAGAGAGATCCTAATTCTTCTATACCGTTCTCAAATACACTAGCGTGTTGTACTTCAAATTCAAAATGCCACATGGGATAAATTTCCTCTTCTTTTTGTTGATATAAAAAACCAAAATTCTCAAACTCATCAAATCTTATATCCTCTCGTACAGGGTGTGATATAAGTTCAGGTTGTGACCGTAAGGATATCCCCTGTAATACTGTATCGAAATTAGATTGTGTGTTCCTCTTATGAATCCATATTTCTGCATCTACATCAATGGGTGGTTTAGACCTGTTAGGTATCCCGGTATGTGTAATATCAAACAGTGTATAACAACATATCTTATGCGGCATGTTGTATTTAGAGAGGTAAAAAACCCGGGAATAAATCCCGGGTTCTTATTAAACGCAAACTAAGATTAGTTTGTGAATGTTGCTGTTGCTGCTGTTGTCACAGCATAGCCCAATGCTGTTGTTAATGCAGTGTCTAGATTTCCACCGTTAGTGAAATCCCATGCTTCGACTGGATATACAGCCATTGCTAATGTGTCGGTATTTGCACCTACTTCTGTGAATTCATATACTGCAATAGTTGCTAACTGCTGTATAGTCTGTACTGCTATAGCAATGTCTCCGCCTGTTGGTGTCGCCACGCCAGTAAATGTTACTGTACCGAACTGTAGTTTTGGACCTTGTGGTTGAACTGTTACTGCTGAAGTAATAGCATTCACGCCAGAATTAGTATAATCTGGTGCGTCTAACCACGTTACTTGTTTAAAGTCACCACTGACTCTTGTAAATTGTGCCATTTTTTTATTCCTTTAAGTTAATTCGAACACTGAGGTTCGTATAATTATTTATGCCTACAACAAAAAAATGTCGGTTTTGGTGTTATCGACCGGCTAGATTCTGCCGGCTGAATCCCATTCTATCTACAAATTTTAGACCTTGAGCTACGAATCCTTCTTGTGTTTGGGTGCCATCCTGCAGATATCCTTTGACCGGGCTGGATGCTGCTGCCTTATCTAATTGTTTCACAACATTCATTTTAAGATTATAGATATCGATCCAGATAGTGAATGCTCCTATCAACCCTTCGGCATTCTCTGCGAAATGCGCATCTATCTTGGTTCTCATTTTATCCGTCATGGGTCTTGAAGTAACATAATCTTTAAATCCGTCGAGTAGGTTGCTTAAGTCACCGGATATAATACGCTTATTAATATAGGTTGTGAATAGTTGATTAAAAGTATTACGGGCTTGGGGAGCAGTAGTCATCAACTTCTGTACTGCTGATCCATATTGATTTATTGCTTTCTTAACTTCGCTGATTAACCCTGCGTCTAACTTGAGTTTGGGGGTTATAGGCATTCTACTAGGAATGATAGCAATATTGCTATTATTCTTTAGACTGCCAATAGTCCCGTTCAACGGTGTTGCTTGATCCGTCGAGGCAGCGTCGGGAGATATAAATTGATGTACCGCTATACCAGCAGTTTTTCCAGCCATCAATTTACCGACTTCACTATTAGGATCCACGGTATATGTTATACCTTTAGGATTAGCCCTAAATGTATATACACCGTCTTTTTCTTCTAATGGTTGACTGAATAATAAGTCACCCCAATAGAATCCTTTACTTTTATCTGCCTTCTCAAGTCCAGGCCATATTTCAGCAACAAGTTGATGTAGTCCTACGCGGTCTACATCACGCGCCTGATCGTATTGAACAAACTGCTCAGGACTAAACACTTGTCTACCCGTGCCGTCTTTCTTATTAAACATGTGCTTGTCCATGATACTGAATTTACCATTAACTCCCCGACCAAATATCAATGCAGGATATCCATCCCATTTAATACTTACAGTATCGGGAGATTTTACAGTCTGTTGTATAGCATCCAATGCTCGTTTAGCACCTTCGATATCTCCCAAAAATACAAGATCCTCAGGATGGTCTAAGTGACCCTTATCCTCTTTCACAATTTCTAGGGATAATAATTTAGACGATAATACCGACAGGCTTTCTGCTAGGTTCATTTGAATCTACGAATTTTTGTTTCTGCAACTTTCTGAGCCGGTTGCGCTGCCGGCGCTGCTGTGGCAGGCCTGTCAACAAATCCCGGTTTTCCTGCGGCAGGCGTAGCAGTACTAGTAGCCGCCTTAGCATCAAGACCTTGAGTAGGTGTGTTTGATGTCAATTCTTTCATTGTCTCAGCGTGTAGTTTAGCATCCACACTCTTGAGTCTAGCCATAGTAGATTTAACAAGTTCAGCCATCTGATGGCTATTCATCTGCTGGGTTTGAGATGCGGCTGCTGATTGCGTTGCTGATTGCGTTGCGGAAGTATCGGCTACTTTTTCCGTATCTGTTTGCGCGGTTGTCGCATCTTTATTAACAATGTTTGCTGCACCTGCCGGAACATTTCCTTTAGAAACAGCATAACTTACTTGTGCTAATTTTTCTAGTGCAGCACGACCCCTGTCTTTAGCATATGTTGCCTGGACATCACCAATACCTTTATCTATGGCTGCTTGATTCACCGCATAGTTAACACCCTTCATATATTGAGGATACCATTGATTTTTGAGATACTGACTTATGCTTATCTTACCTGAATCTGCTTCTAGTATGCTCTCAAAAATATTATTAAGTTTAACATAACGTGATTCTACTATGCGATACTTTTTAGTATTAGATTCTACTAATACAGAAAGACCTAAATCTTTCCATGTCAATCCAGCACCTTCAATAAGCATGTTTAGATAGTAAATCTTCCAACCTTCTTTTACGCCCATTGGATTGAGATCCATGCGCTGACCTGCTCTCATTTTTTGAATAGCGGCTGTAGCAAATTTTGGATCACTATTTTTCTTTAATACGAATTCTGCTGTTTTAAGCGCATTAGCCCATTCTGGATAATCTTTACGATCAGCCATGTAGTTTACTAATTCTTTGGTCAATGCAATCTTCTGCGCCTTGTCAGTTACCTGACCCAGTTGCTGACTTACGCCCTTAACATAATTGTTTAAATTCTGTGTAGTCTGCTGTTGTTGCTTGTATTTACCAGTGGCCATATTTGTGCCAGTCTTTGGTAGACCACCTGCCGCAGCTGCTGCCGGAGCAGTTGGAGCAGTTGGAGCAGTTACAGGAGGAACAGTTGGTTCAGGTTTCACTGTTTTTGGATCTACCGGTGTCGTTTGTGGTGTCTGTGATTTGGCATCTCTCAATTTAGGATCTACCAGACCACCTTGAATAGAAGTTTCTAGCGATGATATCGCATCACCTACGAAATCCTTAATAAACATGTCCTGAGCCATTTGCTGTTGTAATGTCTTACCACCTGCTTGGCCAGTCATTTTTTTAAGAGCGGCAGCTCCATAGTCTCCTATCAAACTGCTTAATCTAAGTTCTTCTAACTTCTTGAATTCATCTAGTTTCATGACTTATTTCCTTAAGGATTTACTGAATCTCTTTTGATCTTTGCTTTTTATAGCACTAAGAAGTTTCTTCTCTAAGAGTTCTGCCTTTTCAACATCATATTTCCTATTTATGAGTTCAATAAGATTAATGGCGCTGGTTATCACATTAAGAGCCCTAGACTCAATTATATGATTTATATCGCGGTTCGCCCCGATAGACTCTAATTCTTCCAATAGGCTTCTTGTTTTCTTTTGCATATATTAAGATCCTACTAGTATTTAGTCAATATATGACAATTCTATTTCTTTAGGGAATTTAATAAAGACCTAAGTTTGGGACTCTGGATATCTGCTACTATTTTGTTTGTCTCGGGTTCTACTGTATTTTGTATAACATCATTCAAAGTACTAGTAGCCTTTACCCTGCTCATTATATCGTTGGCTGAGGGTTGAACATCTTTCTGTTTACCATACCCTTCCGGATCGGAATCTGTGATCCTTAGGGTATCATTATTGAAATCTAATTCTATCTTCTGTCCCACACCTGAACTGCTACGGGTTTTCATCAATTGAAGTTGATATTGACCACGCTCACGCATACTACGGCTAGTAAAAATACCGAACACATTATCCGCAGTATTAATTTTACTAATACCGCCTGAGATATGACTATGGTCAAATTCTATCTCTTCGACGGCCGATCTGTTAAGTTGCGATGCCGTTACAAATAAGACATTGAGTTCCTTCGCTAGATTGCGTAGTTCTTCGGATACATACTTATCCTTAACGAAAAGATCACTGGGACTGACTTTAGCACTGACAGGCATTATCAAATCCAAATAGTCTATGCATAGAAAATCGATCTTCATTCCTGTCTGTATCTGTAATTCTTTACAATATGCCCGGATGTCATTGACCGTACTCTGCGCAGGCAGATATTTAATGCGCAATTTTCCTGATTTCTTTGCGACCATTTTGACCTTCATCTCGACATTATCAATATCTTTGAAAATTTCTCGACTACTAGTCTCGGTCATCATGCTATCTATACGCATACTACATAGACCTTCGCTGAGTTCTAATGTGATATATACACCACTTAGTCCTGCTTGTGCCCAGTTGACTGATAAGTTCTGCATAAACAGGCTCTTGCCTGATCCACTACCTCCTGCAAAGATTTGTAATTCGCCACGATTGAAACCACCGTATAGTTTCCTATCCATGCTGGGCCAACCAGTACTATTCTGACCGTTATTGGATTTCAATGCCATCAATCTTGCCCTAGGATCAGCAAAATAGTCAGTACCCATATCACGCTGCAATGATATCTGCACAGCGTCCTTTACTAGTTTCTCTACTGGGTCATATTCCCCTTTCTCAAGGAAATCTGCTGCTTTGAGTATGGCTCTCTCAAGTTCCTGTCGTTTAGTGAATTTTTCGAATTCTACCAGAAACCATTCATAATGTCCGTCGTCTAGTTCAGGAATAGTATCTATATCTATACCGGTCGTTGCTTTGATCTGTATAGGTTCAGGTATTGTATTATATTTCTTACTATGTTCTATTATGAATTCTGCTACCGGGCGCAATTTCCTATCAAAATTTTGTGGATTCATGATATTCATGACCCGTATATATAGCTCTGCATTAGTGACCAACATCTGCAAAAACAACTTCTGTACATCAATATTATAATCTTTTATCAAGTTGCTTCCTCTTCATTTCAATTTTAATCTTACTATTTGTTGCATTTTGCAATATACTTAGTAGGGTAGGGAGGCGCCCATACTTTACTACAGCATCATTAACATCCTTACAATTACTCCAATTTGGTATACTCACATGGAAGCCCAAATCTAACGCCCTATCACACATGCTAAGTCCTGTATTATCTTGATCCGGGACAAATATTATTTTACGATTCAATTTTCGTAATACCTCTACCTGATAATCGTTGAATGTGTTGTGTGTCAATGCACAACAATTCAAACTCAATGCATCAAATATACCTTCAACTAATAGGCATACTTCCCACTCGGGTCGTTGCAAGTCGTAACCAAACACATATCCCGGTTGTTGTTCATTGATGAATTTGGGTTTACGGTCGTCTAGATATCTGCTTGTGTGACCTACTATCTTATTTTCAAATGTGAAGGGAATAATGATTCTGTTCGCTTGTCTACCCTGATGATTGGGTGTGACCATGAAAGGATATTCATCATAATGGATACCTCGTCTAGTTAGGTAATCTACAAAAATCTTATGTTTAGGATTGAGTGGATCGATGATTTCTCCCTCAGGTAAACTCATTTCCTTGAATTTTATCTTGGACTTTTCTTTCTTGACCCGTACCAATGATAATAAATCTTTGTGCTGTAGGCTCTCTAGATTCCATCGATGGATCTGTAACTCATCGACACCGCACCAAGATAGAAATTGTTTTGTATTTTTTGTTAGGCTTTTACCTAACGTGAATCCACATTTGAATCCACAGTTAAAACAATGATAGGACCAATTCTCACCATCTTGCTTCACACCTCCCCTTGATCGCCTATCAGGTTTATGTCCACGATTATGGCAGCAAGGCGCATTGAAACTATACCAACCGCTCTGTGATAACCGTTTCTTGCCTGAAATTGATTGGAGGATATCAAACACTATGTAATTATAACATAGCGTCATGTAAAAACAAATACTATCGGGAACTCATCTTGCCAAAATGTTAGTTACTGCACCGGTGTTACTGGTAAAAACCATGCGCACAAACGGATGATACCCATGTACCGTGTAACCATATGTATCTGTGACATTCGAATATCCGGCAGTAGTTATGGGATACCACTCGCCCCCTTGATTGTCTACAGATCCTTGAACGGTGATATCTCCGTTGAATTCAGTGTAATGTGCTTGGAGAGTCAATATTGGATTATTCATAGTATTGATTATACTACTATAATATGTGTTGGCGTTAGGTAAGACATTACTTATACTATTGTTAGGATCTAGGTTAGGAAAGGGTTGTCCTGTAGGGATAGTGACTTCTTGTGAGGGAACAAATGCAGGGAGTACGCTATTCACTATATTCATCTCTCCCCTAGCACCTGCGTTCTGATCTACATAAACAGGATAATCGAATTGTCCTACAGGAATCTCCAATGTATAATAACACTTCTGAGCATCTATATCCTCAAGATCCGCAGCGTTTAATTGCAATACTGCTAGACCATTGACAGGAAGAGTCAATGTCAGTGCTTTCCTGAGTAATACTTGAGTACCGTTATAACTTATGATCCTACAGGTGATCTCTTTATTTGATATATCTACTGATTTTTGTTCTTGGTTAAGGAATTGGAATTGGAGTTGGTTATCAACTCCCTTATGTAAGGTTAGTGGTTTAGCATATACTGGCATATATTTCCTTGGTGAGTTACCTGAGAGCAATACAACGATATTACGTTGAAAATAATAGAATACGGACGTAGAGTACACAAATTAGCTCCTTAAACATATTTATTATTAATTTAGTAAAATATTTATTTTGGTAAAAGATGATTAAATAACAACAGCAAATTATAAAAAGATGATTCCATACGAGTTTTTTAAAAAGTTAAGCGAGAACCACCCCTTCATAACGATATGTTCCTACGCCAACCAAGATTATGTAGGAATCATTCAGAACAGGGACGACACATGCACCTCATTATATGATTATGGTGCGGTAGTAGATAATGATCTAAAAACTAGATTCCTAGAATTGGGTGACATGTGGTGGTGGGAAAGTAATAGACTAGTACCTATAAATCTATTCCTCAAAAAAGAATGGATGATATTCAAACCTTATCTGAGGACTTTCAATAACAAAAGTTTAGAGATAATACATGGACCTGTTTGTAGTATGATGGAATTACATAAACGCAGGTCTAAACGCCGTAGCATCACACTAGTAAAACGAATGCCTTAATTCTTGCGGATACGCCGCTCTTTTGCCAATTGCAGGCTGAGTTTAGCGACTTTGCTATCAAAGCAGACACCATTTAAATGATCGAATTCATGTTGAAATACCCTAGCCGGTAATTCTCCTAATTCTTGTTCGACTACATTACCCGATAATTGTTGATATCTAACCTTTACTGTGTCGGGTCTTGTTACAGTGAGCCATAATTTAGGAAAACTCAGACAACCTTCTTGGGCCCTGTTCTTCCCGTTACTCTCTAATATCTCTGGATTTATACAGACGATGAGTTTGTCAATGTTGCCCATTATAAAAATGCGTTTCTTTACTCCGCACTGTGGTGCCGCTAATCCTATCCCACCACTCTCAAACATGATTTTAGTCATCGATTTCACTAGCTCGGTAGGATCGCCATCAATAACAAAATCCCATGGATCTGATATCTCGCGCAATCTTTCATCATTCTCTTTAAGTAATTCTATTTCCATATTCTCTCAACAGATTCATATGTACTACTACTAGGTTAGCATACGCGATAGCATGACTCTTTTTGAAACTATATCCTGTATGATCTTTGTCCCATACTGATTTATTGATCTCTATGAATGTTTTACCGATCAAATGTCTTTTTGCAGGGCGTATGATTGCTAGAAACATAGCCAATCTAGGAACATTATTCACCGGATCTGGCATCTTAGATAAAGTATCATATTGATTACCTAAATGTATCAATCGTTCTACGATAACCTTATCTTTTAGCATGTTCCAGTCTGGTTCATTCATTAATTCTAATAGATGTTTCTCATCACGAACCTGATTGTATAGATGAACATTCAATATATCTAGTTTGGTATAACCCCTCTGTTCTGCTTCTTCGTAATTCAATGATGACATATCATTGATAGGATCATAAGGAATCTCGGTCACATAAATTCCAGTTGGATGCTTACGCATAGGAGTAACATTACGCATACTTGCAGGTATGTGTTGAATAAATGATAAAACTTTATCACGATTACCTACGTCAATATCAATGTCACTTTTAAATTTCATAACCATGTTAAACTAAAAAGTAATGCATCTTGTTCGTTCTTGAAGTGCCAACTATAACTTCCCGGGATGCTTCTACCACCCCAAAAACAACACCATAGACCATCTCTGTTATCTATAACACTCCAGCGTTTGCCAAACTTTTGTTCACACCAAACTGTTTGTGAGGCATGATTGTCCCCTCCAAATTTAGGTACTGTGATTGTATATGTAAACTCTTTCACTTAGTCAATCCCAGTCTCCCATAAGCCTCTTGAACTACAATTGCTTGTCTTTCCGCATCTTCGACGGCTTTGTGACTTGTGACATGTCCTCCGTCTTTGAGTTTAACTCCCGCAATCTCGTATAGAGTCCTAGTATCTCTAACAGTGTAAAAAGGCCAAGGAATAGGATTAGGCTTATCAATGAGTACTTGTCTAAAGGCTGTCTCAGCAACAACCACATCAAATGAAGCACCATTGCTCCAAACAGCACGGCGGTTCCAACAAAACTTATAAAGGGTCTCCATACATTCTTTAAATGAAATCCGTCCCCTGTCTCCGAGTGCTTCTTCCAATGCCTGAGGGCTTTGTTCAGACCACCAACGTAAAGTATCATCGTTAATCACCCTATTGTAAATTTCTGTTTGATCTTCCACTGTAGGTCGTAACTCTAAACGCTCAACGACTCCTCGACCTTTTGGATCAAATCTAACAGCACCAATTGTTAAAACAACACAATACGGAGTCGTATCCAGTGTCTCCATATCTATCATTATATCATTTGCCATTTAATTCTGCCACATTTCCCACATTGTAATCAATCTACTAGACCATATAGTGACTTCTAATGATTTTGTACCACCACTAAAATCCCAACCATCACCCCTATCACCAAAATTTCTACGACACCATTGTATAACAGTTTTAGGATCACCCTTTACTTTGAATATGATCTTGCTATGATCTCTAGGATTCTTTCTGACAACATCGACATACTCTATTACTGGGTTAATACTTAATTCATAAAACGGATTACTTAGTGCCATTGCTTGTCCAAACATTATCTATTTCGGTAACTTCTTGTATTATACTTGAATCTAGATAATTTAGCAAGAGGGCTGGGCGAGGTCGATCTTGAGGATTGGGCATACTGCTATGCAACAAACGGCAATTATAGATCAATGTGCAACCTCTGGGTAATGTGGGCTGTATCATATTCTTTAAGAACCATTCGTTATAATGACCCCGATAACATAGATTGATATCGTAATCTAATTTCTGACTATGCGGAACTATACCTGTACTAGCACTATCTTTATCCATATCAGATAACGCTACGATCACTTGCACACCTAATAGGTTTCTATCATAGTTCCATTTTCTAAATCTATGTGGGGTGTCAACATGGGGATTTATCCAGGTGCTTTTACTTTCTATAGTTACAATGTCACTAGCATAGAACTCTGCTGTAGGTAAGTATTTCTTCACTTGCTTTCCTACTATATTTCCAATTTCTTTTACTTCAGGCCAATCCATGACAGTCTGACTCCACCATACGCTTATATCAGATAGATTTTTTATATCACTGCGTTCGGCATATTTCTTATCCTTACTACTCGCCCGCACAGGATAACAAGTATCTAATTTAGAAACAATCGAATCAATTAGATTATTAGTTATGATGTTATCAGTGATAATATATCCAGGCCCATCGACAAGTTGATTAGCAATATTTTCTTGTAGGTCACCCTGTATATAATAGTCTCCTGGAATAATACCTGCCTCCCATATTTTATCTAATTCTCTTTGTAATTCAGGGATGTAATTTGCTAACTTCCTATTTCTAAACTTGTCAGACTCAGTTATAAAATGTTTATTCTGTGATAGGTATGTACTATCTATGATTTGCGGTTCTTTTAACCATTGAATAACGATCTTAATCGATTCGATGAAACCATGATTGATAATTTCATTGGGATGTTCTAACGAATAATTATCGATACGTTTTAATAATTTTTCACCTTTCTCTATACCCGTGGCACGGTACTCACTAGTCAATAAACTTACTAACGCATATAGTGGATGTGATACGCGGTTAACAAAACAGCCTGCGTCATGCGCTAATGTACCATCTGACTTTTTGTATTCTAACAACATAGTCAACCAAAAATCGAACAGATCCATACACTGTATAGCATTGAATAAACTAACAGTACAACTCAACCCTATACTAAAACGTGTGCGATCAGGGTCGGTTCCCATCACACTTTCTTGCACCATGCCTAAGAACATTCTAACGTTAGATTCTATCTTAGACCATTTGAATGGATATCGTATGTATTCGTTTGTTTTCTGATAACCGTCTATAGATACAGATATATGAACTGCATTGAATTGTTTCCATAACTCAATTAACTCGGGTGTTATACCTGTCAAATTAGTCACATAACTTAATTTAATATTCTTACTGCGATTGTGTTTTATCAATAGATTTAAGAAGTTGATATGTTCTTCGGATATGGTAGGTTCACCACCTATCAAACTTATAGCAATAATATTAGGGAAGTCATCTACTAATTGTTTTGCTGTAGTATCATCGATGCAGATCCGTTTTAGATCACGCTGCTGCTCTGGGTGTATCCTCCATATAGTATTATATTCCTCAGTCCAAAAGTCACTTAAGTCCATGTTACATGTCATACATTTGCTATTACACTTAGTACTGAATGTTAAATCTAAATATCTGATATTATTTGGATCAACATGCTCTACCATTGGAATATCGAATTTTTGCAATTCTTTATTCCATATGGTACGCATACTACCTATACCATTATTTTCTGCCTCCTTGCAATTACTGCAGGCTAGTGGCCATTCTCCTTTTAATAATTTACTTCTTATTCCTTTAAGGTTAGGAGCATTAATTCGTGTGTTTGGTGCTGTATTCAATACACCTTGGTCGTAATGGCCATCTTTATACATCTTCCAATGATTAGTCCTTATACCACAACAAGGAATATATTCTCCGTAAGAATTTATACTAGCAGAACCAAATGCTAGAGAACAGAATATAGGTTTCACTTCCATCTTAATTCAGCCCAAATTTTCTCTTCATTTCCGCGTAAATAGATATTTAACTTATGGTCATCCGTATGCCAGCACCACGCAGGATTGAGTTGTAGCATGCCTTGAAATCTAGGATCATCAACAAAAATATATTGATCACGTTCTATACTTTTACCCCATGTGTCTATACACCAATCACGGAAATCGTTGAATGCTTTTATCCTATTGATATTGTGTAAATCTACAAATTCAACCATGTATTTAAAATAAGGGTAACCGGTGAATCTAGCATCCATCTTTATAAATTTTGGTTTAATTTCTGTCATTTTGGTAGAATCCTAATTTTCATCATGTATATAATAGCCTTAGATATGTTGCATATTTTTCGTCTTTAAAATAAAATTTAACTCTTTTATTTCTCATGTAATTAATATTGAGATCATCATCATATGTCATGATTGGAGGCTCGTATATAAAATAGAAATCTTCCGAACTCACCACGTTTTGTTTTTTGAGGTCCCTAATTATATCCCAAAGTTGATTGGTAGATTTTAATTCGATTACACATTCAATCATGACCACCTTAACTTGAACATGATATAATTCCGTTCATATCTGAATTTTACTTCGGCATGATATGCATGCCAGCGCCAACGCGCATGTCTATAGGGCATATCAATGTTATCTCTTATCCAATCGATTATATCAAAATATTTTTCGGTGTCATCATCGATTAAATCTATGACCACGCAAGGCCATGAAGAAGCATCCCAACATTCAAAATTCAATCTTTCAATATTTTCCACATTAATTGTCTATCCAATCGATCTCGTATCATCGTCGCCTCTTTCTCAGTTTTCGCAACGATTCCCGTTACTACATATCGTTTATTGATGGCGTCTGCTAGGTAATCTTGATAATTTTGATAGAAACTTACACTATCAACATAGAGTATCTCCCAATCATCCAATCGTTCTATCATTAATCTAGCGATATCTATTTTACATTCCTCAAACAAAAATTTCAATAGATTTTCGAAACCGGACCTTGTGCGGATGGGCACAAATTTATCTGTTGGCCATGTTACCAGAAAGCCTTTATCTGAGTTTATGATATTGAATTGACTCATAGAAATTTTAGATTAAACAATATTGCATCTTTTTCATCCTTAAACATGAAATCCATGTAATCCTCTGTGGGATGAGTTATAAATCTATATCCGGGCAAGCCAAAAATCTCTATTGCCGATGTACATATCTCATCCCATTCGATGAGCGGCTGTACTCTGGATATGGTGTCACCATGTCTCCATGGAATCCTGACTAGATGGCTATAACTAATACCCGGCTTCATTCAATAAACCTTTAACATGTTGCACAGTTTCGTTATCACGTTTGAATTTTATGGCCCATAATTCAGGGTTGATATAATCTACTATCATTTTGACTTGTGTCTCATCCAGACCATCTAAAAATTTCCTACCACTCTCACTATGATACAATACCCATGGACTGATTTTTCCTGTTGTGATCATATAGCAAATCTTATTACGATTACCATACCTTAGGATATCTCTGGCAGATATCTTTTCGATCACAGATAAGTCAATCATTGTCTCAATGCTACGTGCTACAGCATCCATACTATTTTCTTCGCGTAGATAACTTAGAAGAAACTTAGTATAGTTGATATCACTAGTCCAAACATCTATCTTTATTTTATTATCTAATAACCAGTCGATATATCTGCTGATATTGATCACATTAACTTCGCTACAATAGATACCAAATCTCACAAACGCCAGATAATAAGAACTTTTAATGAAATCCATATATTCGCGTTTCTTTTTTGTAGATATATTCTTCGTATAGAATTGCAACCAAGATTGGAATCCTATCCTATTGCCTTTCTTATCCTTGTCTTGCCATCTACGCTTAGTCTCGCATATATGATGGAATACCGTAGACTCACGCAGGAATGTGCGCCCACAAAACTCACATCCGAAATTAGTTTCCGTTGTCTTTTTCGTATTGTTCGATTTCATTATCAGTTATGATACTATTTAATATTTCGATCTCATCGAATTTTAAGTGGGGGAATTTTCCTGCAAAATAAACCTTTCGTGTTTGTTCCTTCACAAACGCTTCTGCTAATTCTTTATGTGCGGTTTCAGATTCCGTGGGATAAATCTTACCATAATATTCTTTGATATCACCCACATTGGCTTTATCCTTTAGTTTACTGACACGTTCTTTTATCTGGGGAATCCATGGATGGAATTGTTTTCCTTTTCCTAGAGCCGATGCACATAACATCATCCATTGTAGTTTAGGATGATTAGAGATACACTCGTTGAACATATATTTGTTTGCGAACTCTTCAGTACTCAATAAATGAAACTGTTGCAATGCTGTGTTCGACTTCACCGTACTAACATAATTTAATAACATCCATGGAATGAATTTTTTTTGTTGCTCAGGAGTTAATCTGTCATAATAACCATAATCTTTATTATCTATAGCATTGATAGCTTCGAATAAAGGAAAGTCTATATTCTGAAATTTTTCATCTGCCGGCGGCGAAGTTTTCTTTGCCATCAAAACACCTGACCATAATCTACTATTTCACAATTACGGCTTATCTCTTTAACGAAATAAATGCATCTAGGTTTAGGACCTTCATCAATTGGTACTGCTAAAAATTGTCCGTTGCGCAATCGGGGAGCATACCATGTCACATCATGATAGATATCCATTATCTCTATGGGCAAGAAACTAGGGTTGAAACTACTCAATGGGTTGAACTCGAACACACTGAATCCCCTATCGTTAAGGCTTGATAAAGGTAATGTTTCTAAGTCGCCGTGATCTTTCTCACCTATCAATACTTGCCAATCCACAGGCATCTTGATAGTCCTATCACCAATCTTTAATACAAGTGCAGGGCTGTTGAAACTTTCTAAAAATATCAATGGTATATAATGATAATCTACGTTATGTGGATTGCTATTATCTAGTATAGCGAACCTAAGATCATCGATTTCTTCAGGTAATGTCTCTAGATTATAAGGAATATTTTCTAATGTTAGTATTCGCATATCAATAATGTATCATATAAAATGTCAGTAGTCAAGTTTCTCTAGACTAAATGGATACTTAGCCTCTTTATAATAAGCCTTGCGCTGTGTCAGATGCCGTTTGGCAAACCTACAATCACTTGTGATATCCCAAATCTCTACATAGTCTTTATCTTCAGCCTTTCTGATACCCCGTCCAATACTTTGTATAACTCTAACAAAGCTTTTTCCGGGTTCCAGAAGAACCAGATTAAAAATCCTAGGAATATTAATACCCACACTGGCCACACCATAAGTCGCCACAATAATCTTATCGTTGCTAGTCGCAACCTCGTCATATTCTTCCTTTCTTTCTGTGAGTTTCGTCTCACCACTGATAAACACACTGCCGGGTAATCTATTGATTAATTCACGACCCGCGTTGACGCGATCAACCAATACCAATGTATTACCACCATCTTTGATCTTATCGATCAAGTCTGCGATCTTATCTAATCGTTTCCCATGTTCTAAGAGGTGTTTTAGCTCACTCTGGTAATTTGAAAACTCTACACCATCTTTCAATTGAACGATGTTCACATTACATTGTGCTAACACACCTTTGTCTTGCAATTCTGCGGCACTAAGTTTACCAATCACAGGACCCAAACTAACAAGCAATGCTATCCTCTCGAAATCTGCTTTTGGGATAGTACCGGTGAGTCCCCAACGTATAGGAATATGGCTGAAAACACCAGTCAACAATGTTTTTAATGCCTCAGCCTTTGCCATGTGTACTTCATCAACAATCACACATACAACATTCTCGATGAACTCACCTATACTAACATCAGCCTCACCTGCCTTAGTGTTCTTCAATAGATTGTTAAGACTTTGCCATGTGCATATTGTATGGGTCTTGCCAAATTCTTTGCGGTCACCAAAATATACACCAACGTCAAGACCCATGTTAATATAGTCTGTTTCTGTTTGCGTAACTAGGCTTTTGTTAGGAACAATAACAATGCTACGACCATATTGCTCTATCGACTTACTTAGGGCCGCAGTCATGATCGTTTTACCTGCACCAGTGGCTACCTCTTGTAATGACTGTGGATTAGATAGAAAGTTATTGATGATCTCTACCTGATAATCACGTAGTATTATGGGACTACCTGCTAATGGATGTTTATCTAGCCATTTTTTATCAGAGAACGAATCCGAGGACACTCGGTCGAATTTGAAGGTATTGCTGTACTGCCTCAGGTCTCGCAACTCGATATCATAATCGTAATGCTCCAGTATAGGAATGATCTCAGTGAGCAGATTGATGTAACTGCTACCACCCAGGCTAAAGAAACTCACTTTACCATTCCAGCGTCCAAGTTTGACACTAGGTAAATATCTAGCACCGGGAATCTCATATTCAAACTTCTTCATACACGCCCTACGTGCATCAAGTTCCAGACCCTCTATCTTCACATTTACTTCATCTTTGATTATTATCTTTGCTTCTCTCATAGTGGTACCGGTCTAGAAATCTGTAATTGTATGACTTTGGCTAATCTATTCACATTGTATTGATATAAACTCTCAGAACCAGATACCAGTCTTAACATGACTGTTGTTTTGGCATTACCCTGAGTATAGGGTCTAGAACTATTAGCGACTTGAATATTTAGTTCTCTAAGTATACCTGTTATTTCATTTCGGGTATTAATATTACCAAGGCCACGCCCGAAATATACAAGGTCTACCTCAAACTCTTTTAGCCATCCTGCTACCAGTCTAAAGTTATCTAAATCAACGACGGGATTTGAATTGGATGCGAACAATTTCTTAACATCATTCTGCGTTACCGACTCATCTATATTGATGCCGTATTGTGATAATAAGAACAATGTTTTGGGATCGTCATCTAATACTAGATCATTGATGGCGCTGGCTAGAAAAGTATTGACAGCGATCACATAATAATTGTTGTTCAATTTTACATAAGTAGGATTCCAGAATCTGGCTTCGTAAGCAATAACCGGATTCAATAATTCTATGATATCCGCACTATAGACAACAGTGCTGAAATATTTAGGTAATGTGGTGCTGACTAATTTTAACGCATTAGTAGTCAGGGGACTGTTATATTGTTTTCCATCGCGGTTCCATTCATATGAGTTATTCTCTGTGCCCCTGAAATCAGTTATGAAATGTTTATTGAACGGAACCTTGAGGATTATCTGACCATTATTTATGGACACTTTTGCCCCCGTGAATTCAGTTGAACTTTCTACTATAGGAGTAGCCCATGGCAATTCTTTCAGGTTTTCTTTCAGTAAACCAATCCTAGCAAACTGTTTGGCATATTTGCTTATGAGCTTCTCAAACAATGCCCGTTGATTGCTAGTCACACGATGATATTTGGAAATAAGGTATTCCAGATTGTGTAAAAATTTTTTATCATAGGTGCTGAGTTTTATCTGTTGGTTTAGGAAAAAATGTAGTAGATGTTCCTTAGTTTTTAACATCCTGTCATGATAACATCCACGCGAACAAAATGCAAGCATAAAGGCAAAAAAGGGACCATAGTCCCTTTTAATGCTGATTTACTATTGATTAGTGATGACGCATGACCGTATTCTCAGCCAGCATCTTCCAATTGTTCGGGCTGATTTTGACCAGATCACTGATCTTGAGCGCCATACGCAATGACAACTCACGGAGCCTGCTACGCTTTTCCCACATGAAGTTCAATACCTCTTCACCTTCGTTCTCAGTGAAATCGTAGTCCTTAAACAATCCACCGGTATCAGTGCTATCACGGTGAACCTGTTTGATGCGCAACATCTTGTCACGCTCACTATCAACAGTCAGATCAAGGAAGTGACAACGTGATTGCAGAGCCTCGAGGTGATCTTGCAATTTCTTGCTCTTGAGGTTCTCAAACTTCAAGTTAGTGATGAAGATCGCCGAACCTTTGAATTCGAACTGATCGGGCACACCCTCACGGCGTAACATAGCACTATCGCTGTTCCAGCAGATACGGCGCCTCTTGCCGCTATCAAGTGCTGCCTTGAGGATGTTCAGCGCCAGATCATCTTGGAACACGCTGTCGCAGTCATCGAACACCAACACATTCTTGGGATCGCTGTACTTGAACAACGTGCAGTAGAGACCAATTGGCGTCATAGCACCTTTGACGATCTCGAACCGGACCTTACGACCGGCTAGTTTGTCGAACATAACCGCTTTTTCAAGTTGGGTCTCGACACCGAAACTCTTACCAACTCCCGGGGGTCCTGACACGATCATTGCGCGGATGTCACCGTTGATACATGCCTTGCTCATCTCATCAAGGATCGCAAAGCGGGTGGCGATACGGTTCATTGCTTCTTCATCAGTCTCGGTTACTGCCGGGGCTTTGGTTTTAAATGCGATTTCTGTCATTGGTTCTCCATCAAGATATTCGATATTAGACATATTATTAACTTTTACCTTCACTACGTCAATATCTATTGGGAATTTTCCCTCATTCTTGACAGTGATATATGCACCCTTCTTGCCCTGTTGAAATCCCTTGACAAGGGTAAACTGGGCATTGACTACCGGGATATTGCGATAGACACCATGTTTGATCAAGACTTGAGACACTTACTTACTCCTGTTTGTTCACTGTATAAAGACTATTATATACCCAAATCCATTTATTGTCAACCTCGGACAATATCGAAAATCTGGTTCTTGAGGCGATTCACATCCTCATTTTCCACATAGAAATCCGTAGTAGGATCCCAGTACTGTCCCGCTTTGGGATCATAGTACAGTACCGCACCCGAGGGATAGTAGAACGGGCCCTCTAGTCCCTTTATGGGTTGATATTTTGCTTCACGATCACGGAGGACTTTGTAGCCCATTATTTGATCTCCAAAGTTTTTGCAGGGTAAGTGATTTTGCCGTCGTATTTCAGTTGGCTCTTTTCGAATTCTGTCATGTAATCATTGGAAACGATATCAAACCCAATGATAGTCTCAGAACTAAAACCATCGTTATATTCGATACGGTCACGAACTGCCATCACAAGGCTAGTAGCATCAGCATATGAACCCGTGAACTTCTTGATAAAGTAGTCCTTGCCACCCTTATTCTTCCAGTAGGGCTTGTCAGAAGAACCGTAGTTTTCCTTACATTGAGTGTAGATGACAAGTTTCATATTTGCTCCGTTGTTTGACTGTCTAAGATTCTATTATATGCCCAAATCGATTATTTGTCAACCGATCACGAACACACGGGGGGATTCATCACTATCCATGAAGTGATTGCCCTGCAGGGGGGCGGTGAAGAAGTCCACCGGCTTCTCACGGCGATCATTCTCGCCACACCAAACTCGCTTGATAAACTCTGCACGGAACGTGCCATCCATCTTACTGATACCAACGACCTTGCCGATCATGTAGCAATCACTAACGCCATTGAAATCTAAAGATTTTACGATATCACCAAGTTGCATTACTGTCTCCGCGTCTCGACTGTCAATAATGCTATTATATGCCCAAATTCATTTAATGTCAAGCCTTTTGTGTAATAAAAAAGGCGTTATAAATCAACGACTTACAAACCTACAGGCTTGCTCAGTATTAGTCCAATCAATGATGCGCCCTAGAGAATATAGCATCTATAGCGTCACGTGCTTGGGTCAGATTACAACTCACATTTTTAGGATAGTTATCGACATTGAACGTGATGAAATAAGGGTTGTAGATTTTGATCTCTACTATAGTATTGTTGTATTCTATTTGGATAAAACGATATATAGAAATATTATTTTCCCGTAGATATGATCTAACAGATATGGGAATGAATTTACGATGTGAGTTGATATATTGTAGTAATAAATCTGTAACAGTATCAGAGTCCATGACTCTATTTACTCAACCTTATCGATAACTAAATTCCACTTAGTACTATCCGGAGTGAGGAACGACATGTTGTCTTTTTTTCTCTCATGGAATTTTCCTGATACTTCGACTTCAGCGGATCTAATACGGTGATCAAATAAGTTCATCAACACATTATTGATATCAATAGCCAACATTACCCTGTTATCATTGCTATCTGTGAACCAATATTCGATATAATTATTATATTTCTTATATGTCTTTAGTGTTTTGATAAATTTTAATTTCAGATTACCGTTGATTTTCGCATCTCCCTTGATCTCGACAAATTCTTTGCCAAAAATGTCTATGATATCTATATCGTAGAAATAGAAATAGGGGAGTCTATATGCCAATCCAAGATAGTTTTCAGGATATCCATATCCATTACCATTGGTGTTATTGATAAAATCAAATAGATCCTGTCTATAAGGAGTGAAGGTAATATTTTTAAGTTTCAATATCAATAGTTTTTGCTGGAAATGTTTCGTGATCTTTTCCGCTAACTCCCTATCTACAGCACTTATATTATTAATGAGGAATTTATCGGTCAGTGAATAATGAATATTTGATTTATCCTGTTTCCTCAAACGGTATAGAACACAACTAATGACCAATAAGTTCTCTCCTACATCAATAGTATTCTTTTTAATCTGGCGTTTATCACCCAGGAGTTCTACTAAATCAAATATTTTCGCTGATGCAACGCTACTAGTCATAGTTAGATTATATACAAGTTTTTATAAAAGTCAAATAGATATCACCCAATCGTGATATCTTCCATACCTGCTGTGCGCAAACGGACGATATGACCTAATTGCCATTGTTTGCTATCCAGACCCTTCATGATACCTAACCATTTATTGCGTAACAATGCAACTTCATTGATCAGTACCTCATAATCGATGACCTCTTCTTCACCATCGACATACTTCTCAGCATCACGGCTAGTCAATGCCCTGTTATAATTTTCTAGATATTTTTGGAAATGCTTCCTACGAATCTTTCTTAGCTGCACATTGAGATAGTTCAATACTGCTTCTATCTCTTGTAATTGATTGAATCTATACTCCGTGACACCGGGTAAGGCGGCAATGTTTTTCTCAACCTTACCATATACCCTAACATCGCCTTTCGCAGACAATAACTCATTTTCGTAGTGAGTAATGAAGTCCGGTATCACACCTAGATCCTGTGTTACCCTGGTATACCAATTCATCAATAATCTTCGTCGTCGTACTCTTCGCCCTCGTACTCTTCTGATTCTTCGTATTCAGAATCTTCTTCTTGTGTGAAGAATTTGAGAGCATCCATTACTACTTGATCACGCCTGAACATTTCTTTAATGTCATCAACACCGATGTCATTATCGATTAATAAATTAATCAATATCTCAGCCGCTTCATCGTGATCACCACGATGAATGACCGGCTTCAATCCATTCCATAGACCTTTAACTAATTCCATATTCATTCAATAATTTCCTCCCCAGGTGATAGATTACTTATCTTATCCTGAGATTTTTTCCTAAACTCTGACATCACTGTATCCAAGCATCCGTTCTCGTTAGATTCCCAACCTTTACGGAAAAATTTTATGATCTCACCTTTGTTTGTAGTATAACTTAAACGGTTACCTTCTTTGATCAATAATCCGGAACTTTCAAATAGATCAAATAATCCACTATATGGATTCATGCCCGTCTCATAAGGGATCTTGACCTGTACTGATTCGAAAGGTTTAGTATAGCGTGTTTTCATTACCTTGCATGCACTACGGATACCCCTCACCTCACTAACTTTATTGCCATCTTCATCCTCTTTTAATTTGAGTTTCTTCATAGCAACTACAATACTGCTTGCATATATAAAGCCCTGACCACCACTGATCTTGTCATCTGGATCAAACATATCTTGACTGGCATATGTGTGATTAGTAGCGACCAATCCTACATTATGACTGCCAAACATATTGACACAGTTACGAACAAGACTAGTTAATGCCTTGGGCTTACGACCCATATCACCCTTCATATCACCCGCTTCGAATTGATTAACATCAGTGGGTGTCAGTAACATACCAAGCGAGTCGATAATAAAAAGTACTTTAGCGCGATCCTCTAAGGGCAACACCTTATAACTCTTCATGAATTCACTGATAGTTTTGGCTACATCATCGATCATAGCCATATTGAGTTTCAATAATTTTTCTTCGCTGGTATCAACACCTAGATTATGTAACCAGGTCTCATCTAGTGCATTCTCGCTATCGATTAGAACAACAAAAATCCCTTGTTGCTGCGCATGGCGAACAAGGTTGCCGGAGCAGATATATGATTTTCCTGATCCACTTTCTCCGGCAAAGACAGTAACTTTACCAAGAGGTACGCCTTTATTGAAATCACCACTAATGAGATAATTGAGGGCGTGATTTCCTGTACTGATCCAGTCAGTTGGATCATTAAACCCAATACTAAGTCCTTCAATGGACTTAGTAATGTCTTTTCTAAATTTGCTGATATCGAATGGCTTAGCCACATAGGCCTCCTATCATCTTTGTATATTCATCCTAATTCTATCAGAATAACTAATTTTGTCAAGGTATTCGGGACTATTATCTGCGATTCGCTCTAATTCATAATCGTTTGGATAATGTCTCAATGCGCCACGCGCCCTATCTCTAATGATACTAGGGACACGGGGAGTCTTACCTGGATCACATAATTCTTCCAATAGTTTTCTTCCTTGCTTTAAAGCTCGGAATCTTTCGTCTGGTAGTGTCATGGAAGTTCTCCTAAATAAGGGGAGTTAACTCCCCTGTACCTTTTTAGGCTGACTTATTCTGCCTTGAGCGTATCATAGCAAGGATATCCTGTGCTTTATCGCTTGAAGGCTTATCAGTAGTCTTTGGTACTACTACCGGACTAGATGGTGTCTCATCATCCTCATCTCTTGAAGCAGAAACTGCGGATGTGCTGGTTCCAGCAGACACTTGTCGTTCTCCTGCAGGCGCTTCAAGACCATATGGACGATAATATTGACCCCAACGATCATTGTCGTAAGGTTGACCATCGACACTTGCTTCAAACATTTCTTTGATGACACGCAACTCAGCCTCGTTAGGCTTCTTTGGCAAGAAGTCAACAAGATTGAAAAGACCATGGGCTTCTATAGCAGACTGCTCTACTTCAGTCAAGGCAGTCTCTTTCCTTGCCCAGTTACTAGTAGAATAGTCGGCATAACCACCTTTGCTAGTCTTTTTGATATTGAAATCAAGACCACGCACATAGTCAGTTGGCAGTTCTTCCATCTCGGGATCCATCAAACTTGACTTGATGATAGTGAAAATCTGTGGGCTAATGACAAATCTACGGATAGGATTCGCAGGAGTCTTATCATCACCGATTGGGTTCTGGCGAACGAAACCTTGGAAAAGATAACTACGCTTTTTCCAATACTTGTTTGCTAGTTCTTTAAGAGTCTCATCCTTATACCAAGGACGAACTTCTGCTAGTACTGGGCAGTTGTCTCCAAACATCTCTACACAAGGTACTTGAACAACTAATTGCTTTACATTTGGATCACCTTTAACTCCATTGAATGGAAGTTTGATGATCTGACGTTCTACCCAGAAGAATGTATTCTTCGAATCTGCGTCTGGTAGGAAACGAACGGTAGCAGTTGTACCTTCGCTCATATTCCAGTGGGGGTAGATTGCGTTATCTGAAGCGCCTGCTGCGCCTTTTTGTGATCTATTTTCTTGAGCGGCAATCCTCGCTCTAATTTCTGCTAATGAGGCCATGATGTTTCTCCTTAAGTTGGTCTTTGTTGAGCCTTAAAATAATTCGCTGATTCCCTATGAATCAACTAACATAAGCATTATTGTATTACTACACGGTGCCTATGTCAATAGTATTTATCATGGATATGGGAAACCGCAGATTTTTCTGCGGTTTTTATTGGATTTATTTACCCAATAATCGTAGGATAGCGTCGAGGTCTTCTTGTCCCTCTTTCACATCTTTCTTGTGTGCTTTGTCCATTGATTTGTTCAATGCTTTTTCAGCATCTTTAGCAGTGTCTTTGGGTTTAGATGGTTTTGCCTTAGCACCCTTAGCATATGGGTCACCATCTTCACGATGACCTTTGTAACCTTCACTATCCATTTCAGTTATTGCCTTTTCTTTTGATTTGGTTGATTCACTAGCACCTACCAACTTACCAATGTTATTGTTTTTAACTTTTTCAGTTGGGCCTAATTGTCCCACACGCTTTTGATTAGCATCTAGGTTTTCTGCTACATCCTGCTCTTTAATACTGGGAGTAATTACTCCGGTTCTTGAATTTTCGTGGTCTCCAACTTTGACTCCTGATTTATAGACTTTTTTACCAGTACTGGGACTGATATAGTATTTTCCCCTACTGTCAACACCTATGGATTTTACCTTGTATTTGGCGATACCGCTGCCTTCTGACATTTGCCCTTCGTTCATCGCTTGCCAATCTTCATGATCGATATACATATCAGTGTCAGGATCATAATACTTTCCTTCTACCTTATCATAGTAAACGACTTTACCATTCTTTGCGCTGAATGGGCCCTCAAGACCTGGACGAAATTGATAACGCTCTTTATCGATTCCCCTTGTCACAGTATAGCCTTCCGCCACACCTTGCTCTGTACCAACGGGTGCTAATTTTAGTTGTACGGCTACTTTTGGCATTTCGGTTGCGTCATCAAGGTATAGACGAGTATATTTGCCATTTGGTTGTTTGATCCATAGTTTTATATTACCTTCCCAAGTAATCTCTGCCATGTGCCCTTTCACATGGTTAAAACTACCCATTTGTGCTGTTCTTTCATCTTCGTCGTCAGGTATAAATCCATATTTTATCAATGTTTTATACGCAGATTTAACAAAACGAGACTCGCCTCTCAAATATGATGGTAAAGAGCCTTCCGCCATACCTTGCTCTTCAGGTAGTGGGCCTTTGGGACTAGACAACCCTCCTTGTTTATTTTGCATTTTTATACGCATTTTTAGATTATTCTGCATACCAAGTTCATGCTGAGTAGGCGTACCTTTTTTAGTCATACGCTTATACTTTCCGCCCCACATTCCTGGGCGAGCTTTTAGTTCATCTCCAGAATCATCCACATCTTTTCCATGGCGATCAATCTGTATTTTTCCTGGGGATAAATCACCATCGTCCCAATCTGCTGAACGCCAGGTCTTACCTTTTAGATCATCTCGACGCCATTTTGCTGCTTCCGCCATACCTTGCTCTTTGAGTTTTTGATTTTCAAAGTCGCTGATAATTTTGTCAATTTTCTTTGAAGTAAGAACATCTGGACCAAATTTAAGAGGTGCTGTTTTGTATTTGATAGTCAGGGCGCGAATTTGTTCGGCAGTAGCAGGATCTTGGTCTTTAATCTGCTCGTATGCTGCCTTCCAACGCTGTTGGTTTTGATGACTCTCATATCCGGCTGCTCCACCAATTAGGGAACCGCCTGCTATAGCAAATGCAATAATGATGTTTTCTAACTTGCCTTCTTCAAGAGAGCCTTCCGCCACACCTTCTGAAGATAAATCATCATCTTGTGATTTCAGTAAACTTACAACTTCATCACGGTTGGCAAGTTTACCTTCACCATCTCGTACACATGATTTTTCTAAACCCATTTGACGACACAATCTAATTAATTCTATGTCGCTCATATCTTCATATGGTTCATTATCTTCTTCTAAACCAGTTACATCATGTACTAAGTCGCCGGCTGTTTTCTTTTCAACTTTACGAACTCTTTCATGTGCGGCTTGTGCAATCTGTCCTTGCTTAGTATCACTACTGTAATGACTATCAGGCTCTTTACTATCTTTCTTTTTACCCAATCTATCTGAATAGATTTTCAATTTAAATCGTAAATCTTTTTTATCAGCGTCAGATACATTTGAATCTTTTAACTTTGAATTGATGTGATCAATATTGGCTTTAAGTTTTCTACTTAATTTTTTATCTTCGCTATCTTCTTCTAAATCAAATGCTTTCAAATTACCTTTTTCGGTATTTTGATTATGTGCTAATGTCTCTGCACCAGGTGCTTCCATTAAATCATCTTCAGATGCATCTTCTCCCCCGCCCTCACCTGCATCTCCGGATGTATCACCATCTTCTTCCTCACTCGCTTCTGATCCATCACCTCCTTCAAGCAAACTATCTGCCCACTCAGCCAATTCATTCACTTCACGCATCTCAGTAACATTTTTCTGTAATCGTGAAAGTATCGGTATCACGCTTTCGATGCGTGGATCTAATGTCTCTTGTACGAACAATCCAGATAAATTAGATTCATCGCCTTCCGTCTCCATTAATGCAGGTGTATAACTCTCGAAATACTTATGATATCCACGATGACCGCGCATCCTACCTAATGTCTCCCGTAGATTGTGATAATGATTTATACCTTCATTGATCAATTTTTGTGCTGATTCATTAAACTGATTATTTTTTGCTGCACGGACGAACCCTGCCATTTTCGTGTATTCTTCACAAAGATTCTTGATATGATTCCATCGGTCGTCATTTGGTAAACCACCTTCTGCTAGATGTCTGGCATAGACTTGCGCTACACCGGGACGGATTGTAGGTGCTAGGATCCTCTCACCAACTTGGTTCTCTAGGAAGATCCTGGCGATATTACGATACCGCTGTTCGCCTTCTTGTATCTGGCGAGTATGCTGTAGTATGATCTTGACAGTAGGAACTGCATCACTGTAGCTCGATTGTTTACCTATCGCATAGTATCCCTCGGATAAGTTCTCTTTCTTTTTAGCATATTCTCTTTGTGTCATATCATCACCTAACTTGTTTTTATCTCTGAGTTCGAACCCTAGTTGTTTGCTCATCGCCCAACGTTTCAAATGTTGTATGAATGCTGTCCAACTGTCATCATATTCTGAACCTTTGCTGCGGTCACCCGTGTCCATGATATCGTCATCATAGTATAGAATAACGTCTTGAGCATCATCTATAGTAACCCAAACATCACCCAACTCTTGTCCGGCCTTGACAAATGTGAAATTGAAAACATCCGCGTCCTGTGGACCCATAGTTCGCTCGTTCTTACTATCTTTGGGGATAGGACGATAACCCCTGGTTTTTAGTAGGTCATAAAGTTTCTTATTGAATGATTCTTGATCGATAGCCATAATGATATTTAGTCCTGAACGGTCAACTTAATACAGCGTAAAAGGGCAATGGGACTATGATCTCATCGTGGTCGCGTATATGTGTCTCTAGATCATAATGGAAATCACTCAATTGCTGTAACATCCTGATGATCAACAACGATGCCATGATTAAATCATCAGTTTCCCCGATTTTCGCTTTATAACTACCTTCTAATGCAACAAATGTTTTCAGTTCACTTATCAAACTGCGACTATTTACCTTCATTTTCTTGCTCTCTAACAGAGTCTTGAATTTAGCACAAGCTGTCAATTTTACTTTATGCGTAGTATTGAATCCTTTACGTTTCTTACCGGGTTCGCTTAAGAAAATACCCGGGATATTACTCTCGCCATATTCTGCTAATGAGACCAGTGCTGCTTCTCCTATGCCATTGTTTTCGATGCTATAATATAAGTTATTAGGTTCATTGGTACATTCTATGATGTACTTGTTTATCTGCGAAAGCAATTTCACTTGATTAGGGATGTCTGTCTTATTATGCTTCCATTCCCCGATCTGTGTGGTTGAGTTCGCTTCGAAAATCTGTATAGCTGAAGGATCACTACCTGTACCTAGACTAGGATCTAGACCCACTATATAGATATTTCCTTTAGTTGGTTTCTTGTACCAACGTACTTGGCCCATACGACTGACAGGTTCTATGCCTTCTAATTCGATCAATGTAGTAGGGGCGATCAGCGTCTCATCCGCGATGATAAACTCACACCCAATCTCACGACGGAATCTATCTTCACCTAATTGTGCCCTAATAGACTCAGCCCATTTATCATCACGCCCGGGCTGTTCGCTCCAATGTGCCTTATATGCTTTGAATCCATTGATACCGATATCGGTATTATTTCCGTATTCATCTTCTGTCTTATTGGCGCCCTTCCATATCAATGCGAACTGATCCTCATCACTATTGGGAGTACTCGTTATGATTGCTTTACCACCAGTAGATAAGGTGGGCGTGATAGATGTCCAAAACATCTCAGCAATGGAAGGTCTAACGAATGCAAACTCGTCTAAGTATAGCAATGAGATAGACATACCACGACCTGTATTTTCTGTCGTAGTTGCTGACACGATCCTAGAACCATTCTCGAAATCGAGGGACCCTTTATTGTAAGTAGTCACGCCCGCCTTAATATGCATGGGGCAGTTCTCATATGCATAACGGATACGCTGCATGATCTCCTGCGCACCTGAATACTTATGTGCTGCTATGAGGATAGTGCTATCGGGCACGAACATAGCATACCATAAGAGATAGCCGGCAGCACTAGTTGATTTACCACTCTGTCGGGGCATCAAACTAATACTAAAACGATAATTATGATATGTATGAATTAATCTTTTCTGATAGTCCCATGGATGATAAACCATGCTACCCCGAGTTGGGTGCTGTATATGAAAAAAGTTATCCATGAAATATAAATAACCCGTTAACGGATCACAACATTTTACGAAATCGTCTAGTTCTTGTTGCGTCTTAAAGACTGTCTTTACATATGGATCTTTGATTAATGTGCCGGTTCACTCATAGTAAAGTATTTATTTGGGTAACATATCGAACACACTTAATATTTTACACATTTTATTATACCATAAATGATGCATTTGTTTGGCTTCAATTGGTAAATTAATCTTTAAAATATCTTCTACTAATTGATATCCATTCTCGGTGAAGAAATCTTCTGTGTTTAGATATGCGCCGTTAGTATGATCGGCTTTTGGATAGTCGCTTGATTGATTAGAATCAATACAATAAAAAGGAAAAGTGTATCTTTCAGCCCTAGGAGTAAATTCACATAATTCTATTCTTTGATATGGTATTGTATTATGATTTGGAAAACTCATTATGATCCAAAATGGATCTGGTATTTTTCTTATCAAATGATCATCCACTTCTAATTGATAATATGCAGTTTCGTGATGTGCTAATATGTTGATACAATCATCTTGTAAATTGTCTAAAGTATTTTTTGTAAGTATATAGTTTTCTGAGAAATGGCATTTGATGCCCTTCACTTCAAACTTAGTTGCATAACCTCGAGGATCATTCAACTCAATGCTCAATTTAGTTTTAGATAGTTGCTCGTATTGATATCGTGACTGGGAAAC
>OGWH01000008.1_pt1 | contig 31232 bp, 31 predicted proteins | sample 1575971 | NCBI WGS metagenome assembly OGWH01 (sample SAMN07581554, study PRJEB24739) | freshwater metagenome
ATGGCCAGCTCATCTAATTGATAAGTTGAGAAAAAACGGTAGCTATACTATAATACGTGGTAGCTACAATAAAGATCTTTATAAACCCGGAGATTACTTTGAGTATGAAAATCAGTCATGAAAGCCCAACACAAACGCCGACTGTTACGCCGACTCTTACGCCAACACAGACACCAACTCAGACTCCAACGGTAACGCCGACGGAAACTCCGACCCAGACACCGACCGAAACTCCGACCCAGACACCCACTCACACGCCGACTCAAACACCTACTCAAACACCAACACAGACGCCAACTCAAACACCGACGCGAACGCCTACCAACACCCCAACGCAGACACCAACGGAGACGGCGACACAAACACCAACTCAAACACCGACGCAAACACCAACGGAAACTCCTTCACAAACACCTACTCAGACGCCTACTCAAACTCCGACACGCACACCAACCCCAACCCTCCCCCCAACACCAACGCCGACACCCTCTACACCGGTTATTGTACCGCCATCTATTGTATTAGTCTCTGTGAAAGGTCCACCAGCACCATGTGTCATTAGCACGCGCACTGGCCGGTGCACTAACGGCGGGTTCTTTGTACGTACATACCCGGGTTCATTCAATCAAACTGTAGCTACAAGTTTAACGTTGTTTGTTAACGGTGTAGCTCACAGTACTCGCTCAGTAGGCGGTATATATGTAGACTTCAGAATTTATGAATATGATGGTGAGCAAACTGTTGGTTTGCGCGTACAAGACAATTACGGTACATGGAGCGCGCCCATAAATGCATATATACCTAAATACCCGGCTTGCTACCCGTACCCGGATTCTTGTTAATTAACACTTTAAATTTGTTTTTACGTACAGTATTGTACAGATCGATCAATGCAGCATTGTCATTAGTAGGTGTTTCAGGTTTTTTGTAATAATCAGATATATCTCCACCGTAAAGCTGAGCTTTGAGCTCAGGATTATCTTGGTTCATGTTCCCCAAGAAGTACCAGCAAACGGATTTGACCAACCTCGTGTAATTTTGTTACCCACAGGAGCTCCTCCTTGCTGCACGGCTTCCGAATTACTAGTAGTAACGGTTGATGATGCAATTGGTGTGCTATAGTTGCTGGCGCTATCGATAGCAGCGGGTTCAACCTTCTTCTTAAGACAGCAACATTCTGAAACAACTGCGCTGTTCTTTTCATGTTCCCAAACTTCAACTTTTGCAACCCAACAGCGTTCTTGTGTTTGCTTGCGAACAATGGTGTCAGCTACACGGAAACACCATTCAGCTGTTCGCTCAATACCGACGCCTTCAGGCATGATACGTAAATCGCAACCACCTTTGTCATGCAATTGTTTAAATAAATCAAGCAAAGGATCATCTGCAGCAACACACAGCGTATGATCAAATTGTTTTTCAAGAGCAGCTTTTAATTCCTTCAAACCACCAAAATCTACCACCCAATTTTTATTATCAAGCTCTTTACATTCAAACCAAAATTTAGCCTGTAAACGATAACCATGTACGTAATGGCAATGACTATGATCTGCTCTCCATTGTCTGAAAGCGCAACTACCTAAGTCTAATATCTTTGTACTACTGTATTTCATATGAAAATTTTTAAAGGGCGGCTTTGAAACCGTTACATAATATTATAACCGAATGATTCGGAAAATCAACTGACTTTTTTCAAGATAACTGTATCATCTTGTTGGTTAGGTTCAGATACAACTAGGTATGCATTCTTTTTACCGTATCTGCCCAATTGCAATTGAATTGCTTTGCCTTTAGTTAACTGTATGCCTGGGTTTAACTGCATTATTCTGCTTACAGAGAACAATTCAGGCGCAGAAGGCTGCTGTGCAGACAATATCCATTTACGTGATGTAGGATCATAAGCAAAATAATTACTCTGACTGAATCCAAGACCTTGCGGTGAATTTATAGGCATATTGTTTTTAAAATAAAAAGTTTGAGCTTGGCCTGAGCCTTGAGATACAGCTATTTTTAATGCATCTACATATCTTGTAGGCGTCTTTAATTTTAAATCATACACAAAACCGTTTTGATAAGTTTGCCTGTTACTTGTTACACCTTGTGTCTGTATTTTAAAGTCTGTAGCATCTACTTCACCTAAATCTATGTTTATTAAAGCACCGTTAGCAGGAAACTTGACAGGCTGATACAAGGATTTTTGAATTTGATCTTGCTGGCGTTTATCAGCATCTGCTTTTAATGAGCTTGCTAAGCTGGCTGTTCTATCTGTAGCACCACTTACAGCACCAGCTACTTTTCTAACACCACCGGTTAACGGTGAAATGTCGCCACCCACAACCACATCTTTTAAGCCACGAGCAAATTGACCAGGTGCATTGTATAAATTCTCTGCACCTGTAGCTAGCTTAGAAACTGCACCTGCATATGTTTTTGGATTAATTGCTGCTTTCCCGGTTCTTTTTGCAGCAACAGTTGCATAATCTCTGAATCGTGCCTCCATAACTGGACAATCTTTATCACTAAAAATAAAATCTGCAAAAAGTATATTTAAATCTTGCTCGTCAAATCCACCTTGTTTTAAGAAGGTTTTAATATCCTCTAAATTGCATGAATTGTGAATTTGTGCGACCAGCGGATCGTTAGGCCCTTTTACTTCTGAAACGACACGCAAAACAAAAGCCTTAAAATCTTCCCATACATCTGTATTTTCTTCAACATCATTACCATCATTTGCAATGTATTCAATAACATCTTCTGGTATATCATCAAGCGTAATACTGTCAGGAACTACCAATATTTTCAAAGTACCGTTGTTTTCATGCAAAACATACCCTTCATAACTAGTAGCCTTAGAGAAGTCTAATTTGTTAGCAAATATAGGATCAACCTTGATTAAAACTTTCTTTAAACCAGTTTTCTTTAGGTTTTCTAAGATAAGATTAGTATACTTCACGTTATTATTTATGTTGAATTTTTGTATGTTAATGTTATTATAACATATATGTTTAAGAAAAAGCTAGCTTTTGCCAATCACAATCATCCACATACACCAGAAGAAAGAAGCCAGATCATAGAAAAAGCCTCTAAAGCCTATGAAGCATACATGGATGCTCTCGGTTATGACTGGAGAAACGACCCGAATAGTGCAAACACACCGCATCGAGTTGCTAAAGCATTTGTAGAAGATTTTGCATGGGGTTGCTATAGCGAACCACCTAAGATTACAGCTTTTGATAACGTTGATAAGTATGATGGTATTGTATCTCAAACTAACATTAAAGTAACTTCACTCTGCTCACATCATCATGCACCATTCATGGGATTTGCACATGTTGCATACATTCCTGCAAAGGACGGTAAGGTCATAGGCTTGAGCAAACTAAATCGCATTGTTGATTGGTTTTCTCGCCGCCCGCAAGTGCAAGAAAACCTCACCATGCAAATACACAAATATATTGATGAGGTATGCCTCAAGAACAAAGGTGTTGCTGTGATGATTGAAGCTGCACACACATGTTGCTCTAATCGTGGCATTAGACATGATTCAACTATGAGAACTGCAAGGATGTCTGGAGCCTTTTTAGATGACAAAGACAACTCAAGAAATGAGTTTTACAAGTTTGTTGATTTTGCGCAGAATAGAAAACTTATTTAGTCGCGACTAAATAATTATGTGAGTCGGTCGCTATTAATAAATGGCGATTTAATAAACCCCCCATCCAGCATTTCATGCGTGAGGGACATTACGCTTATTGCTCATGAATATCTAAATTTAGATGTTATTATTGAATGTGTAGCCGAAAAAGACTTTTATCATCGTTATCTTAAAAACTTCGGTGCTATGGATTATGTAGATGAATTAACAGCTTTTGGTGAAGAAGAAGGCATGCGAATTGATAACGATTTTCACTTTGATCCCACAGTATATGTTACTGATGTAATTGATGCTAGAAATGTACAAACAATATTAAGATGTATTGGATTTAGAGGGTTTTAGTTATTTACGAGCATCTACAACTGCGTTCATCATCTTTAAAAATGGTGCACCAATTAAAACCGGCTCTTCATTTTCTGAACGATCTGCGACACTGAAAGGCACCATTTTATAATGCTTCCCGTTAACAGTAATATCTAAAGCTATAACTGGCCTGTCTTCTTTTACACCGCTCCCAATATGAATTTTTATTGAATCTGTTTTAGGTTTTGTTATGCGCTTATTACCAGCAGTAGTAAATGTAACAGAGCCACCATCATCTTGAACATCTACACCATGCAAAACATTGTACGCTTCATTACCGGTATCAACTTTTGCTAAAACTTCACCTACACCATCAATTTGAATAGGCTCATCAATTTTTAAAACTTGTGCTTCTTCTTTCACACAATTAGGCACTTGTCTTTTACCCTTTTTCTTCATGCCTACTTGTTTATATCCTTTCCAGCACTTTTCAAGAAAATATGATTTAAATGTTTTCATTACCAATTTTTGCAACTAAAATATTTAGCTGTCCCCGGTTTTGCAGACGAACATTTGTGTCTTGCTCTAAATGATTTGCGTTTTTTTGGATTAGACTTCTTAATACGTAAATTAGGATCACCATAATGAACCCGCTTCAGCTTACCACCAACTTTAGTACATCTCATGTATTTTTTATCTGATCTAGATGATGGCTGCTGCCCTGTTACCTTAGTACAACGAGCACCTTTTTTTTCTGTAATAATATCATTATCAATAGATTTAATAAATGCTCTTTCAAACAAAATCATAGAAATATTTATGATCCTACTATAAATATTATTATGGCGAATTTAGATAATTTTCGTATTGAAGAAGCATATAAGCTTAAGGTTTTAGGCGAAAATTCTGTTGCTCCTCATCGTCCTTGCCCGAAATGCAACAAAGTAGATTGCCCTTGTGCTAATGCAGAAAACAATGAAGAAAACTGTGAATGCGGCGGCGCCCCCGGTACACCTACCAACACTGAAGACAGCAACAAAGACATGGCTAAGCGCTCTTTGTTCAGAATATTTAAACTATCTGCAATGCTACATGACATTTTGGCTAAAAATGAGAATGACATTGAGCCTTGGGTTGCAGCAAAAATTAATGATGCACATGAAAATATTGAATCAGTATTCGGTTATGAAGATTATAATGCCGCAAGACAGGCTATTGATGTTTCTGAACTAGAAGAAAACAATGAGCACGAACTTTACAGCGCTATAGATAAAGGCGGTACAGATCTATTATCTACTTTAAAATCAGTTTTAAGAAAAGAATCAAAAGAAACGTTAGAGAAGATATTGCTTGAAACTATTAAAGTATTAGAGACAAAATAATTACTTTATCTTATTATTAAATAGCTTGTAAATTTTATCTGAAAATTTACCTAAAATTTGAGTAATTATATTCTTCTTCTGCTCATCATTTGCAGTTTTATACATATTTCTTAATTCAGTACCGCTTTTTATTACATTGCCTCCTATTGAAAATTCTACTGTAGATGGAGCAAATACATAACCATGCCCAGTTTTTTCATCAAACGGTTTCATGGACTGCAGATCTTTGTAAGGTTGAAAGTATGTAGGCTTTCCAGACTTTGTAACACCAAATGTAAATCTTGCATCTGCTTCCATGTCTTTTTTTCCAACAAGATAAATTACTTTTGTAAAGGTTGAATCATAATTTTTAAGGATTTCGACCGGCTTGTAAGGTTGTTTTGTCATGACTATTTCTTTTTCTGGTACACCTGCTGCTAGCATTATTGCTTTTTTTTCTGCAAAATTAAAAGGATACTTTGTAGCATCGTCTATTTTTGCAGGTACATCAGATGTAGCTACAAAAAAATCAGCTGCAGGGAATGCTTGTTTTGCTAATGCATAAATTTTTTTATGACCTGCATGAAATGGCTGAAACCTACCTGGAAAAACAACTACTAAATTATTCTTAGAAGGCAAAACATTGTTATATAAATTGTTAAATTTAGGAGTCATATTAATAGCCTCCCATACCCCCTGCACGGGTAGATGCAGTGTTGGTCATGTATGGTGTGCTATTTACTGTGTGTATATTTTTAAGAAAACCTCTATTGCCATATTCTTCTTCCTCACCACTTGATTGAGCAGTTTTAAGCTGTCTTATCTTTCCTTGGTCTTTACCTAAAATAAAATTACCGGTAATCTTAAATGGTCTTGGTGAAATTTTATTGTCTCTTATTACAATACCTTCCTGTGTTTCAATGGAACCTAAGTCAGATTGCGCCTGTCTCTTTATAAGTTCACCCAAAAGTATTGTTGCGTGATAAAACACAGCACCGTCCGCACTTTGCTTCACAGCCTGTTTAGTAGGTTTTGCTAAAACTTTAGCTATAGGAGCACCAGAGGAAACGTTTTTATAATTTTCAAGACTCATTGCTCCAATAGATTTTCCACTTGCTAATTGCAGCCTTGCGCCTCTAGGGTTTTTTGCTGTGCCCAACCATGATTGAAGGGTTTTAACTTCACCATGGTTGTCATCATACTTTATTGCAAATTCTGCAGCTAAAGCACTATTAAGTTCTATGTTTGCAGGTACCTTTACAGGAAATTCACTAACAATATTAAATCCATATTTTTTTGCAATCGGCTTAACCTTTTCAATCAAACCACCTAATGCTTTTCTATCAAATTTAACTTCAGACGTCATGCGCCTACCGCTACCACGCGCCAGGCTAGCAAGTTTAGAAATTTCATTTACACCATGTATTGCTAAAAAGTTGTTTGCATACCCTATAACATTAGTATGGCCTTCCACAAATTCCATGTTGAGCATCAGATGGTCATTGTTATACAATCCTAATTTTTTAAGTTCTTCTGTAATAGATGGTAGAGCTGCATTAAAAATATCTAATACTAATTTGCCTTTTGCAATCATACCATGAGGCTGCCCGCTAGGTGATGGCTGAAACCGTTGTTCTATGTTTTTAGCTGTAATGCCCGCTATATCTATTTCTTTTTTAGAGCCTTGATCCATAGCAAACTCTTTGCTGCCATCTTGTGTTGTTATTAATTTTAATGAGCAATTTATGCCATCTATTTTAACTGCTGCAGGATTATTTCTAAGACTTAAAGCAGCTTTTTGAAATATTTTTATTAAATCATTACCGGTGTTTGCAGATGGTAAATCAAAAGGATGATCCATATGACCTGCTGCACCACCTTCTGTTAAAAACTGTTTAAAAGATATCACTGCAACTTAACTCCAACAGAATGACGTGTGTTATCTATGCTTAAATTAATTTTTGCACGAAACAATGTAAGAAAATTATAAAGATTCACTATATTTGAAGCTAAATCATTAGAATCAAAACGATAAGATATAATCTTGTCAGGAGTGCCTTTGTCTTCTTTACCCAAAGTGTTAAATAATATAAAATAATTAAATCCTTGGTCTTGCTGGTATTCCGCCATATGAATTGCAGCAATAACCCTTGCTACAGGAGAACCATCATCTTCATCATCCCCTCCAGATGATGAAACAAATATTTTATCACCGTGATCTTTAATTAAAGCCGCAATTGCATTTTTTATACTATTGCCAGGGGTGTTAGTATAAGACCTTGCTGCTACTATACCTTCAACTTTTTCTTTAACTGATAAGTCTGAAATAGAGAAAAAGTCTTTAACAGAGGGCCCAAATGAAAATTTAGCTCCTCTTAAAGAACCGTGTTTTTCACCTTTTTTTACCGCTGTATAACGACCTATTAAATTTTTCATTTTTAATCTTAGCTCACCTTTACCAGCTGCAGGAAACCCTTTCTTAAATTTGTTATCTAGCTCTATAGCTGCATCTACATCCGCTACAACCTCCTCAAGATTGTCAGCAGCTTTAATTTTCTCCTCTATTCCTCTTAATTGCTGAAGCTGTCTTTGTATAAGTTGTAAATGACCAGGATGCAACTTCCTTGTAGTCTGTCTTTCAAGAACTTGCAACTCTGTTTCTACTAGAGTAACTAGCTGCTTCTTAAGAAGACCAAGAGTTTGCGCAGATACTGATGCTATACCTTGTTTTCTATCTTTTAAAATTACATTCAACTCTTGCAAGGTACCTGCTACCGCAAAATTATCTCCTCCCATTCTTGCACCTGCACCTTTTACTTCAATTTTACCAATATCTCTTATTTCAAGGTCCCCTCTGTCACCTTTGATAGCATCGGATATTAAGCTCAATGCAATTTCTCCTGGACCTACATTTGCACCTTTTTTCTGTGGTTCTATACTCCATAAAGCTATAACCACTTTTTCTGCATCAGTAGGGTTGACAAATAATTCTCTAAAACTTTGAGGGATCAAATCAGAAAGCGACACAACAGTTTGAGGTGTGTTAAGTAATTTTGTGCGTAATGGGTTATCTGCTGATGTTTGTATATCTTCTAAAGCCGAAAAATTATTATAGTTAATTTTTGCTTTAGAAAAAATGTTGTTTATAGCATCATACAACGGGTCTTTTTCACTTGTAACCCATCCATCTATTTGAAGACATTTTAATACCACTTCATTAACAGTAAATTCCTTGCCACTCTTACTCTTAATTTTCTGTTGCTTGCTAATTATATCTAAAACTCTGTCAGCTAATTCAGTAGGAATTTTTGTAGGCCCTATAATTTTATCATCATCTGTTTGAATGAGTATTTCTGCCATGCCAGGCTGTTCATTTAAAATTGTTTGTCTTGGAAGAGGTGGTACATGTTTAGCAAAAGACTCTTTTAAGTAGACCTCGTCAAGACGTCTATATTTTTTTTGCTCAGCCATAGTTTTATCCTAGCTTGGGATCTTTACTAAAACGCTTCATGATACTCAGAATTTGTTTGTATTTCTGAGTAAAATTATTTTCATTAATTGAATCATAGAATTTTTTAAAGTGGGGGTTTTGCAAGCGCTCAGGATTGTCCTCATAATTTTCATTTTCTTTTATTGTATTTGAAATGGCTTCTCTAACAGACTCTGCACTCTCTTTATTAACTTTCATAGTCCACAAATCATCAATAGAGCCTGCAGGAATATTCATAACTAAAGCTTTGGCTAATAATCTAACAAGATCCACATAGCCTTCTGGTGGAACTGTTGCAGTCTGTTCTTGATTACCAGCAGAACCTCCTTGACCTGCATTAGGTACAGGCATTGCAATCGGCGTTTGCACAGCGGCGCCACCAGTAATATCTGGCTGAGCAGCATCTTGAGGAGCTTCAGATACAAGACTTTTGTAATGATTCAACAAATCTAAATACCGCATTAAAGTATTTATATTAATTAAACACTAAATGCTTCAGATTTAAATCGTTAAAATAGTCTTTACTAATGATATTTAAACCATATTTTCTACCGTAATTTTTTGCCTTGCTGAATGTAAATTTATGAGTATCATGCTTATCTACGTAAGCTCGTATTAAATTAACAGTTTCCTGCATCTTACCTTCATCTTTGCATACATCACTAAAAGACTCTGACCCAAAGTAGAGTTTGATAGGCAGCAGCCTTTTAATATTTTTTAAAACTTTGAACAAACACCTCTTTACTTTAATAGCATCATAGTATTCTGATAGTTCTGCTTTTATATCAGGATTTATATAATATACCACTTTGTGTTTGTTTTTTAAAGCTGCAGTGTATCCGCATATACCCACAATCATGTGATGTGTTATTAATCTTCTTATGTCAGTATTAATTTTTTTACGCAACAAATCAAACCCTGCAAGACTATTCATCATACTGAGCTCTATAAGGCCATAAACATCTTGAAAGTCAATAATATCTAAATTATACTGCTCAAACTTCAGACACATAACATGAGTTTAAATGAAATTATGTTTAAGTCAAGAAGTTCTTAGGAGGCCGTCCAATCCGTACATTAATTATACCGTTGTAATATTCAGGTTTTAAAAGTACTTCTCTATCTAGCTGTTCTTTGATCTCTCGGTAAGCGAGCTCCCATTTTGAAGCACATGTGTGCAAAATTTTAAAAATAAATTTATCTTTACCAAGCCTCTTTATATCATCATTTAATTCTGTAGACGAACTAGTATACTCTTTCCAATCAGATTCTTTTTCTTCAATTCGTTTGTTTTTCTTGCCCTTTAAAGGCTGCTTCTTTAATTTGCGTTTGCATTGTTTTTTACCTATATATTTTCTGCCTGTTGCCGTATTTGTAATCTCATAAATAAAGCCAAAAGTTGTGGTATTGACAACAACACCTTCAGACAGTATCCAATGACCGGTATCTGACATTAAAGTATTTAATTAGCAATAAAAAATTACAATTAGTTAGCATTCAAAGGTCTACGAGCGTAAATTATCTTCTTTTTCTTTTTAGATTTTGATGCACTAACATTTTTCATAGGAATTTTCGTATTTGTACCTATTGCTACAGCAAAACGAGTATCACCAGGGTTCCAAGAGTCAGAATTGCCAAATCCACCACCAGTACCTGGAGCTCCAGTCAGAACGCTTGAATCGTTCATTTCTGTCACAAGCGCTTCATAAAACTTTTTTGCAAACATATTCATATTGATTTTCTTACAATGTATACTATTATTTATTTTGTGTTAGAAGAATATATCAAAGAGTTAGAGACAGATTTAAAGATTGATGAACTCAATTTGAAAGACTACCAGCTTAAATTGCCAGGCATCAAGCATAAGTGGGCTGGCAGGTGTATCAGGCACAAACTAGAATTAGCCAACATAAAGACTACTAAAGAATCTCTTAAAAAAGAAGTAGTTAAACAACTGCAAGAGCAAGGCGCTGTAAAATTATCAGTACCTGTTTTAGAGCGACACGCAGACCGACACCCAGAGATGTGCGCATTAGATAAGAAGATTACTGAATTAACATTAGTTGTTGAGCTTTTAGAAAAAGCTGAAAAGACATTAAGCTCTACATCATACGATTTAAAGAATATTATTGATATTATTAAACTAGAAACAACATGATTAATTTTAGTTATGACGCAAAAAAACAACTAGGCGTCTTGAAGGGTGATTTAGTTGAAGAAATTAGAGAAAACTTTTCAGTTAAGAATGAAGCTGCGTTTTTCATGCGCAGGTACGGTAGATTTGTACCGCAGCGTACATATACCATTACCCCCACTGGTAAATTTGAACCCGGTCTTTATTTTGAAATATACAAATATTTAAAACAAACAGAATATAAAGAGTCTATCGAAACCGACAATGAATTTTTAGATATTATTATGCCATCACGCAAGTGGCAGACGTCTCATAAATTCACCAAAGACATTGTACCGCTGTCTTTGCCTCTTAGAGATTACCAAGAAGAAATTGTTAAAAAAGCTTACAGTATCGGGAGAGGTACAATTGTGCTTGCCACTGCCGGTGGTAAAACATTAACTGCCGCTTCATTGCTCACAAAACTGTTCGTATTACACGGATCAGCATTTAAGTGTCTATACGTTGTACCAGATCTAGGCTTAGTTGAGCAGACATCATCAGATTTTATATCATATAATGTACCTTTTACAGTAAGAAAATGGACTGGCAGCCACGCTCTAGAAACAGACACTCTGTTTCCTGCAAATGTTGTTGTTGCTAACCTAGGCATTTTGCAAAGTAAAAACACAGATTTGAGCTGGATTGAAGACATAGATGTTTTAATAGTTGACGAAGTTCATAAAATTCGCAGAGGAAATGAAGTAAATAAAATTTTAAAAAAAATTAAAACACCATGTCGCTTTGGTTTTACTGGTACCATGCCGGAAGGGCTGCTTGATCAATGGAATATAATAGGAAAGATTGGCCCCGTTATATATGAAAAATCAAGTTACGAATTACGCTTAGAAAAATACATTTCTGGGGTTGCTGTACAGATTATAGAGCTAGAATACAGTCCTAATGATCGACCGCGTCAGGTTGATAACATAAACAAATACAGAGAAGAAGTCACATTTTTAATGCGTAATAAATTTAGAAACGATGTTATATCTAAATTAACATGCAAATTAAACAACAATGCTCTGGTTTTAGTTGACTACATTGAACACGGGGAACTATTGTACAACGCAATTAAAGAAGTCTGCCCTAATAAAAAAATATACTTTATAAGAGGTGAAGTGGAGGTAGAAGAGCGCGACAAAGTTCGCAAATTAATGGAAGAATGCAATGATGTAGTTGTTGTGGCCATATCAAAGATATTTTCAACTGGTATCAATATCAAGAACTTACATTATATTATATTTGCATGCGGCGGCAAAGCTAAGGTAAAAATAATTCAATCTGTCGGCAGAGGCTTACGATTGCATATTAACAAGGATAAGCTTATAATATTCGACATCAATGATAACCTTCATTATAGTAGGCTTCATTCAGAAAAACGTTTAAAACTTTATGAAAAAGAAAACATCCAAACAAGCTCTAAAAAAATTACCCAAGCGTAAAGCTACTAAGCAAGCAGAAGATATTGAAGATGTTGATGCAACAAAAGCCGTCAAAGAAATTTTACCTATTTTAGATTCAGCTGCTGCAGCTGCCACCCCACGCAAACTCAAGCCTAAAGAAAAACTACATTATGTTAACAGCCGTGAGTTTGAAGAAGAAATACGTGCATACTACAAGACCGGAGATGTGTCTGTGAAGCTAGGTGAAAGTATAACCAAGATTGCACACGGTCTATCTTATGCACCAAACTTCATCAATTATTCATACAAAGATGACATGATTGGCGATGCTATTGTAAAAATGTTCTCAGCTTTAAGAAATAAAAAGTTTAAGCTTGATTCAGGTTTTAGCCCGTTTTCATACTTCACAACAATTGCTTTTCATGCTTTTATTAACAGGATCAAAAAAGAGAAGAAACATCACACCTGCATTACTGAATACAAAGAAAAAGTGTACACAGATCTAATGCTTAATCCTGATATTGTTGGTGAAAACGCACACATATACACTGAGCCTACAGACGACAATTACAATTCCACAGGAGAATAATCTATTAAAGACGTAACTACATCATCAGAAAACGTATGTTGTATTGCCGACATGCATGTCGGTGTACATCAGAATAGTATTTTCTGGCATGAAACCGCACTCAAATGGGCTGAATGGCTCAAATCTGAATTGATTAGTAAAAAAATAAAAGACATTTTTATCTTAGGCGATGTATATCATTACAGAGATGAAATTGCTGTCAACACAATTCATGTAGTAAATCAGATATTTACCATCTGGAAAGATTTTAATATTACTATAGTTGTAGGCAATCATGATGCCTACTACAAGGACAGATCTGATATTAATTCACTTTCTATCCTCAACGGTTGGGACAACATCAACGTAATTAGCTCACCTTCAATACATACACTTTACGGTAAAAAAGCATTGTTCTTACCATGGGGTGCAAATGTTAACGAGCTTGAAAAAGCTGATATGATATTTGGTCATTTAGAAATTGAAAGTTTTAAAATGAATAGTTTTAAACTTTGTGACAAAGGTCTCAAGACTAAAGATTTACTTAAAATTGCACCGTTTATTATGTCAGGTCATTTTCATTTACGTGATGAACGAGTGTATGATAAAGGTAAAATTATCTATATAGGTAATCCATTTGAAATGGATTTCGGTGACTCCGGGACCACGAAAGGATATTATATTCTTAACTTAGACACACTTAACTACACATTTCATGAAAACATTCATTCACCGAAGCATCTTAAATTAACGCTAACAGAAATACTAGATAAAAAAGCTAAGAATGAACTTAATACAACTAATAATATTATTAAGCTTATAATTGATAAAAAAACAGAAGCAGATAACATAGACGATTTAATTGAAAAAATTACAAACACAAAACCATTCTCTCTGTCAGTAGATTATTCTCTAATTAATCTACAACCTACTGCAGATGATGCTAATTACGATCCTACAGGTGTAGATATTCAAAGCGCGATAGAAGAATTTATTAATTTACTTGACATCGACAATAAAAAAGATGCCTCAGAATATTGTTTAGATATATACAAAAAGGCTGCAAGATGAGACAAATATCTTTTAATAAAATATCTATTAAAAACTTTTTATCTGTTGGATCTACACCGGTAACTGTAGAATTTAAGAAAGGACTACACATTATTACAGGTGTTAATAAAGATAAAGAAGACAGGCGCAACGGTGTTGGTAAATCGACTATAGCAGATGCAGTTTATTTTGCTGTATTCGGCGAAACATTACGTGAGCTCAAGAAAGACTTTATTGTTAACAATATCAATAAAAGAAACTGCGAAGTTGTACTTGAAACATCTATTAAGGACACCAATAAAAACGATACCATAGTTATTACACGCACTTTAGAACCATCCAAATGTTTTATCACCGTTAACGGTGATGATAAAACTAGAGACAGCATAACAAATACTAACACTTACATACAAGACATTTTTAACTGCACACCTGAAATATTTCAAAACTGTGTAATCATGACTATTAACAACACAGTTCCTTTCATGGCCAAGAAAAAAGCTGAAAAGAGAAAGTTTATTGAGGATATTTTTAACCTCGGCATTTTCGGTGAAATGACTAATTTGCTTCGTTTTGATCTGACTGAAAAGAAAAAATCATTTGACATTGAGTCTGCAAAATATGATGAAGTAACAAAAACTATACAAAATTATGAGAAGCAAAAAGAAGCTGCTTCTGCGGAAAGAGAGCGTAAGAATGAAAAATACAAAACCCGCAAAGAAAGCAACAGCAAGGAAATTATTGAAATTGAGGCCAAACTTAACAACTTTAAAATAGGCGACCCATCAAAATTAAAAACCGAACTAACAACAGCTAATGACAAATCTACAGCTGTAGATAAGAAACTACAAGATATCAGACACAGTATCTCAGAAAACAAGACCTCCATTCTGCATTTAACAGAAAAGTTTAACTCTATTGGTACAGATAAAGACAAATGCCCAGTGTGTTTGCGCAGTATAGAAGATGTAGATAAAAAACATATTGCCAGTGAAAAACAAAAAGTTAAAACTGAAATTACCAATCTACAGGAAGCAATCACCACATACAAAAATGAAGAAGCTAAATTTATTAAAGCTCAACAACTCTTAGAAAATAAAATACATGATATCAAGGAACAAATTCACGCTCACGCATTTAAAATCAAGGAAAAAGCAGAACTTGAACAGAGATTAAAACAACTTCAAGAATGGCAGACATCACTTGAGAATGACATCAATGATTTGGTTAAAGATTCTAATAATTTTGATGTGCTGCTCAAAGAACAGCAACATAGACAAGCCGCTATTATTTCAGAAATTGATAAAGTTAAAAAAACATTAGCCACACTTGATGTTGCAAAATTTGTGCTATCTGAAGAAGGTGTAAAATCATACATTGTCAAGAAAATATTGCAGTTGTTTAATAGTAAGCTTGCATATTATCTCAAGAAGATGGATGCAAATTGCACTTGCGTATTTAATGAATACTTTGAAGAAGAAATTATTGATAACAAAGGTAAACCTTGCTCATACTTTAATTTTAGCGGTGCAGAAAGAAAAAACATAGATTTGTCCTGCCTATTCGCTTTCATGGACATACGTCGCCTACAAGGAGATGTGTCATTTAATTTTAGCATTTATGATGAACTTTTTGATTCAAGTCTAGATGAAAAAGGTGTAGAATTAGTTATTAATATCCTCAAAGAACGTGTAGAAAAGTTCAATGAATCAATCATGATCATCAGCCATCGTAAAGAAAGCATTAAAGCTGCAACCGGTGACATCATCTTCTTAGAGAAGATCAACGGCATCACCAAAAGAGTAGATTATCAAGAATATACATTATAATTAATACGATGTTCTCACCTGGTCCTTTTATTTCGCCATTTGCTAATCCATTCCCAATGCCGGTTATTGGAAGCCCGCAGCCGCAAACTAATAACTTACCTCCTATTCCTCAAGAATTAAATTTGCCCCGCGCCTTGAATTATTACGCCGATTTTAGCGGTTGCGGTTTTTGGCGCTTAATATGGCCAGAACATTTACTAAATGCCAATCAACGAATGATTTTACATGGCAGCACAGTCATGTGCTATGACCCCAACTATTTTAGAATGTGCAAAACTGTACGCGTACAGAGACAAGCAACACCGCATCAACTACGGTTCATTAAGTTCTTGCGCGAAATAAGTGACAAAGTTGGATTTAAAATTATCTATGAAATAGATGATATCTGTTTTGCTGAAGACATTCCAGAATACAATAAATTTAAACCTGCATTTACAGATCCAGCTATTCGCAAAACAGCTCAAGAAATCATGGAAATGTGTGATGAAATTTCTGTCACATGCGATTTCATGAAAGATTATTATTCAAGCAAAACCAGCAACAAAAATGTGACTGTAATACCGAATTTTCCACCTAAGTGGTGGATGGGTCGATTTTATAATGAAAAAAGGATTTCAGAAAGTTACGATGCTAACATCAAGAAACCGCGCATTCTCTACGCCGGATCCGGGGCTCATTTTGATGTAGAAAACAGGGTCAATCAAAATGATGATTTTGCACATGTGTTAGATATTATTGCCAAGACAAAAGACAAATATCAATGGGTATTTCTCGGTGCATACCCGCTATCTTTGCATCCATTAGTAAGAAACGGTACATTTGAATTTCACCCTTGGCAAACGCTGTATAGTTACCCGGAAAAGATATATAATTTAAATGTTAACATGATGGTGGCTCCGTTGCAAGACAGCATCTTTAACAGAGCCAAAAGCGATTTGAAATATATTGAAGCATGCTGCTACGGGCTGCCTATAGCATGCCAGGACATGGTAACATATGCTAATGCACCATTTAAGTTTAAAACTGGGGAAGAAATGGTAGATATCATTGATGATGTCCTTTCTAAGAAAGGACGTTACATGAACATTAGCAGCAAAGCCAGAAAAGTAGCTGAAGATAGGTTCTTAGAAAATCCGGACAATATAGAAATGTATTATGAGCTGTACAATTACGGGTATGCCGATCCGAAGCGTAAGTTGCTAAACAAGCTCAACAATATTTCTAGCAAATAATAATAAAGCGGTTATAATTGTTTTGTGTATAGAAATGTAGCATATTTACCCAGAGATCAGCTGATGCGCCTGTTCACATGGGATGAATCAGGCAACCGCATTACTCTAGATACCACATATGAACCATACATATATCTAGAAACAAACAACACACCTGATACCACGAGCATATTTGATACCAAGCTTAAAAGAAAAAAATTTCGTAATCAAGCTGAGCGCTCAAGATACATTAAAGACAATAAACTCACAAGAGTATTTGAGAACTTAAATGTACAGCAGCAATATCTAATTGATACTTTCTGGAAAGACAATGAACAAGAGTCTTTCAACAAACACAACATTCGCACAGTGTTTATTGATATTGAAACATACAGTCCTGATGAATTTCCTAAGCCAGATGATCCCCAGCACGTTATCAACATCATAACTGTTTATGATTCTATTTCCAAGCAATTCTTAACATGGGGTCTCAAACCGTACACAAAAAAGAACGACAATGCTCTGTATTTCTATTGCAAGACTGAAAAAGAGCTGTTGTCTAAGTTCTTAAACTACATTGAATCAGATTATCCTGATATCCTTTCAGGCTGGAACTCAGAGTTTTTTGATATTCCGTACATCATTAACCGCATAACTAAAATTCTTGGTGAAGAAGAAGTAAAAAGGCTCTCACCAGTGAGGTATATACGTCCTATTGTGTTTGCAGGTAAGTTCGGCAAAGAGCAAGTGCATTGGCATATTGAAGGTGTTTCATGTGTTGATTATCTTGACATTTACAAACGCTTTTGCCCAGTATTGAGAGAATCATACAAATTAGACAGTATCGGCGAAATTGAATTAGGAAAGAACAAAATAGATTATGGTGACACAAACTTGTCTAGCTTAGCTGACGACAATTGGGAGTTATTCGTTGACTACAATATTCAAGACGTTAATCTTCTAGTACAGCTAGAAGAAAAATTACAATACTTGCAATTGCTTCGCATGATTGCCTATGCAGGACTCACAACATTTGAAGGCGCACTTGGCTCATTGTCTGTGATCACAGGATTATGCGCTATCCGCGCCCGTCACCATGAAAAGCGCATTCCGACTTTTAATAAAGGTTTGCTACCCGGTAATGATGAACAAAATGCAGGTGCTTATGTGGGGGAACCACTGCGCGGGTTTCAAGAACACATTGTGTCATTTGATGCTAACAGCCTGTACCCCAATGTGATGATCACACTGAATCTTTCTCCAGAAACTAAAGTAGGTACAATTGTTGATAAAAATGAAAAAGGAGTAGTAATAAACCATGTCAACGGACAATCATTTACACTTTCAGAGGAGAACTTTGTCAAGTTTATCAAGAAAGAACAAATTGCCATTTCAAAAGCCAAAGTATTGTTTTCACAGAAAACAAAAGGCATCATACCAGAAACTGTGGATCATTATTATGAAAAGCGAGTACAGCTTAAAAAATTATTAAATGCAGCTAAACGCAAGTTACTTGCTCTAGAAAAAGGAACTGCAGAGTACAGATCACACAAGAATAATATTGACAATCTCAATATTCAACAACACACAATTAAAATTTTAATCAATACCATTTATGGGTACTTTGGCAACAAGCACAGTCCGCTGGGTGATGATGAGTTGGCTGAATCTATTACTCTGACAGGACAAGCTGTCATCAAACAATCTAACAAATTACTCATTGACTATATTAAAAATAAAGCAAATTTAACTGATACTGAAATCGAAAAAGACACTCCCATTATTTACAACGACACAGATTCCAGTTATATTTCTATTAAACACATTGTTAACAAACTTGGTATCAAAATGCTCAACAAAAAGAATGAAGTTACTGATGAATACTTGAAAGAAGTGCAAAACATTGAAGATTATTTAAATGTTGAAATAAAAAAATGGGGCACAAGCTCTCTCAATTCAAAAGATTGTAGACTAAATTTTAAAAGAGAAGTTATTGCAGATACTGGCTTGTTCTTACAGAAAAAGCGCTATGTTATTCATGTATTAGATGAAGAGGGTATTCCATGCAACAAATTTAAATACACAGGTGTTGAAGTGGTGAGAACTACTATGCCTAAAGCAATCAAACCGTACGTAAAAAAGATTATTGAAACCATGTTGCTCGCTAGAAGTCTGCAAACTACAAACAAACTATTTAACGAAACCTATGATAAATTTAAATCATTAGGCATAGAAGATATTGCATTTGTTATGGGCGTTAAAGGGTATGAAAAATATGCAGCACAATGCAATCTCTTTAATACTGCCAAACACATGCCTATTCATGTCAAAGCAGCTTATTTTTACAATTTAATGCTCGATAAACAAGATGTGGGCACTAAGCATGAAAGGCTTTCTTCTGGTGATAAAGTTAGATATTTTTACGTGAAACAACCCAACCGTTTTGGACTGTCTGTTATGGGATACAAATACAACTACCCAAAAGAATTTACTGACTTATTTGAGCCAGACCATGAAAAAATGTTTGAAAAGATTATTTTTTCTGTTATTGAGCGTTTCTATGAAGCGGTAAACTGGAAATTGAAATCACCAGGATCCCAGGTACAAACAGATTTGTTTGAATTGCTCAGCGATTAATACCTAGCAACAAAAAAGTATTTTCTGCCAGACAAAGTAAAATATGATGCATCATTAGCTGAGCCGTAATCTAATGCATTAATGTTTTGTAATCTATAAACTGCTGATACTGTTGGCATTTTTGTATCCCAATGTGTTAAATTTAACTTTGAAGCAACAGATGTAATCCTACATACAATACCGTAGGATACATCACTCGGACCAGCAAAAAACAACCCTATCACTTTCCAGGTACCGTTTATGTAAGCAAGTACCGGTGACCCGGAATCACCACCTCTACCTGATGTTACATTGCCTCTTAGATAAATAGAATTTAAAAAGTATGATGTATGACCACTGTAAAGCCCTACATATGCTTGTCCAAATTGATATGCACTCAAGCTGCATGAATATGTGTTGCCTGGATATCCAACTGGCCCACATGTTCTGCCAGAACGAAACACAGGAGCAGCATAATTAACAGAACTTGGGTCCAATAATGAATCTATCTCTGCATCTGTTGCAAACGGGTACGGGGGAGCAGGATCAAAACCAACAATGCCCGCGCTACTTGAATCTATGATACCATAAGATGTTAATGAAACAACAGCACTATCGCTTGATGTGTATTGTAAGTGTGGATATCCATTCAATGTATATTTTGTGTAATCAACATCACCCACTGGCACAAATTTCTTCACAGTGCCAATATAGTCATTATTAGTTCTGTATGATGTATTTTCGTATGCAGGTTGAATAGCGCATAGAGGCAGAACGTTGGAAAACGTAGATTGATAGCTAGGATGCAATGTAGACCCAGCAAACACATGATTGTTGGACACTGCCACAATCTGACCATCAGATTTGTCTCTAGCAAGCAAACCCAATGTAGCTACATACCCCCCTTCATATGAATTGATGCTGCTTGAACCGCCTTTGAGCGGTCTTGTACGCCTTCGATTTGTTGCAATAGGCTCTGCATTGAAAGTTGTTCTATCATGACAATCTGCAGGGTAAAAACTGCATAGCTCACCTATTTGCACATCAGATATGATATCAAAATCATCCATGGTAAAACTAGAAGGTATTATTTGCTCAGGTAACAATTCATCTAATGGTTTTTTATCTTTAACATGAAATATTATGCTGTAATCATCAGTTTCTACCCCGTTAATTACCTTAGGACCATATGTTAAATACATGGAATTATCTCGCCATGTAATTGTAGTATCTTTCATGATGCTGTCTATTAATTCTAATGCTATAGTAACAGGGTTCATCTTAATAGTCCTTAATAATTATTCTGCCGCTCATGGTAGGGTGTAAAGTGCACTGATAGATAACTTCATTTGGTGTTGAACTGTTAGGTGTAAACATAACTACGCTTCCTAAACCATTTCCTGATGTTGGGGTGTTGTTGTATGTGCCAGGCACAGCTGTTGTATCTAAAGAACTATTTCTCAACGCAAACGGATGGCTACCCGTTTTAACTATAAAGTCGTAATTTGTATCGCGGTAACATGTTAATTCCGGGTTGTTAGTACCAAACTGCGAAATGTTATACGCCATATTACTGTCGAATACTTCAAGCTCCACTACCCCTGTACCCACCGTTATATTCAACATACCTGAAGGTGTAAAGGTTTGCGTTATCGTGGGGGTTAATCCAGGAGTTGAAGTTACTGTTTGGGTTGGTGTATTAGTAGGTGTTATAGTCGGCGTAGGAGCTAGCCATGTTCTTTGAATTACGTCTGACCGAGCGACCTGACGAAATTCATTCATATATTGCCCGAAAAATAATGTAACTCGATAATATCTCGTATCACCGTAGTTAGTAGTAAACGGTGATGAATCAAACGATAAGGCATAATCTCGATCTCCTGGATATACTTGACTTGTGATTGAAGATCTATAACCAAACACCATATCAGGAGAGCTTGCTACTTCTAATTGATAGTATGCATAATTATCAGTACCATTAAAATAAACAGCTTTTTGAGAAATAAAAAATGTCTCTCTACACAAGGCTGTTGCTCTCGGAATAATTAAATTCGGATTTAATGTAATATCTGTCAATACAACTGGTAGAGGGGTTGTAGAAGGTGTTAGGAAAGGCGTAACAGTTTGAGTCAACCCCGGTGTAACAGTTCTTGTGGGAGACATAGATTGCGTGGGAGTGAATGTAGGTGTAGGTGTCAGAGTTGGTGTAAGAGGAACAGTAGGAACAGGGTAAAATGTATCTGTATAAAAATCATACATAACAGGGTCTGATGTTAATGCTAAATCGTGCTGGCACCCCCCGTAACCTATGTGAAAATTACTCACAACTATGAATTTAATACCACCTATAGGGTTGTAATCAAAGTTTATTGTGTTTGTACATGCGCCGCTTTCCGGCGGCACAGTTGTATAGTAATTCCAATATTCACCTGGAGGGTAATCACCAATAAATATGTGGGTCCCGGTGCAATCCGGATCATTAACTACAACATTAATTTGATATGTACCGTAAAGATCATTACCCCCGGGAAGATTAGCAACCTTACTTACATTTGAAATAAAAGGCTTTATATTTCCTACAGTTTGGGTGAGCGTGATTGTAGGTGTTACTGTGGGAGTTAATCCAGGTGTTAACGAAACAGTAGTTGTAGGTGTAACTGTACGTGTTGGTGTCGGTGTAGGCGTTACAGTAAAAATAGATACAAGCGCAAAATCACTTAAAGGTGTATTGAAATTTTGACCGCCCATCCATATATAACCGTTTTGACCGAAGATAGGGTTATCGCGAGTAGGCACTGATTTACTAAATGGCCAAGGTTTGTTTAATCTTGCTATTACAGTATCGTAATTCAAGATACCAGGAATTCCTGTACCCGTTACATCAGTTTCGAGAGAAAAATTATCCCATGTAAAGCTAACGTCAGTTCGCGAAAAACTATACCTAAATTTATTTTGAGTACCAATAAACGATACATCTTGCTCCATAAGCTTGTTATGCAATACACCCCTTCGTGAAAGGACAGTACTAGGGCTGTCAACTAAAATACTAGGAGGCATATATATTGAACCATCTACGTTAGTGGTTACCGTTTGAGTTAATCCAGGAGTTGAAGTTACTGTTTGGGATGGTGTAAGCGTTTGTGTTGGAGTAGGAGTTGGTGTCTCAGTTGGTGTAGGAGTCACAGTTAGTGTAGGTGTTGCAGTGGGGCTCGGCGTGCTAGTAGTTGTTAAAGTTTGTGTAACAGTTGGTGTTTGCGTTATGGTCGCTGTTGCAGTCGGTGTTGACGTGGATGTATTTGTAGGCGTAGAAGTAGGCTCACCAGTTGCGGTTTGAGTGCATGTTACAGTTTGAGTAGGTGTAGCTGTCTGTGTCAATGTAGGTGTAACAGTTGGTGTTTGCGTTATGGTCGCTGTGGCAGTAGATGTTACAGTAACAGTCTTAGTAGGCGTAGGTGTTGCTGTAGGCGTTCTTGTTACTGTAGGTGTTGGTGCAGTTTGACTCAATGCTGCAAGCAAAATTAAAGAACCGGTTGTAGCATAGTACATGGTTATGTATTCATTTGTAGAAGATGTTAATATACCGCTGTCTTCCACGTAAATAGGGTTTTTGCCTACTGATACATTGTTAACTGTAGATGCTGTAATCTTACAATTGTAATAATTATTAACATCAAAATTGTTAGTAAACACCACAAATTGTGTATCGCTAAACCGCACAGTAAAATCTGTAACATCTGTATCAACTATGATGTTTGTAGTTGTAGTTACAGTTATGACGCTGTTTTCTGGAGTTAAATTGATTGTAGGAATAGCTGTAGGGGTTGGTGTAACAGATGCTGTAGGTGTTAAAGCTACTATTGGCAATACATTTTCAGAAGCAGGGCTGTATGCACCTCCACCTGATTTGCGACCTAAAAACTGTTGATAAGTCAGTCGCTCATAAGCAGCTACACGCTTTCTTCTGATTAAATCATTAGGATTGGGAAGAGCCATAGTATATACATTATTTAGTAAATTTTAAAACATATTTTACTAGCAAGTACCTGCAGTAACTGTGATTGTTTCACCGCTGTTCTTGGGCATCCAGCCGGCAGCTGGTACTAATGCATTGTTACCAATGACTAAATTGTTACTTGTGTAATAATTTTCACCAGTATCAGTATTTTGAATGTACCATGCATCATACGGTGGAGGTAAGATTAAGTTGTATCGGCTACCATCATTATTAATCTTTGTAAACCGTAAATCATAATATGTCCCGGAATTTTTATAATATGTACCATTCAACTCTGGCTTTGTTGTTATGCCGCTCACACAATAAGCATTGTAAACTGCATTAATTGTGGGTGTAGGCGTACGAGTTACAGTTTGAGTTACAGTCACAGTAGCAGTAATTGTCTGTGTAGGTGTTGGGGTGCGGGTGACTGACTCAGTAGGTGTTTGAGTAGGCAGATCATTTCCATACCCCTGCAAAGCTTCTCTTAAACTAGCACTAGCAAAGCCATTGTAGCTTATACTAAGCCAACCGAACTGCCACGGGTCTATTAACCCTGAAGTAAATGGCATAGAGGTCGTTGCATATAATAAACCGTTTCTAAATAGCTGCCACCTGCCACTCGGCTCTCCTACCTGCGCAGGCGTAAGAAAATACATGTAAAGCGTGGTCACACCATTATGCCTCCAAACAGGACGATTGTTAACAACAGTACTTACATCTTCTTGAAAGGTGTATATATTTTCTGTACTGGGCAAAAACACTTCACGCAGTCGTAATCCCCTGACAGGCACTGTTGGTGTAAGGCCAATTGTAACAGACGGTGTCAACGTGTTTGTTGGTGTAGGTGTTGGAGTGTTTGTACGCGTTGGTGTAGGCGGCCAACCAGGTCCATACCCAATGTTACATTCATAAGGATTCCAATAATAATGATAAGGTTGCGATCCATCAAAATTAATATCTATTAAAACTGTCATGCTTGGTATTATCTTAACACCTAATGGATTTAAAACTTCCCAAGCACCCAATGAATTATCCCATCTTAGTGTTCTGCCAATAGGCGAAACATACTGTACTTTACCACCATACAGAACAGGAGACAAGACAAAATAGTCAAAAAGAGTACCATTAGAATATGTTATATTAACTGCATTAGGTGGTGTAGGGGTGGGTGTCATTACAGTGTTAGTGAGCGTAAGTGTGAGTGTTGGTGTTCGTGTCAACGTCGGAGTCGCAGTAGGAGTAGGCGTTACTGGTGTGCTAGTCACAGTAGGAGTAGGTGTCAAATAATTCTTAGATTCATCTCGAGCATTAACTATAGCAACAGTTGCTGTCACTGTGCGGGTAGGCGTAGGCGTCAAATAATTTTTAGATTCATCTTGAGCATTAACAATCACTGCTGTAGACGTACGTGTAACTGTTCGAGTCATTGTTGGCGTACTAGTTGACGTATTGGTAGGAGTGGGGGTTGGCGTAGGTTTGGTTGATGTAGGTGTAGGCGGTGGAGTACCAGTAGGAGTACAAGTTGGTGTAGGCCGTAATTTATCAACATACACAGCGATATTATTAGCTAACAACACATTTTCTCGTGCATCATTGTCTGTACCACCACAATACAATTTGAAACGGTCTAATGCAGCGCTGCCATTATTAGCAGCCGGTATTGTAAAAGCAGACAATTTATTGCCACGGGACACAGTTAACAACAATGAAGCGTCTTGTTGTACTGCAATTATTTTAAATGTAGATTTTTCTTGATATTCAAAAATTTCCAATGCAGTATTGCCAACATAATATGTACCCCCACCCACATTGAATGTAATTAATTTGTCATTACCACTGAAACCGTTAGCATACAAATCTATGCCTTTATTGCCGTTAGTGAACCACACACTCAAGTCTATTTCAAAACGTTCTCCAGTAATAAGAGGAAGTTTTAAAGTGCGTTCACCATTAACATATTGACCGTTGAACCCACTCATGCACCATGCAGCAGTACCTAAACCAGTGTATTGCAAGTCTTGCGGGTTTACTATCTTGTACCCAGAAGAACTGCCCTGGGTATACAAGTTCCATGCATTCAAACCAGCTCCATAATTGTCACCATTGTTCCAGACACCACCATAATTACTTGCAACATCACCTTGAACGAAATATTGTTCTGTAGTTGTAAGAGAAATTGTAGGCGTGTTTGACGGTGTAACAGTTCGTGTTAAGGTAGGCGTGTTGGTTGTTGTCGGGGTAGAAGTGCTTGTGTTGGTGGGTGTTGGGGTAGAAGTGCTTGTGTTGGTGGGTGTTGGTGTCGGTGTAGGACGTCTCCTATCCTTGTAAATTTCAATGTTATTAGCTAGCAAAGCATTTTGTATTTGATCATTATCTGTTTCACCACAATACAATTTAAATCTAGATAATCTGGCACTTCCATTGATAGATGCAGGTAAATCAAAAGATGACAACAGATTACCTCTAGAAACATACAACATTAATGAGTCTTCTTTTTGTACAGCATACAACTTGAATGTAGAGTTACCTTGATATCCAAAGTTAAGTGCAGTAGAGCCAACAAAATAACTACCTGCACCAATATTAAAATTTATAATTTTATTGTTGTTATCAAAAGAGCTACCAGAATATAAATCTATACCCTTGTTACCGTTGGTAAACCAAACACCTAGCTCGATAGAAAATGTTTCATTCGCTGTTAATGGCCCCTGCAATGTTCTTTCTGCGTTTATGTAGTTACCTGCTCCTGCACCTGACAATCCCCATGCAGCAGTACCTAAAGCTAATGTGTTTAGATAACCTGAATTAGATGCATTAACAATAAATGCACCAGTATTTGATGCACCATATATGTTCCATGCACCCATGCCGCTACCAAAATTACTTCCAGGCACCCATGTTGTACCGTAACTTGATGCACCATCACCTAAAATTACATACAAACTTGTAGGGGACGGTGTCACAGTTGGCGTGCTTGTCAATGTTGGTGTTGGTGTTTTAGTTGGTGATCCACTAGGTGTAACTGTCTGCGTAGGAGTTGGTGTCGGTGTATCTGTTACAGTGGCTGTTACAGTTTCTGTAGGCGTTAAAGTGGGCGTTTCAGTGTTTGTTGGAGTAACTGTTTGTGTAGGAGTCGGGGTGGGGGTTTGAGTAGAAGTTTCTGTTTGAGTGAAAGTGTTTGTAGGTGTCACAGTCTGGGTATTAGTAGGTGTGTAGGTAGGGGTCTGTGTTTGCGTGGGTGTAGCTGTTCTAGTAACTGTGCGTGTCAATGTAGGCGTAATTGTAAATGTTGTTGTTGGCGTAGGTGAAGGTGGAGGAGGCGGTGTACCAGTAGGGGTTCTTGAATAAGATAAAGTAACTGTTTGTGTGACAGTAACCGTGCGTGTGACATGAAATGTTTCTGTGGGGGTTAATGTTGGTGTTTGTGAAGGCGTTGAAGTTACAAAAAATCTACCTTCTATAGGAGGCAAGATTGGCTCTGGTTGATTGCTTTCACGTACAGTAACAACACTCAATCCACCTGTATTTAAAACATACTTCACCAAATACACATCTGAGGTACCAGTTATTTGTACTGGCAATGTTTCACCTTCTTTTATCACATCAGTACTGCCATCTGCAAGTGTTACAGCTATGTAAGGATAAGCAACATCTACTGGATTCATTACAACGCGTAATCTTAACGTGTATGCATGCAAATAACCTAATTTTAATGTGAATTCTGACCCTAGAGGGTGCACATAAAAAGAAGCAACGCCTCTAACAACCATGGTGAGAGGACCACCGTTACGCTCTTCTGTTTCTGGTGAAACTGTGTAATCCTCTGGTAAATCAACCTGTGGAAGCAAGTTTTTCTGAACCGCGTTTCCAGCAACACTTGCTAGATAAGAGTTTACATTTTTTACTGTGCCAAAATTCTGCCTTTTAGCTCTTTCAATCTCTATAAAATTAGGAATTTTAGGATTAGTAGCTTTACGGTAATGCGGCTGATTATACCTGTAGGCCATATATTATTTATTTAATTTTACATGTTGCAATATCGATACGTATGTATAACATATAGATATGAGCAAGAAAGAATCTACAGTAGTAACATTTATTGACCACATTGGCCGCACCATTATTGGAGAGCTTGTTAAGAGCGATACCAGCTATTTAACAGTAAAAAACCCTGCAATTATCCATGTGCAGCCCACTCAACAAGGTCAACTCAATGTTCAGACCATCCCGCTTTACTTCAGAGAGTTCATTGGTGAAAAGTCCAGAGCTAATGGTACTGTTTGGAAGTTTAACGCTTCTAATATTGTACTTGGTGAAGATGTAGACAATGATGCTCGTCTCATTGATCAGTATCATAAATTGTTTTCTGCAGCTGTTCCTGCTTCACAGCCTAAGGAAAAGGTTGTCAAGCTATTTGACGATAAAGAATAATTGTTGAATTCCTCATCAATTCAAGTATACTAGGACTATGAGCAAAGATCTTAACAAAATATTTGCTTCACTTGACAAGCTAAACAGTGAAGCATCATTTCTAAATGAAAATGCATTATCCAAAGTAGACGAATGGTTTGATACAGGTTGTTATGCATTAAACGCTATTCTTGGTGGGAGTTGCCGTGGTGGAGGGGTTCCTAAAGGTAGAATTACAGGCTTCTCTGGCCCCAGTCAAACAGGCAAGACATTTATTGTAAACAAGATTCTCGCGACTGCTCAGAAGCGAGGTATTACACCAGTCATATTTGATACTGAAATTGCTATTGATGAAAACAGTACTAAAGGAGTTGGTCTAGATCCTGAGAATGTTAAGTATGTTCCTGTTGATACAATTGATCAGTGTCGCAATCAAATTAGTGCCCTCTTAGACAGCATCATTGAAAATGATGCAAGAGGTAAATTTATTATTAGCATTGACAGTCTAGGCAACCTTGCCTCACAAAAAGAGCTTGATGATGTTGCTAAAGACAAATCAGCAGCAGACATGGGACTTCGCGCGAAATCTTTAAAAAGCATGTTCCGGACCCTGACATTTAAAGCTGCTAAAGCTGGTGTTACCATATTGTTCACTAATCATACATATGATGACCCTGCTGCCATGTTTCCGAGCCTTGTTAAGAATCAAGCTGGCGGTTCAGGCCCAGTGTACATGGCTAGTATTCTGGTTCAACTAGCTAAACGACATGAAAAAGAAGGTGAAGGTGATTCCATGGATGCTGAAGACAAGAAGCTTGCTGAAGCAAACAAGTACAGCGGCACAACTCTGAGAGCTTTAACTGTAAAGAATCGCTTTTTACCACCGTTCTTAGAAACAGAAATGTATTTGTCTTTTAAAACCGGTCTGAACAAGTACAGCGGTTTGCTTGGCATGGCAGCAGCAAGAGGCATCGTTGAACAAAATGGTGCAACATACACTGTTGGTGTTACTAGCGGCAAGTACAAGAAAGGCGATAAACTTGGGTATGCAAAGACATTTGCAAAAGACCCCGCTTTCTACGAGGAGTTTATTATTCCAGAACTCGACAAGCGCTTAGCAGAAGAATACAAATATAACGCAAATGAAGCGCAAGGCGAAGAAGAGCCCGTCGAGTAAAGCTGTAGTCCCTATTTCTGGGGGAATGGACAGTACAGTACTGTTACATCTAGCTGCAAGCAGGTACGATAAGATAATTGCAGTTACCTATGATTATGGGCAGAAGCATCGTGACAAAGAAATAAATTGCGCGTCATTTCAGATTGAATCTGTTGATTCACCTGTCGATAGTTTACACATAAAATTACCGTTCTTTAAAGATATTTGTCAAGTTTCTTCACTTCTTAACAATCAGATTGCAGTTGCTAAGGCAAAAGATGTTATGGGCGACCCTCAGACTGTAAATTATGTACCGTATCGAAATTTGATGCTACTAAGCATATCATTAGCTATTGCAGAGAATTATGGTGCGAGTGCGGTTTATCATGGAGCCGCACAAGCCGACAGTGTTGCAGGGTTTTGGGATGGCAGCCCTGAATTTTTAACTCAAATTAATAAAGTAAGCGAGTTAAACCGACGCAACAAGATCAAAGTACTAGCTCCTCTTATTGACAAATCAAAAGCAGAAATAATTAAATTAGGTATAAAACTCGGAGTAGATTTTAGTCAGACTTGGACTTGTTATGAGGGAGAAGAGATTGCTTGCGGAGAATGCACTGCTTGCTCTTTGAGAATAAAAGGATTTATCGATGCAGGATACATAGACCCACTACCCTATAAAATTAATATACCTTGGGCTAAGTTTAAGTGCAAACAGATTAGTTGCCGTAATCAGTAATATATTCTTTATCGCCAGGCATCTCGTGAAAATCAATGTACTTATTAATAAACTCTCTATCATCAGACAAATCACTAAGCAATTCTTCATCAGGTGTTGCAACTTCACCAGTTCCAACACCGGCTTCAGGTTCAGCTTGAGGAGCAACTTCTTTAGCAGTTAAAACACCAGCTTGTTCTAGAGAATCAAACACTTTTGTAGGGCTAATCTTAAGCATTTTGGACTTGTCTAATCCTGGGGTATCGTTGTATTCAACTGCTACCTGTTTAATTACCGACAAAATTTCTTTCTCAGGTACATCTTCTTCTGGTAACCCGTTTTTAATTATGTTAAGTGCAGGGTCCTTAAGTTTAACTGCTTTGTTGACTTCATACACTGTTACTGGCTTGGTTTTAGCTGCTTTAATTTTTTGTACGCGCTCTGCTTTACGCTGTTCACCGGACTTCTTTAAACCACCGGTAGTTTTGTCAGCCTTTAAAAGATATATTAAAATGTAATTTATAGTGAAACCGGCTTGTGAAGCAGGCACACCATATTTTTGAACAAAAATAGGAACCATCTCATTAATGAACGTTTTTGGATCACCAGGGTAATAAAATATCTCTTTTTCACCAACTTTCTTGCGTTCAGCTACATTATCTAAAATTGTTCTTGCCATGTCTCTTGCAACATCTTCTTCTGTAGCACCTGTTTGTTGCGCTACAATAGCTATTGCGCCTGCACCATATTTTTTACCTTGTCCTGGCAAAGTTTTCTTTGTTACTGGTTCAACATCAATATCACCAGTCATACCTATAGGATATTCAAGCAAAACATTATTTTTATGCTGCAAATAACGTTCGTATATGAGCTTTGAATCTTTATTCATCTTGAAATATTTATTATTTATACTACAATATATTCTATATATGTGTGGCATATTTGGATCCAATGATTTTGAGAGATACGTTAAACTGTATGATCAAAATAAGAAAAGAGGAACATTTTCTTATGGCGGGTTGTTCTCAGATAACAAGCTACATGCTATTATCAAAACACCTGGAATTATTAAGCTATCAAACAAATTACAATTAAAATACAAGAAAACTAAAAAGGACATCACAGATTTCAATCTCTTTCTAGGGCACACACAAGCACCTACAAGTGCTAAGCGCAAAGCAACACCTGATACCACACACCCGTTTGTTTGCGGTAATTGGAATGTTGCGCACAACGGTGTCCTGACAAATGATAAACAGCTTAAAAAGGGACTATCGTGACTGGGAAAC
>OGWH01000010.1_pt1 | contig 27537 bp, 29 predicted proteins | sample 1575971 | NCBI WGS metagenome assembly OGWH01 (sample SAMN07581554, study PRJEB24739) | freshwater metagenome
GTCTTCTTGGCAACGGCAACACCCTTCTTGGCAGCAGCTTTCTTGGCAGCTTCCATACCGGACTTGGTGTAAGGATACTTCGTCTTTCCGACCATTGGCATGATCTATCTCCCAAAAAAATACCCGCGAATTGCGGGCGAGCGAACCAAACTATGAGGATGTCAATAGTTATAGTTCTTAGGTAAATATTAGGTTGTTGGGTTTTTTGAGTCAATAGGTAACCCATGGCTTTTGATGTCCCCATCAAAAATCCTATGAGACCAAGATCTCATCTCCCGCTAGGGCCATATTCTTCTTCCGAGGCCACCTTACGGGTGCTAATCGCCAGCATCAAAATGCCGTCCTCGTTCGTGCCAGTACCTATGGAAGTCTGGCTGCGCTGGGTTATGGCGCTCGGGTTCTCTTGGTAGCGGCCCCCTGCAGGCCCATTGCTAACGCGACCAGTACGGTTTGATTGCTCAAACGGAAAGCTCTATTTGCCTCTCTTGCTGCCATTTTTTTGAAGGATTCAATCGGTCAATCCTCCATGCCATCAATTCTGGATGTTCTTTGTTGCGCTTATGGTTTCTTGCCACGTTGGTGCTATCTGCACTTGCTAGAGGCCACTTTCCGTTGCATTGCCCAAGCATCCTCATGCCATGTAACCAGGGCAAATGCCGCCTTTTTTTGCACAATGTCTCAAAAACTTCATCCATTCGCCGACACCAGGTCTGCGATCCGACTTGCCAATACGCGCCACTTGAGCCTAAACAAACCTTGTTCCAGTTGTCTGACAGTTCGAGCAACCAGTCCAATGATAGGCCCAAATGCCAAACTGTTGCGCTCAAGTCTTTGGGCAATGCCCATTGCTTTATGAGCCCGCGCTGTTGAGCTTCTGATCCATCTATCACATCTGGCACGACTGCCCAATGCGGGTGTTGCAAGTAGTTTTCACACCATTGCATAAACCCATGCATATCCATGCACTTGCCTTTTGTAAAGGCCGTAAAAGCACCGTTGTCCAGCATCACAGACTGACCAATTTCAATACAAACATCAATGTCTTCTGGATGTGCATAAGATACACAAAAATTCCTTCCAGACATCTCAAGAAGAAGTTTTCTTGGAGTTATTGGAGTTCCGTGATAGTGAATCACTCAGGTCTGCCCTTTTCGCTTCCGAGATCGCTCCAAACTTCAGGAAGACCATTCTCTTTAAGACGCTGATTAGCCAATTCGGTTATGCTCCACGCCTGCGCCAACCCTTTTTTCATATGACGAATCTCAGCTTGTGTGTATTCATGCTTGGCACGCCAAAATGCAGCACCAGAACAGTCAGGCAAAAACTCTAGCCTAGCACCTATACTCGGCCTAGACACAACAATGCGAGTTGGTCTCGGTCCCTGGATGTGTTCATAAATCCACATCGCAATGTTCTCCATCGTCGGTGACGCAATCACATCATTGAGATATCGATGGTCAAGGTCTGCTTTTATAAAGCTGCAAAACCCGCCCAAGAGACCGAGCGGCGTTGGGTTGTCTGGAAAGGTCTCAACGTACACGGTGATTTCATAGCTATGTCCATGCACCCGCTCAACTCCAAGCGGGTCAGGCAGCAAATGAGCGACTTCGATGTAAAACGTGTGTCCTAATTCCATCATCGTAAAGTTTCCAAATCTTATTTTTTGGACTTTCGTGCAAGTCTTTCTGCGTAGTCAAAAAACTCTGAGTGCAGGATGTTGAGACAGTCGGCTAACTCCTCGCGGAATCTAGCATTGTCCAGGTCTACGCCAGCACCCTGTGCGCTCGGCAATGCTTCTTTGCCCGTGCCTCTGCATCTGATACAAGGTTTGTCGGTCAGTATCTGCTCGCGCTTTTCGAATTTGACACCTTTGCATGATCGGCAAGTATCGGTCAACCAGTAGCACAATGCAGTCTCTGCAATCTGGTGCAAGGTACGTTTAGGCAGATGCGACCTCTGCTGTCTCTTCAGGCCGACGAAACGTGTCATCAGCTCACGCAACAATTCTTTGGTCTTAGACAAGTCATTCTGGTACTTGGCCCAGAAGCATAAAGCACCCAATCCCCTGCGGCGGGCCACAAAGCCGCTGCTGGCAATCATGTCTACATCGAAATGCAGATCATCGCACTTCAAATTACTACTACTTGCTGCTCGCGTCATCCGCTCAATCGTTCCCACACATTTCCCTTGCCACCGCTGCCCACGCCTCTAAAGATGTCTCTACGGTATAGGCACAGTCTTTCCACCAGTCAGCTTCTTGCATACATAAATGAATGGATAATGGATAGACTGCACGCCACTCGCCACGCTGCCGCTTGTATACAAGTAATGGTATACCATCTGCCTGCCTGCAAGCCTGCGCCCACCACTCCCTAACGTCTCCGAGCATAGCCTTGGAATGGTCTTTGACCTCTACAGACCATCCTGGTATCCCGATCAGGTCAGAGTCTCCAGCGTCATTCCTGACTCGCCGCTTTGCCTCCCATCCGGTCAGCTCAAAGATGATCCGGCAGACAGCCAGTTCACCTCGCTTACCCTTGTTCCTGCTGAACTCACCCACGCACTTTCTCCAGAAGTTGAAGTTCGGTGATGCCGTAATAACGCTCGAAAGCCTTGCGTCCCATACCATGCAATCCCTGATTGCCTCTGTGATGTTCCGGGCAGAGCGGGATAACGTCAAAGTGACTGGCCCGTCGACCGGCTCCGGTTCCAGTCCTGGGGTGATGCAGCTCAGCCGGGGTCTCTCCAAGACCCAAATGCTTGCAGAGGATGCAGCCCATCTCAGCCACCTTCCTCATGTGTTCCTTTTCAGATTTCGTCAAGATTGAAAACCACTCCTTGTTCAACCGCCCAAGCTTCAATGCTGGTCATGTAGTCACAAAAGTCTGAGACCGATAAATCCTTGCTGGATTGCCCGATGTGAACAATCTCACCATCCGGCAACCTTACCTCTTTCGTACCGATGAATCGACGTTTGCACCACTCATGCCAAGCATCAACGTCACTTATGCCGAGCTGCTCTGCGATTTCGTGTAGGACTGCCCAATAGCGTCTGTTCTGCTGGCTCCTGCGCTTTTCCGCTTCCGGTTGAGCTGTCAGTATCCAGACCTGCCCATCCAGCAAGTTCCGCAACGCTGCAAAAACTTGAGACAGGCCAGACTCGCTCTGTACTCTGTATACCTTTGCTGATGCCATTTTCGCTGGCAAACTTTACTTTGACTTCGCCGAAAACTGCACGACATTGGTCGATGAACTCTGCGACCTTTGGCATAGCCTCTCTATTCGCTCGCTGTAGTGTGGTCGCCAACTCGAGTGTTCCCCATAGAACTGACCCCCTTTGTTGAAGAATAGACCTATCTTGCCCTCCCACTCGCCGTGACGGTTCTTGTCACACACGATCAGGGCATCGACCCCATCGTCGTCTTCACCACGGGCAAGCCGCGATTCCTTCTTCTTGTTGCGCCAGACAGAGAAGCATTGGTCGACTTGGTCTGTAATGCCTCCGGTTCCCTTCGCATCGTATTTTCCCGGCACTTGACTCTCGTCTGCCAGCTTCCGGCTGTGATGCACCAGATGGATGTGGATGTTGTGGTCTCGAGCCAGGCTTGTAAGCCTATCGACCAGCTCCTTCTGCCCGTTGTAGTCGTCGTCATTCTTCACGCACTTCATCAGACTATCAACGACAAAGTGCTGCACGCCAAGAACGTCTGCACAGTATGAAATGACCTTCAACAACTCCTGCGGATTGACCGTGCCTTGCTGGTCGTATAACCACAAACGGTCTTTCAGAAACTCATGAAAGTCGTCAATCCACGATTCCGTTGGGTTGTCGAAGCCTAATGACTGTCTGGTCATGCGCTTGAGCGTTGCGACGGGCTTCATCTCGAAGCTTGCGATACAGACCTTCGCCCCCTGCAAGAGGAAGTCCAGCATCACCTGAGAAGTCACCATCGACTTGCCGTGACCGTTGATGCCCATCCACAGAGAGACCTCGCCGGGACGAAACCGCAGCTTCTCATGCGTCTTGGGCCAGGGCAACGTATGTCCCTGTGCCGTCAGAGGATTGAGGAACGCTTCCTTTACGTCATCTGCGAACAGACTTGCCTGCTTGACTGACATCGCAGTCTTCGGCGGCACGTAGCGATCCAAGTCGTCTTGGGTGATGAGCATGGCGGCAGTCTGCCACAAAAAAACCGTTGACACCGACATTTTTTTGCGGACAATCGGTCAGGCAGTACCCCAACCACGGAGGAAACATGGATGAGCTTCAAGTTGAACGAGACGCAGAAAACATCTTCTTGGCCTACAAGCGAGACGAGATGTTCCCCGACTTCCTCGAGACCTACTCCCGCGAAGTCTCTGAGCAAATCCTCACGGCAGTCCGGCAGCGCGACTTCGAAGCTATTGGCGGACTCCTATACAAGGAGCTTGAACTCTACTTGTCCGACTTGGCGGAGTACGAGGCTCGGAGGCTGCAAGGATGGCCCTAACAAGTATGGCATCAAGGTACGTTCAATCGTCTATCCCCCCCAGACTTTGCTGGAAGGCGCACCTTACGATCCGAATCCGTGGTCGGGAGTGGCGCGAGACCTTGAGGGCATTGTCGACGACTTGCACGAGCTGGAGATGCAGACGCTAACGCAAGGAGACTTTCGTGACTAAGTGGTTTATCGGATTCCTCATCGGCATAGCACTCGCCAGTCAGGTTGACGCTGTGCAATGCTTCACCCAAACCTTGCTCATCAACGGGCAAACCATTGTCTGCACGACTTGCGGCAATGTGACCCATTGCACATAGGAGACAAAGTGAAATACGCAGACTTGAGAAAGATTGACGTTAGCAAATACGTCGAGAAGAAGAATGGCCTGACCTATCTCTCATGGGCATGGGCTGTCGACCAACTGCTGCTGCAAGACTCGACCGCCACTTGGGAGTACGCCGAACCCAAGATGTTTGGGCATACCATGATGGTCTTCTGCACCGTCAATGCGTTCGGTGTGTCCAGAACCGCTCAGTTGCCGGTGATGAACCACCGCAACCAGGCCGTTGAGAATCCCGACAGCTTCCAAGTCAACACCGCAATGCAACGCTGCCTTGCCAAGGCTATCGCCCTGCACGGTCTGGGTCTTTACATTTACAACGGTGAAGACTTGCCGCCCTCAGAGGAAGCGACTCTGACTGACGAGGATTGCGAAACCATAAGCAAGCTCGCGCTGGACGTTGGTACGTCAGCAGAGAAGATTTGCGCCCACTTCAAGGTCGATGCTCTCAACAAGATTCCGCGCCTCAAGTACGGCAGTATCATGGCTTCCTTGAATAAGAAAAGGTTTGTGAAAGATGAGGGCGTTCCGGCTGACTCCTGAGCATTGCTTGAGTGAGATCAGTCTCATTGCGCTTCGCAAAAGCAATCCAGAAATCGTAGAGAAGAAAGTAAAAACCATGACCGGCATCTCGTTACGGAGGTTTGCAAGGATTCGAGTGCAGCGGGTAGTCCGGTCAAAGGGTCGTTACAAAGTAGATTGGGACGGTGAATGTCTGGCTGATTGCGTCACCGGCTCAGTCTATTTGGATGGACGTTGTTTGAGTAGCGACAAGATGTCGATCGTCGAGACAGACGAAACACCGCATTGCAACATCAAAGAGATGATGGCAAGTTTTGCTTATGGGAAAGGTTCGGACTATGAAATCTGACTACGCATTCCTGCTACACAGTTTGGAGAGAACTCTCAAGTCAACTCATGACCTTTGCCTAGACAGGAAATGGAGTCTGGCTCAAGTCAAGTTGAGTGATGCCGACGAGTTGCTTGATTTGTTGCATGACTGGCTTGACGAACAGACGGATGGCGAGAATGCGATTTTTATGGAGATCGAATGAACATTGTAGAACTGGCTCGCAAGGCCGAGATTCACAGGATCGTACCGATGTCGCCAGCATTGATTGCGGCACTCGCACGGTTCCGTGACGCAGAGACGCAACGCTGCATTGATATCATTCAGCGCCGGGCCAATGAGACCGGAAGCCCCCCAATGAAAAGTGCGCTGTTAAGCGCATCAGAGGAGATTCGTGGTGGAGCATGATGACATTATCCGCATGGCGCATGAAGCGGATTGTTTGGATACGCAGCATTACGGAACCATTTGGGTAGACAAATTGATTCGCTTTGCCGAACTGGTTGCCGCTGCGGAGCGTGAGGAATGCGCTGCGCTGTGCGATGGAATAGACCGCCGTTACATAAACCAAGCAGACAAGTGCGCCGTTGCCATCAGAACGAAAGGAGATGAATAATGGTTAGCATTTGGTTAACTAACGATCAGATGGATGATGTCACCATCAATCAACTCAAGGAACACATCCAGATGACCATCAAGGTTATGGATACGGAATGGAGTGACCATCAGTATGACGAGAAACTCTTGGAAGCCCTTTGGGTCGTCTACGACTACTTCGCTGGCGAAGATGAAACTGCCGAGCTGAAGAAAAGTCACGGCCTGTGAGATACCTCTCTGTTTGCAGCGGTATTGAGGCAGCTAGTGTTGCTTGGTCTGGATGGACTCCAGTCGCATTCAGCGAGGTTGAGGCATTCTCGTCTGCTGTGCTGAAGCACCACTATCCAGATGTGCCGAATCTCGGAGACATGACCAATTACAAGGAGTGGGACATTGGTGCAATTGACCTTCTTGTCGGAGGAACTCCCTGCCAATCCTTCTCAGTCGCAGGACTCAGAAAAGGCATGGATGATCCACGCGGTAACCTGGCCCTCGTCTATTGTGGAATTCTTGACCACTTTCGACCGAAGTGGTTTGTCTGGGAAAACGTCCCCGGTGTCCTGTCAAGTAATGGAGGACGGGACTTTGGTTCCTTCCTCGGGGCGGTGGCAGAACTCGGGTATGGGTTCGCATACAGAGTCTTGGACGCTCAGTTCTTCGGAGTGGCCCAGAGACGCAGACGTGTGTTGTTGCCAGTTATCAAAGTACTCGTATAAGTAGGATTAACCGTTCCTGTTAAGTTTGTTGTGCTAAATCTTCTTCCCACACCAAAAGAACTACCATCGTATTGAAAATAAATTCCATTTTGATCGTCAAACATTCCAGAACGAACTGTTCCATCATACCATGAAGAAACCTCTACTTTACCAACCCCTCCTGGGGATAAATCCACCGGTGCAACGTCTAAACTTGAAACCGGTAAGCTTACGGTAAAGCTCTTGTTTGAAAGTATTGACTGTACAATAAAATTACCATTATACGGGTTTGGTATGAGCGCTGTTTCTAGCCCTCTTATGCTAATAGAAGTACCAGAAATAAATGAATTTGTCCCTACAAATCCATGATCTTGGTCTGTAGTTACTGTCACAGTATAAAACGGGTTTGCAGAAGTGTAGAGCCCGGGCGATACCGTGACGCTTTGTATATCATAGGAGGGTTTGAACAGTAACCCAGTACTGAATAACATACTTTTACCTGATTGATATCTGAAATATTTTCTTGTCTGTCTTATTATCTGGCAATTCGGTGTTATATCTCCAGAGTTGATCTGAACACCCCCGTCTGTACTTCTGTGTAAGGCAACTCCTGTGGGTCTCACATAAAGTTTATTTGTCGATCTAAAGAGATTAGTATTAATCGGGTAAGTACTAATTGCATTAGCATTAGTATAGGTGAATGAGGTAGGTGAGGTGATATTGTTGATAAAAAAGGCACCATATTGTGTATCAATCGTTGCAAGATTAACAGTATCTAGTATGTAGATTGGTTGATTTAAATAAAATTTTTCTGGTGATTTAGTTGTAACTTCAATGCTAGTAGTATTAGCTAAACCTGAAAGAGCAATAATTGGAATTTCTGAATCAGTAAAAAAACCACCAGTATAGATGGTTGTGTATTGAGTTTTAAACCCGGAAGGCGATAGTGAGAGGCTGGTATTTGCCACCCGGGGCATCGATACAATAAAAGAGGCCGGGGTATTTGATCCGGCTGCACCTTGACTTAGAACTCTTAATAAAATTCCACTACCATCAATATTAGTTGGGTCAGTAGTTTCTCTTAGAACAATGGGTGTGCCGCTTGAAAGCAAATTAGTAGGAGTTACTGCTGTATTAATTCTTAGATTATTAGAATCTAAAACTGTTGCAAAATCGTAAACTCTTTTGTTAAAGTAAGGTGCATATGATGTTGGGGGGTAGACGTTATAAGTTATACTGTAAGGATAATTGGCTGTAACGTGTATGTTTTGCCCAGGATTATAACCAGAGAGTGTTTGAAAAGAGATTTTATTAGGAATATTTTTGTAAAATGTTATAGAAAATTTTAAATCCTCATAACCATAGTTTTCATTGCGGTTGGGAATACCAGCACTATAATTATTTGAAATATCACTGGTGAACCCGTACGCAAGGTATATTTGTCTCTCATTTACTGTACCTACATCTTCAACTCTTTTATAAATTCTCTTGAAAGGTGCATAAGACCCTCCACCGGTAGTTGTGCCAGATACCCCAGATGTTGTTATATATATTCCCTGATTAAGATTACTAGTAATACTAAGACCATAAAAAGTATAACCGGGCTCCCTAAGGTGTACCCCGGCCATTCCCCCTCCAAAAGTTATAGATGGAATATTACTACCAAAATAATTAACCGGAAATGCAAGGTTTGATGTAATAAAATTAAAATCTAGTGTTGCATCAATAGTTTCATAAGGAGTCCCGTAATTATCATAATTTGTTTGGTATCCACCCTCATACACCACACTCCAACCGGATGAAAGCGGACCAGTTCTTGTTTGACGGGGATCTGCATATACTACGACTGGATTAGAAGTGAGTGTAGTAACAAGAAGATCGGTAGAAGCAAATATTCCTCTGACTTGCTCGTTCGTAAAGCTTGGTTCATTAGAACGAATATATAAAGACGGTCTGTTGTTTAACGTTTGTAAGGTTTCCCACTTAGAAGATTGTAAGCTATATTCAAAGTCAGTATCAATGAGGGATTGAGGATCTGATACGCGAATTCTTTCCACTGCATCATTTTGTACGGGTTTGACAAAGTTACTAGGATTTAAAATACTAGCATCTACAATTAAATCATTATTAATCAAATAGCTGGTAAGGGTAGGCAAAGAATTAGTAGCCAGGCTTGCGGCTAAGGTTTGTCCAGATATTTTTTTATTAGTATTTGTTGGAAAAGAAACAATAGGCAGTACGTCTGAACTATTTAAAGAAGAAGCAGAAGGGAAATCAGTAATTTTTCTTTGAACAAACGCCATAATCTATTTATTTATGTATTTAATATGTTATTTCAAATATGGGTATACCATAAGATTTGTTATTTATTTTAAGTAAAAAAACATAGTTAGTTGCTATTAAAGAGGATGCTGAGACTACTCCATGAAGGGTTGCAGCGCTTAACCCAGTTACCCCTGCAGTGTTTACTGTCAGCGCGCTTACACTGATATTGTTATTATTTAAATATTGATTTGTGATCCAATTTGCACTAAGATTGTATAATGTTTCGGCTGTAGAATTCCAAATAGGATAACCATCTAAATTACTAGAAGCAAATAATAGATTATCTTCAGTAATAATCTCATCGCCTGTTTCGGTTATAAAATAAGTGAACAATTCATTTACCGCGGCATCATAAAATCCGCTATTAACACTAAAAGAAGTATATGCACCAGACCAATTGGCACTGTTAGCATTAGTAGTAGTCCAATTGCTATTCCATTGATTGCTATTACCGCCATCTGCGTGGATGACGCCTTTTGCACTCAAAGTAGCTGTTAATGTATCGGTTACGGTGAGCAGTATTCCTCTGTTACCTGCAACAGAAAAACGGGTAAGTGCGCTTGTAGCTTGAGCTAAACTGGAAACTACCAGACCGCCTGCGCCATCATATTGTATTTGAGAAGCGTTGGAAAGATTTGGAATTGTCGAGCTTCCTTGAGGATCATTACTAAAGGAAATGAATCCAGACGCTGGAACTATTAAGGTATTTGCCATATTAAATTTCTGTTTCTAATTTTTGTATGTCTTTTCTGATAGCTGTGAATGACCAGAAGAATTTATATTCACCTTTGTCAAATAATTTCTTCTCACATTTAACGGTAAAGGTATTGTTATTCACATTAATATCATCTACAAACAGTGTTTTGTTATGCTGGTAATTGGTCAATTGAATATTTACACCCTCTTGATGTACCAGGCTGAAAATATAATCAGGAAGCTGTACCACAACTGAATCGCCACATTTTACAGATGCAGTACCTGTCAAACGTACACCATGGTAAGGTGATTCTAGGCTTCCATATTGTAGGTGCATGCCAGATTTGATTGGGTGTGGAATATAGAATGATTTGGTTGCTGCTGCCACATGATTAAAATAACCCGTGGCATTACTGTAAATATCACGACTAGCACTAATATCACCAAATACAGTGAACTTGGGGGTGTTGGCTGTATCGCCGCTATCTAAAGCAAGGCTAGACGCCCCAATTCTCTTTAATCTCAAATCGCCACTGTTTTGCGGCAGTGTCCCAGTAGACCATCCTATAATTCTATCGTTGCGCATCCAAATACCCCCGTTACCCGGGGTTATATTTTCCGCAATAGATAATGTTCGAATACCATTACCTACACAAAGAGTAAGATCATTTTCTAGTTGTATGTAATGGGTGCTGAGTGCATTTTGTAGGCGTCCAGCGTTAGGTACTATAAAGATATTTGCCCTTGCGTTACCATTAACCGTTAATTGTTCCACAGGAGCAGTTGTACCGATACCTACTTGACCAGAGCTTAATATGGTGACTCTGCTAGTACCACTGGTGGCCAGAGTTAATGATTTATAACTACCAGTACCCGCAGATTCTTGTCCTAATAGTGCACCAGTATTGCTGGCAGACAGTACCAATCGCTCGTAGTTAGATGCGTCCGTGTAGGTGTTGTAAAGGCGAAAAGTCTGAGCATTAGTTCCTTTTCTTTGACCAAAAATATTTGCAGCATCCCTACACAAACGAACATCATCTGCTACATAGCTTGAACCTATACCAAACCCTGCAACGCCGCCTTGATCACCAATCATTAGTCCGTTTTGATCAAATCTAGCTATTGCACCTCCAAGCCTTCTAATAACTACTGCACTTCCAGTAGAGCCTTCTAAGCTAATACCTGAATCAGAGTCTACAGCTCTTAATACAGATGTGCCGTCATTTGCACGTTTAACAAAAATTGTTCCGGTTTTATCTATATTTAATTTTGTTGCTCCATTCACCTGTAAATCCATTAACTTACTGGATGCGTCGCTGGACGTATCTGTAGCATTAACAGACAAAGCAGTGTATGTAGTGTTTGAATTGTTCCATACCGGTGCAATTGAGAGGGCAGTTCTCTGAGAAGATAGTGAATTTACTAATAGTGATGCGGGTGCATTCAGTACAGTATCGGTGGGGGACAGCGTCAGAGAACCGGTCATGGTATCACCAGATAATTTTACATACTGGCTACCCAACGCATAACTAGCACTTACTGTGGACCAATTACTCCACAATGCTGAATTAGAATTAGTAGTTGTATAGTTACTGTTCCAGTTACCGCTGGTTACTGCTACATTTGTCAGACTATTCTGTAAAGCAGTAATATCGGCTGACTCCTCCCAACTAGCAGAAAACGCGCTTACGGTAGTATAAACAGATTGCCATAATCCGCTGTAGGTATTTGTAGTGGTGTAATTAGATTCCCATTTAGCTGAATTTGCATATACTGTGCTTTCTACACTCTCCCACCCCGCACTATTCGCTTGCATGGTATTATAGGTACTATTCCACTGATTGCTGTTACCCCCCAGAGCGCTAATGGTTCCATTAACTGTGAAGTCCCCATCTACAAAAAATCCAGATAATTCTACAACAATGTTGGAACTCAAAGAATCAATTTGGTTGGCATATATTCTATCCCACCGGTTTGACGGAGATCCTATCTCTCCATTGTTATTGTTGGGGTACAGGTTATTAACAGACAGGTTACCATCCATAGTACCGCCCTTGGCATATTGAACGGCCACACTACCGCCTCCCCCGCCTAATTCTAAAATTCTCCGAGCCCAATACTGAGCAGTCTTGGCAATATGTTCTCGCTGTGTTGCAGAGAAATCTTCCTTAGACAATTTAGTTTTCTCTTCAATTAATGTTTTTACTTTAGTCTCTAGGGTATTAATACTACTTGTAATTGTAGGTAAGCGCTTTGTATATTCAGAGATAATATTATCAAATTCAGTTTTTGAATTTGCAATTTTTTGCTCTAGTACTTTGGTAACTGTCTCTTCTTTTTCTGTTAAAATACTTTTAAATTTTTCTTCTGATTCCTGAAATGTAGCTTCTAATTCTTTTAAATGATCAGAAAATGCTTTAATTTCTTTACTAAAGACATCTATCTCTTGTCTCGTTTCATCTAATCTTTTATCATGATAATTTTTTATTTCTATTTGTCTCTTATCTATAACTTCGTCGATAGCTTGATAGATTGAATCGGTTTTAGATTGTAATGTATGCTCTACAATTTCTGATGAAAAGACTTTATATTCCTCAAATAATTTTTCTTTATACTGCTCTAATTCAAAAATTAATTTCTTTTGATAAGTCTCTTCAAGTAATACGGTTTTTTCAAATAATATCTCAATTAGTTTATCATGTTCAGTAATAAATTGATTTGAAATTATATCTGTGATTTCTGTTTTTGTCGCTATAGCATTTTCTTCTAATTTTTCTAATACTATTTGTATTTGCTCTTCTTTAGTTTTCTTGTTGTATTCACCTAACTGTAAATTCAAATCGTTAAATGTATTGGTAATTTTTTCATTCAGCTTTTCCTCAGCTGCAGTAATATCTTCCTTTATACTATTCTTCAGTATCTCGTTTTGCTCCTCTTTATACTGCTCTAATTCAAAAATTAATTTCTTTTGATAAGTCTCTTCCAGAAGTTTAATTTTTTCGTATAAAGTACCTACTAAGTTATCATGTTCGGTAATAAATCGATTTGAAATTATATCTGCGATTTCCGCCTTTGTTGAACTAGCAGTTTCATTGAGTTTTTTTAATACTACTTTTATTTGCTCTTCTTTAGTTCTCTCTCTATATTCTTCAAGCTGAAAGCCTAAATCGTTTAACGTATTGGTAATTTTTTCATTTAATTCGTATTCAGCCGTAGCGATACTATTTTTAATATTATTTTCGAGTAATTCAGTTTGTTTTTTTGTCGCATTAAAATAATCTTCTAACAATCCTTGCTTATACTCAGCAATTTTACGCTTAACAATATTTTGTTTCTCTAGTAATATCTTCTGTTTTCTTATCTCTTCTTTTTCCTCGTTAAGTTTTCTTTGTAGCTTTAATGCCTCATTAATAGTTTCGCTGTAATCCGGTGTTTCAATTAACGGTATGGATGTATATGCTGGTGCAGGCTCTTCTATAACTTCATCAGATTCTTCAATTATTTGTTTTTGTTGTATTGGTAATTCAACTCTAGTTATATCGACAGGCGAGTCAAAATTAATGGTGGAGTATGGCGTTTCGGTGTGCTCGTCAATAACAATTTTAAATTTAACATTGTTTAAGCATTCGCCATTTTCTAGTACTACATCTACAAATACATATTTTTCTTCACCTTCCGTGACATATTCTAATATAACTTCCTTAGTTTTAGTAACAAAAGTCCCAACATTGAACAGGTAATCTGAAAATGACTTACAGTATATAACATTTTCAGAATCATTATTTTCTAGCAATACAAACGGTATCTTATTGTTTAAGAGTACGTTATACAGGTTCACGTTTTATTTATTGATAAAATAGAAAGTATCAATAGAAACCAAATAAATAATCATATGCACGATGCGGTTAGAGACCTATTACAAATACAAAATCAATTGCGTATTTTTCATTGGCAGACAGAAAGTTACACACAACACAAGGCCCTAGGCAAAGCTTATGAGTCTTTGGACGGATTGATTGATACTTTTGTAGAAACAGCGTTAGGAAGAAAAGAGGCATGTTTTTCCAATGGTAATATCGATATAAAGCTATTTGATATTAAAGAATTAGATATTTGTACGGCTATGGACACGTACAAGACTTTCCTATCTGAACTTACTTGTAAATTAAACCCTCAAATTGATTCAGATTTATTGAATATCCGAGATGAGATGTTAAGTGTTTTAAACCAAACTTGTTATTTGTTAAAATTGCAATAACAGTTATTGTCTTACAGTTTTAGTAAAATACTTTGTTTCATCAATAAGGCATTTATCTAGAAGACTATAGTTACTAGCTCTTGTTGGGTTAATATCTATACCTCCACGCCTCACATACAAACACGAAACTAAGAGCTCCTCAGGATTAAACTTTTCAAATAAGCGCATGTAAATGGTCTCACAAATTTCTTCATGAAAATGACATTCATCACGGAAGGACACTATATATTGCAATAATGAGGTAGGGTTTATAGCATACTTACCTTTGTAATGAATATATATATCACCCCAATCAGGTTGGCTTGTCACCCGGCAGTTAGACTTTAATAAAGCTGAATGAAACCGCTGGACTGTCGACACGGTGCTTTCTACTGCACTTAATAGGCTTGGTGTTTCAGAATAATTGGGCGCGCCAATCATGGTCACATCAATATTACTCTCTAGAGTGGGATAGTCTTTATTAGAAAAAACAGGAGGGTAAAAAACACTATCAACAATCGTTCTTGTCGGTTTAACATGAACCTTAACCTCGGTTTCAAGCAAATTAGATAAGTCCTTTGCAATGGTACGCTGCAATTCCTCAACAATTTGTGACATTGATCCTTTAAACTTTTGCATATTGAATGAATTTAAGTATAGCTTGATTGATTTTGACTCAACAATATACCTGTTTCTACAAGGGTACACAATCTTAGCTATTGCTGCAATGGGCATACCTTCGTTTGTTAAGCACGAAACCTCATAAGCATTCCATATATCATAGCCGCAAAACGGTACCAGGCTATCTACGCTGTCATCTGTAATTCCTAGATGCTTTCTATTGTTAATTCTAGGTTCGCGAACTAATAACGACGGGTCATATGTGGATTTATACCCGGTTATTCTACCAAGATGCTTGGAAATATTGCTATTATCTAATACTGTGTTCATTGAGGACTATTTTAATCTGTTCCATTCGTTCTTCAACTGTTCCTTTTAAAATATGTACTTTATCTTTCCATTGAAACTGACTTAGATAATAATTTTCATACTTGTCAATAATTGCATTTCTAAACTTTACGTCAATACTTCTTTCACCATCATCCTCTAATTCAACATCATGCGGATTTGGATAGAATATAATATCATACTTCCCGAAAAACTTGTACCAATATCTCAACGCCTGATCCCATACCGGCTGACTAACTAGCTTATTGTCATAAAAGTATTCGGTAAAGACTAACCCGTCTAGCAAACACCTATCATGCACAGTGCCCCTACACCAATCTCCCATAGAACCACAATTAAACAAATTCTTTAGTTCCTCGTTTATAATTAACAATTGAGTTATATCATTTGCACCCTCTTCATTAATAGGTACGTTACATTCGTCCCTTATTTTTCTTGTAACTTCGTCAATATAATAAAACTTATCAAATATACCTCCACTATACCTCATCTTCTTAAGTAAAGTAGTTTTACCTGAACACTGCGGACCTGTGAAAGTTATATTCACCATATAACCAATTATAATATACGGTACGTTAAAGTCAATCCCTTTTAAAAAGTGATTTTACCTTCAATATAAAATACTTCCACCAACTAACATTAATAATACTAAGTTCTTTTGTCGGGTATCCTTTAAGAAGATGATTTTCATCATCAACCCAACGGTTTTTAATTTCTGTCCATTTCATTTGCACCACTTCTTTCGTTTAACTATTTCAGCAATAATACAATATACAGAAGTATCTGAAAATGCATCAAAAATAGGCTCATTAGCTGTCTCAAATGTCTTTTTTCTTAAAACTAAATTTATAAGTCTCTGTATCTTATCGTTAAGACGAACAACTATTGCAGAAACTGAAGCTTGAATGTCTTCTCTTTTGTGTAAATCTGACCCTAGACTAATATTATGCGGCCCGTAATCATATTGTTTCTTACAAAAAACTTCATATTGTTCTTTTTGTATTTTCTTAAATTCCTCGCAAGTCTCTGGATATGACCCCTCAACTACTTTTACTACATCATCAGGATTCACATTCTTACCCCGTATTGTACATTATATAGGTTTAGTGCTTTTAAATTGCAACCACCTGCATAGCTAATAGCGCTCTGTAGGTCTTGAGTAATTTCTAATAATTTTTCTTCGTATGTAAAGCTATCTGTATCCATAAGCTTCATTGTACCTTCGATGTTCTTTTTATCCATCTTATTGTGAATACTGGCTGAACCATAGTATTGCTTGTACCTTCTACCGGAAGAATCTTTGACTGTTGGTGCTGGACTATCTGTACATGCAGCAAATATTGAACCGCACATTACCATTGTTGCACCAGCGACTAAAGCCTTAGCAATATCACCGTTACATCGAATACCGCCATCAGCAATTATAGGTATATTCCTGTCCTTAGTGCACTCCAAGATACAGCTAAACATAGGATATGTGAACCCTGTCTTGTCCTTCGTCGTACATGCATAGCCGCCGCCTATACCAACTTTAATAGCGTCAGCCCCTGCATTATTTAAATATTCAACACCTCTAAACGTTGCTACATTACCAGCAATTATCTTCGCTGTTGGTAGAGTATTTTTTATATGTTCAATTTGCTTAGCAACTTTTGAATGATGTCCATGAGCAACATCGATAGTAATATAATCGACATGTAGTTTGCGTGAGGCTATATCAGTAACAATTTGAGCGTCTTTTTGTTGAATGCCTAGGCTAATAGAAACGGTTTTAAACTTATTCATCCAGGTGGTATCGTTGGCTTCCTCAACAAATTTTATAATATCTATATCAAACCTATGCATAATATAAAAATAGTTGTTTAGGTCTAAAAACTTACACACATCATAGTCAACACAGCATTTCATATTTGCTGGTATTACAGGCAAACTAAAAGTTTTTCCTAAAAAATTAATTTCAGTATCAATGCTAGATCGAGTACTAACTGTATTAAAATTAGGTTTTAAATAAACGTTTTCGTAGTGTAAGGAAATGTCCATATTATACTATTGCTATATCCTCAGTTAAGAAACTTTTCCATAATTTAAATGCTAATTTATGTAGGTCGCTATAGACCTCGGGTAGCGTTAAGTTGTCAATACTAATCTCTCCCTCTCTTACTATAGGGCCTTCGTCGACTCCAGGTGTAACTTTGTGAATAACACACCCTGCGGTATGATAGCCTTGCGTAAATGCACGTTCTTGTGGATTAAACCCTTTAAGCTCTGGGTATCTCGTAATTAATCCAGGGTGTAGGTTGTAGATCTCATATTTTTCACAAATTTCCTTTGGTATTATTCTTAAGTAGCCGTGCAACGTTATAATCGGGTTGCTAAATTTAGATAAGACCTCCATATAAGACTCGAGTACAGGCTTTTGCGGTAGTGTATGCCATATTGTTCGGTTAAGCTTGTGTGTTCTAAATGCTGTTGTATTAATTAAACCAGAGTTAACCCCGTTCGTGTCTTGACGATTAGTAATTATAGCTTCAGGGTATAGACCTAGCTCTCTTGAAAGATTGTTTATTTCTGTTCCTGTTTGTGAAAAAAAAGCTACCCAGGGTCTCATCTACGAATAATCTTTTTAAACATTGCTGTGTTGTATTTTACAAGTTCAAGCTGATCTTCTGTAAATTTATGTGTAATTAAATCAGCTAACTTAGTTGAAGGTTTGGTATCAAGACCGTAATCAGCATCATACTTTAATCCATGAATAGCGGCAACAATTGGATTGCTAGTATCACAAGACACAATATTGTAAATGTTTCTATCGACATAGAACCTAAATTCCTTTGCAAGCGAACACCCTAAAAGGTGATGCGGCTTATCCCACCTCCATACACCATTATTTATTAAATCTTCAATAAAACGCTGTCGACCGGAACACCATCTCTCTAGATGGTGCCAGCCTTGGCCAGTATGTTGGTAGTAACTAAAATCAAAGCTAATAGCTATCATATCAGCCCGTTCAGCCATAAACTTATAACATTCCCTTAATTCTTGCCAGTTCTTACCTTGAACAGCGCCTATAGCTTTAGTAAGAAACGTATTTTTTATATCGTTCTTCTTGGATTCAAAAGCTTTAAAGCTATCTACTGTACCGTACATATCCTCTAATACATCTGGAACTATAAACATATTTGGCTCTATGTCGAGAGTTGATTCATAGAACTGTTGTGAGTCAAATGCTTTTCCTAATTCAAATATAGAATTATCTAATAAAACTTCTCGATCGTACGCTGTACGTGCTGTTTCATAAAATTGTTTATATTCCGGATATTGGTCTAATAAATGTACCAAACAATAATCAAAATCATTGTACTGACGAGATACATCTAATAGTGAAATGGGAGTTTCGTGCGAAACTTTCATTATCATATTATATAACCGGCCAAATATATTCCAGATTATCCGGTACATTACTGAATTGAGGCCTGTAATGCTCAGGAAATTTTTGTATTAGATTGGATTTATGTGAAGTATGAAAGTCTTCTCTACCAAGCCAGTCAGGCATTTCATTAGTTAGATCTGATCTGTGATAGTTACTAATTTTCTCTAAACAAGTGTCCTTAAACCCTCTCGATCTCCACACTTCACATACAGCAATACCGTATTTTACTAAAGCGTTAGGGTGTTTAGACCACATTTTTGTACATGGATGGTTAGTCCAGCCTCTGCCTTTTGTAAAACCGTGTATTTTGTTTAGCATCTGTATGACTTCTACCCGCTGTTTTCCGAGTCTCTTATTATCCAATGATTTAGCCGATTTATGAAAATCACTATAAGGTAAAAACGTATTCACACCTTCATTATACGTGTTAAAACCGTATAATCCATTTAAATAATAATGTGAACTACCAAGCACAGGATTTAGCCGCAGCTACGCAAGCGCTACAAGAAAAATTACAAGGGTTGACTCAAGATGACGTTGCAAATTTAACTACAATTCCTAATTTTGATGACTTTAGCCAAAACTCGTACTCCCTTCTACCTGATAATTTTATTACTACAGACTCGTCGGGCAGCAAAGCACTAATCAATCCAACCAATTTTCAACAACAACTTAATTATGGTATAGGTCAGTTGAACGCGTCTGTAACAGAACAAGCAACAGGGTTAATTAATGCTGCGGCAGGTAAAACTTTAGGAAATTTTCCTAGCGCTAATGCGGTTGGTCAGCTAGCTCAAACATCACAGGATCTTTTTCAAACGGCTAATACGTTTTCTACTCAAGCATCAAATCAAATGGCTGGAATTTTTAGCGGTGTTACTCAAGGTGCTCAGTTTGGTTCCATTCAGCAAGCACTACAAGGATCTTTAGATAAAGCATTACAGTTAACACCAAAAAACATAAGAGATTTGAGAGACCCACAGGCGTTAGCTAGTAAAATATCTAATACTGTTGCAAGCGCTCAACAGAATATTGCCTCCACAGCAACACAGATGGCAAACGCCGAAGCCTTGAATGCTGCTTTTAATAATTCAGGTCAAGGGGCACTGCAACAACTTGGTTCACCTGCGTTCAGCGGGGGAAATAGCCAAGGTTTTGATCTGCCTGTTAGGCTGACAGCTTATTGGTCTGAGGGACCTGGTACAGATTTTTGGACAGCATTAGGTATGAGTTCGACAGGGCGTATACTTGCCGAGGGTATTAGTGCGGCGGTAGATCCGTGCATAATACCATATTTAAGTCGTATAATTATACCTAATCTTGGTACTAGATTAGCTGTCGACACGGGAGGTGCCGTCAAAGCTCGTAAAGCAAGCGGGGGTGGACGTCCGATTGTAGATGTATACTTTAGAACAAGGGAAGCGGCCAAGCGTTTTACTAATACTTTTCCACAAGAAACTATTGTTAAGGTATATCCTCCATCATCACCGTATAAATACGTAAAATACGCACCACCGACTTATGGGGCAGCCTAATTCACAAAAATTATATGGTAATTATCTTGGCATTTGTGTTGCCAATAATGACCCGCTAAAAAAAGGACGTGTAAAGGTCTTTGTACCGCATCTTTCGCCAAATGTCTATAGTAATTGGACAGAGACTTCAAAAGATAAAAAATTTAAGTTTTTAGGTAAAAATGTTGATAGTCCTCTTGATGATGTTGTTGAGGAAGTAAAAGATATCCTACCCTGGGCTGAATGTGCTTCACCTATTACTGGTGAAGTATCGTCAGGCCGGTACAACGCCTACAATCAATCATCAACAATAAGTGATAGTAATGATTTTAAATCATCGACACCGGTAAAAGACTTTACACCAACAAAATATAGCCAAAATGTTGATGGTACTGGAGAAAAACCAGCAAATCTTTTAGAGAAATCTGATTTTGCCCTTAGTGATGCTTTTGTTTCGCCTGGTGCGTCAGGTACAAACAAAGCTAATATATATGGTCAAAATTATAAACCTGCATCCTACAGTAATAAAGCGAAGGGATCATTTTCTATTCCCCCTGTAGGGTCGCATTTGTGGATATTTTTTATGGATGGTAACCCCATGTACCCGGTATACTTTGCTGCAAGTCATGGTTCAGAAGAGTGGCAGGGTGTTTATGAGTTTAGTGACTACCCGGACTCGTACGAGAATAAGAGCCAAGCACAAGGTCAAAGTGACCATAACGTCGAAACATATAGAAACAAATATCTCGTTAATCAAAAAGGTGGTACGCTTGAATTTACTAATACAGATAATAAAGAATCGCTTAAACTAACCCATTATAGTGGCAGTTCTATACAATTTACAAACCCAGCGACAATATATCTTGCAACAGCTAATGAACAGCATCTCATTTTGGGCGATAAATTCGAAACTGTTCGCGGAGCAGACAATTTTTACGTCGATGGGGATAGAGATACAATAATACGGGGTGATGTATATCGAAAAATTGGTAGTTTAGATTCATCAGCTATTCAAAACTGGAAAGATTCCATGCAAAGTATTGCTGACGCTAAGCAACGATTTGAATTACAGCGTACAGGTAGTGATAGCTTGTTTAGTAGCTCACAACAAAAAAAGAGCGGATCAGCTGGCAAATGTCCAGTCTGTCAAGGCGGGAAGACAATACCAACATTAAAAAATACCCCCTTTAAAAAAGTTGAAATATCAAATGTTTATGTTGGCGGGTATCCGGGTGGCGGGTCTAGCCCTAATAAAGGATTTTTCGAAACTGTTGATATTGATTTTCCTTTAAGACAAAGACCACCAAGAAGACGGCCTCGTGATTATCTATCCAGAAAAGGATACAATCTTAATTCGGAGGTATCAAAATACACTTATGTAGACCCTCGTGGCGTCTTTCAACCTGGTACACCTCAAAAAATAGCCTTCCCAACAACAAAAAGATGTCCTGCGTGTAACGGAACAGGGCTAAGTCCGAGTAGCATGGGTGGAAATTGGGGACCCGATCCTATAAAACAACAGCTAGCTTCGTTAATAACAAGCAAGGCAACAGATTTGGCGAAAAGCGAGGCTGGTCTAGGGCTTGGTGGCCACGAAATAGTTGATATAACCAAGCACAAAATTGAGACTATAGGTCTTATTATGAATGATTTTGGTAGTATTAGGGTAGATGATAAAGGTAAGATGTATAATGCGCAAGTACTTGTCGACGAGGAAGGTGTTTTTGAGAATCAAAAACCATCGCCGCTAATCGAATATGTCCACGTAGACGATTTGCCTGGGGGCAATTACACAGTTACAGCATGTAATAGGTATACTTTACAGGTCGGCGCAGGGGGATTAAGCTTGAAAACATTTGGACCTGTACAAATAGGTGGTAGTGTTGTTAATGTTGCTGGTGAGCAGTTAAATATCGGAAGTACTAATGAAGTTAACTTGGACGGCGGTAAGAGATTTACTTTAGTAGCTGATATTGTGTATATAAAGCAACGTCAAATGGCTCAGGTTATGATTGACAGTAGTTTAGGAGTTTCAAAAAATCTTATCGTCGCAGGCGGGGCACATATAGAAGGTGAACTTTCCATTAATCATATCACAGCTCCTGTAGAAATACAAGAGACAGAATTAACTAAAGTATATGGTATTAGTAATGATGAAACTATAAAGGTTATTGGGTTTAGAGGTAGCGGCGAGCCTATATACAGCTGCTTACCGGATAAAGATTGCTACCCTGATGATAATGGTGTTATAATTTACCCGCATAGCCATCATTTTAGAAACTTGCCTTTAACTCTGGTTGCAGATAATAAGGGCGTTAGACAAGCTGGTACAAAAAATAATAATATTGATAGAAATACTGCTAGCCCGCAAAATGATTGTAAGAAGGGTCCCTAGTTTTTTCGATCTTTATCCCAGGTTGCTTTATATTTGACTATCCAATCTACAAGAGCATATTCAAATCCAACATCTCGGTGTGCTTTTTCACTTTCACACCACTTATGCTTTAGAATCTCTTCTCTCACCCTTACAAAGTGTTTGTAGAGATCTGTATTGGTCATTTCAACCATACTGCCGCTCACCATAATATTTATTCAAATAGTCCCACTCTTCTAGCGGGCCCACCACCCACCCCTATTTGAATACTCCTTCATACTTACTTATTTCAATAAGGGTTATTTTTTTGTATAGTTTTTATATGGGTAAAAAAAGCTATCAATCATCTCTGGGCTTTTTTCTGGCATTATATCCGTATTGTACGTCTTAACAAATATCTTTTCTTTTTCAGTTTCTTTTACTGCTTCTTCCTCTGGTTTCTTCCGTGTACCGCGAACCATAAACACAATAATAGTATCAACCATTTCTAATAAAAATGCTAGAAGAAAACAAATAAGAGCGGTTATCTCGCCTCTTAATAAGGCTCCAAAAGATAATTGGATCACATCGTCAGTTGTATAGGAAACAAACTTTGGTTCAAGGCCCATCTTAGAGCTAATTGTAGAGATGCTATTGTTTACAACAATAATTACTTTTGACAGTTCATTAAAATTTGTTGCATTGTTTACTTGAAATAATAGTCCTTTTTGCTTAGCATCGCTCGATACTAATTCATTTATTTCTTGTAATCCTTGATCACACTGTTCAATTTGCTTAGCATATTCCTTAGTAATTCTCTCTTCCTCAATTTGTTGTTGTTGTGTAATACGTTTGGCTTCTAAATCATTAGCTGCTTGTGTTTTTCTTATTTCAGCTTGATATTCCTTAGCGCGTGGGCCAGAGCCTGGTTTACCAGTAGTATATTGGCCTTTAACCCCCTCGGTCTCGTCTATATAGGTTTGCTTTGCATCTGTTAGTCTTACATCTAGATCAGAAATTTTTTGCGCAGTAGTAGTTTTCATGTTTGCTAATTCTTGATCACGTTTTTTCTGTAAATCTATTTTTTCTTCTTCTAGTTTAGCTCTAGCCTCCGTATTAAAATAATTGATAGTCTCAACGATCTGAAACTTTGTTTGAACTAAAGTTTGCTTAATACTTGTTTCACTGTAAAAACCAACAAAATCAAATATAGCAGGTAAAACGCTTATCGCTAGACACAAGTAGGCGTGTTTAGGCTCAAATCTTTCATTACCAAACAGAACTATCTTAATACAGTATGGGAGTCCTACAACAGCAATACTCGCTAAAAATACAAATAGCTTATTCCAATCTGAAAGAATAATGCTCAAGGCATGATACGCAAAAGCCATTGCAACCACCATAACCACACCATATACATAATTAAGTAGATTGGCTGCTAATTTATTTTTTGTGCCAAATCCAAAGAGCGTAGGATGTAACTGGTTGTCTTTCACCCACCTTTTATCAAGTATTGGTATCATGTATTATTATTTATTATAATTCGACGTCCGCAAAAGAATCTTCTGTAATTGTTGTGTCGCGGGCTGCAATCTTATATGCGCCTATTTCAGCCTCTTGTGGCGCTACCTGTACTTTGCTACTATCTAAATAGCTATCTAACCAACCAGCAATAGGATTATCCTTTTGGTTAAAAATTTTCTTATAACCAAGTGAGCGCAACCTATTATCACATAACCATTTGGCATATCCACCTAAAACCTCAGCGTTCAGACCAAGTAATGATCCCTTACTAAACAAATATTGTGCCCATTCAATTTCATTTTTAGCTGCTTGTTCGTATATAGCGTATATTTTATCTTCGCTCCTTTTTGCTACGGTTGTAAAGCCTTCGACATCTTCTTCTCTTAAAATCTTAATAAGATTTTGTGTAATCGCGAAATGTTGTGCTTCATCGCGCTGAATAAACTTAATAATTTTTGAGTTGCCCTCCATTTTTCCACGATAACCAAAATAAAACGAACAAGCAAAAGATACATAAAACACTAATCCCTCCATTGCGTTAACAGCAAGAATACAATCAAAAACCTTTTCCTTTAAATCTTTTTTGTTGTCGTCACCTAAAATTTTATCGTAGTTTGATCTAATAAGTTCAGCTCTACTTACAATTTCTTTATCCTCCATTATACTATCAAAGAATGTTGAGGCGTGAGGATGTACATTGTTTAGAAGGTAGGAATAACTGTAGCTGTGAATACCTTCGAACCTCTGCCATGTATTCATGCAGATTTCTAGCTCAGGATTCGAAACATAGTCCTTAAGAGAATGTATTGACCGGGAAAGCATACTGTCTCCGAGTGTTTGAAACTTGAGATTGGTGTCAAAAACAAATCTCTCTTCACCTTTCAATTCGCGGTAATCGTGGCGATCTTTTTGCAGAGATATTTCATGAGGCCACCAAAAGAATTCCTCTTGTTTCTTAAACAACTCAAAAAATACTGGATATTTAAACCTATCATATCGTTGTAGGTTGAGATCTTCACCAAAAAAAAGTGGCTGTTTGGTATGATCAATATTTTTTAGGTTTAAGACAGACTTCATAAGCTATATTTATTATATACTAAAGTTTGCAAGCGCCACTACTGCAGGCATCTTCTTTTATTGACTGTTCCTTGTCGCCATCATCAGTATTGTTGTAGTATAAACTTATAAGACCTGTACTATATGCATACATTATCTCTTTCATAACTTTTGCATCAGGTAAAACATGGTTTGGATAGTGATTATAGTTGTAATATATGTTTGTAGAGATAGCCATATCAATATATTTTTGCAATATTGCATTTACATTGATAATACCTGTATTATCTTGCAAGTTAAATGCTAGTTCGTAATTTTGTTCGTATTTTCCTATTCCGGGTACCAATACAGGAAGCTTACCCATCTTAGACATTTTATATGTTATTAAGGATCTTATTGGCTCAACACCATTAGTGGAGTTTTGGACAACTGAGCTTGATTCACACGGCATTATAGCCGACATAGTGCTGTGTCTTAGACCATGTTCTTTTATATCTGTTCTCAATTGCTCCCAGTCTAATGTAAGCTTTCTACGTACTAGCTCATTAACCTTCTTTTTGTATGTGTCTATAGGTAAGATGCCTTTGGAATATTTTGTGTGATGGAATTTCTCGCATTTACCTTTTTCTTTTGCTATTTGAACGCTAGCTTTGAGTAGATAGTATTGAAAATGCTCCATCCATTCATCAAGCGCTGGTAATGTTTTACTGCCTGTATATCTTAGCTCATTTTTTGCTAAAAACGCAGCGAGGTTGGTTATGCCTACTCCTAAACTTCTACGCTTTTTAGCAAAATTTTCAGCCGCCTTGTTAAAGTAATCCTGGATATCTATTATTTCGTCTAAAAACCTAACAATTAACTCACAAACTCTTTCTAATTCGTTCCAATTTTTAATCTCTAACATGTTAACAGCCGATAATATACACATACCTATTTCTGCATCAGTATCGTGAAAATCTTTTAACGGTATGTAGGGGTGTATGACTTCTGTACACAAATTTGACATTGTGACCTGGTCAAGCCAAGCACCATGCTCATTAGCGCAGTCAACGTTAAGAATATATATTCTTCCTGTCTCAACTCTCTCCTTTACAATTAAAGAAAAAAGCTTTCTCGCAGATATTTTTTTCTTAAACTTAATTTTTCTATCGCTTTCACATTCTTCATAAATTTTACTAAATTTTGGTGTGCCCCACGCCTCCCAGAGGTGAGGCACCTCATGCGGTGAGAACAATGTTACTTGTTCATTTTTTATAACTCTATCATAAAACAACTTTGACATTCCAATCGTATAATCTAGCTTTCGTACTCTATTATCATCTGTACCGGCATTATTTTTTAGAACAACAATATCTTCAATTTCATAGTGCCACCATTGTACATTTATTGTTGCTGAACCCCCTCTAATAGAATTTTGCTGCCACGCTTTAACGGATGCCTCATATATCTTTAGGAACGGAATAACCCCTGTATGCACAACACTGCCCCCATTAACAGACGAACCAATCGCCCTTATTCGTGAAATATCAATGCCGATACCGCAGCGACTAGCTGTTGCAAGCGAAACTGCCGTGCCAGATGCAGTAATAGATTCTTTTGTATCATCAACACCTATTAAACAACAGCTAGCATAACCACGAGATACTGTTCTTACACCGGCCATAATTGGTGTAGGTAAATTAATTTTATGTTTTGAAATAGCGTCATAAAACCTACGAATATAGGTTGATCGACTAGCCTTTGGATAATTTGCAAAAGCGTACGCTGCAATAAGAACGTAGGCAAATTGCGGTGTTTCATGTATAATACCGGTTGTACGGTTTTTAATTAAGTATTTGTCACAAAGCTGCTTTATGCCAGCGTACGTAAAAATAAAATCACGCTCATGGTCAATAAACTCTCCAATCTTATTGATTTCATCTTCAGAATATTTTTCTATAATGACTGGGTCATATATTTTCTTTTTGATGCCGTTATGTATGGTGTCGATCAGGCGAGGCGGGTTCTTACCGCCCCAAACGTCTTTACGCAATTGATAATTTAACAAGCGACCTGCAACAAATTGATAATTTGGAGCAGTAACAGATATAAGATTTGCCGCAGCTTCAATAATACTCTGATGAATTTCACGGGTTGAAATATTTTCAACCATATTTAACTTAGCGTTAATTTCAATATCTGAAAGACTTACACCCTCGAGACCTTCGATTGCCCAAGAAATAACTTTATGAATTTTTTCTATGTTAAACTTTTCAGGGTTTCCGCTACGTTTCTTTACATAAATCTGAGTGCTCATTTCTTATTTTAATTTTATATTTATATTTGAAAAATAAAGTATTTCCTACGAGGAAACTTTATTTTTTTCTCTTATGATTTACAAGAGCGAAAAGATAAATATGACCCATGCGCTGAAACTTCGATATTTTTTTATTGCTATTAAAAATGGAAATATCTATCGTGACTGGGAAAC